>Ga0315909_10003909_pt1 | contig 17893 bp, 28 predicted proteins | sample LakEriMetagenome_11_FD_203527 | JGI IMG/M metagenome (GOLD analysis project Ga0315909, IMG submission 203527) | Freshwater fungal communities from buoy surface, Lake Erie, Ohio, United States - Buoy 2 MA125 | ecosystem: Environmental > Aquatic > Freshwater > Lake | place: USA: Lake Erie, Ohio...
AATTCCCTTGGTCTGGTTTCAAGATGCGACCCCACCCCCGTTCCTGTGCAGTCTTTTTGCCGTGACATTGGATGCACAAGAGTTGTAAGTTGGTCTCATCATAAATCTCACCACCGTCTGCGATTGGCTTGATGTGATCCACATGGATCTCACGTTCGAATAGTGGCACATGACCACAGACCTCACACCTCGGTCCTCTCCTCATCAGGATGGCCTCTCGGTATTTGCGCCATCGCTTGGATGCGTACAGTGGATTGGTCTCTGTGATCCTCTGCTTCCTGTGTTTTGGTTTCAAATAATTAGGCATAATTCATTAATTAACTACTTTTTTACAAACTCGCTATACACTATACCTCTATTGTATATATGTACTTTTGTATAAGTAGTTGTGAGTAATTAATTGTTAGAAGGATGACCTACCATTGTTGATGTGTGCTAACGCCTTGACCATGCGGATGTTATCTGTACCAGTATATACTGATAGTTTAAGCCCTAACTGATTAACCACTGATCGCACCTTATTCCTTGCGAAGGGTCGGTTGCTGGTCTCGTGGCAATAACTTGTGTACTTACGATAGAACTCGGAGAAGCTCAAAGTCTGCCCTTCGTACATTTCCAGCTCCTCATCATAAAAGCTCTGAAGCGAGTTGATGGCTCTGCGGTACTCAGCCAGCTCCAGCAAATTACTCGGTACTTCGGTGAACTTGTGATTCTTGCGGAGGCGTTGGAGACCTATGTTTGCCCACACCAGGATCCCCGGCATTTCCTTGATCAGCTTACTGGTTAATGACCAGTCCTCTTTACCCACGAACGAGTTGTTCAGGTTGATCACCATCAAACGTCTGAATACGCCGTTGCTGATGTCATCCACCATGGGCAGACCATTTGTAGCGAAGGCGAACTTGGCGTGAGGCTTGAAGTCGAAGGGCTGCTTGTATTTCGGGTTGGCCGTCATCGCTTCACCCGCGATGGCCTTTTTGAAGCCTGTTGTGCCTGTATTGTCTTTGTAGCTGATTTCCGTGGCAATGTTCACCCAGGATCCTACCAGGCGTTCCAGGTTGCGCTGCTCATTGAGCTCATGCCACTCCAAGCGTGTGATGTGTGGGAAGATAGCCGCGAGAACGTCCAAGATGACGCTCTTCCCGTTGCCACCATCACCATACAACACCAGGGCCTTGTGTAGATTCAGGCTGCGGTCCATACAATAGCCGAACCACTCCTGGATCACTGCTATCTTCTGATCCTTGTCATCATCACCATCGAACACATCATCCAAAAACTTGAGCCATTTTTCTGGTACTGCGAGGATGTCGTACTCATGTGGTATGACGTCGGTCTGCTTATATTCAATACGGTACTTTGGTGAGCTGATAAAAAGCCCTTGTTGATCCGTGTACCCGTTGGAAAACGGTATAATTTCAAAGTTATCCTCGTTGTTCTCCAGCTTGCGTGCCAGGTAATCTAAAATGTACTTCGCTTTGACATCTGAGCCCTTGCTTTTTAGAAGGTCGAAGATGATGTTGTGCAGCTCTTTGGAACTGTACTCTTCGTATTGGTTACCAGAGGCGACAAAAAAACGGCCTTTGCGATAAAAGCCGTTCATGTCTTTGAGTTGCTGCTCCATCCATAGGGCGGCAGCGTATGGGTCGGTTAATCCGTCGATTGCTTCCATCTGTTAAAAAATTCGTTCCATCTTGATACATCAAACTCCCTATGACTAAATTCATCCAAAATCTGTGCAAAGTCCTTTTCACGGATCAATGCAAAGTACAACGGGTGAGAGTACAGTCGGGTGAAGAAGAGGGTCATCTTCCGAAGAAGTTCCGCTTCGTGTCTGAGCTGCTCGAGCTCACGGACCTGGGTCACATAAGCTCGGCGCTCGTTGTTCATATTCAGGCCCTTGGCCTCTGCTCGCTCAATGCTTTTCAACCACACGTTCATGACGTAGGTAGGTTAAGCCGTTGAACTCGTTGCGTGCCCATGCTTCGGCGTCTTTGTTGAGTCGGAACTCCAGGTCGACATCCACTTCACGTCCGTCATCGTAACGGTAGAAGAAGCGGAACCTAAGTGGTTTTCGTACTACCTCGCTCATAATGCTCGCTCTCGTTTAAGCATCCAGGCAATTTCCTCAGCGTCCTCAATAGTCATCACCACCAGGGTCGCTTTGCGGTTCTTCTTCCAGAGAAGTACGTTGTACATGTAGTCCGTTTGAGGCATCTTCTCCAGCACTGCGTGTGGATCAAGCCCGCGTTCTACGTGCTTTGCTTGGATCTGGAAGGGATAGGTCTCAACGAAGTCCACTCCCTGGGCGTCCAGCCATTTGTTGCACTCGCGAGCGGTGCGAACATTAGGGAAGAGCTGCCGCAGCTTACGCGCCACGGCTTGCTCAAATCGGTTGCCTTTTTGTTTTACGTTCATAAGTCAAAAGGATCAATGTCACACGCGTACTCATGAGCCAGCGTGTAAACACGGTTGTACAACTTACTCGGCATATTCACCGCGTGACCGCCGATAAAGAGTGTGATCCGGTCGACAATGATCCGACATCCATCTTCATCGCACTCACGTTGAAATTCAACGACCAACTCATCCTCCAGGTTGAGTTCGCCAAGGTTCCAGCTCTCGGTCATCGCTTTTTGTTTAAGCCTTCCCAGTAATGCAACCACGTCTTCAGCTTCTGGAGCTGCTTCATCTGTCCCCACAGATCTGATGCTTCCATGGGATCGGCTCCTTCCATCTTGGAACGAACCAGTGAGAGCTGGCCTTCAATGTAGACCTCAAGCTCTTGTGCCATTGGTGTCTCAAAATTGCTCATGTGCTTGCTTGAGTTCATCGTACAAATACTTCGCGATTGTGTACACCTCCTGGAGGTTCTTGGTTGGGTCCGCGTTGATGCGATCCATAGCCATTTTGAAGGCCACCTGGATCAGGATGCTGCGGTCTTTACCTCCCGCGTTATTTGCGGGAGCTGGTGCACTATACCCACCACCCTGTGGGCGCTGGAAGTCAGTCACGATTTTAGCCAGGGGCGTCTGATTGCGATCTGTTTTTCCCGTGAGCTCATAGTTGATGCTCTGGCCTTGATTGAAGGCGTTGGGCTTCTTAGCGTTCACTTTGATGTGGTCACCATTGCTGAGGTGCAGCTCATAGGAGTACATAAGTCCGTAAGGGCTCTCCCAGGTGCCGTCACCAGTTGCGTGTTGGATGGTTGCGGTTTTCATAGTGCAGTGAAATTAAAGATCATACGATAAATAGTCACGGCTGCCAGGATGGCGAGCAGTGTGATAACAATGAAGCCCATGATTGGGACTCCCTTCTTATCGATCCAGCGGATAAACTTGTCTGACATAGCAAAAGGTTTTAGGTTAGACCCTCGCAAGCTATGTCAATTTTGTTTACCTGTGGTAATTGTTTTCGGTCAAAATTTGCGGAAAAACATCCAAAACTGCCGAACCGTGGGTGTAGCGGTAGTAAAAGTCCAACGTAATGCACCCCAAAGATTTAGCCGGAGCACCTCGTTCGACGTGCCATCCAAAGGCACCGTCACCGTATTCATCTTTGTATGTTCCCGTGCGGGCGTGCAGCACATCTTTGAGAATCGGCATACGTCGAGAATCCAGCCCCGCTTTGCTCTGATACATGGCGTACAACTCGTGAACGTGACCCATCCAGATACAGTCTGCTCCGTCAACGTCAGCCATCTTCCGCTGGTTCTGGATCACACCGCGCGTCACAGGTCCGCCTCCACCCGATCCGTGGTAGTAGTGGATTTTGTAGCTTTTGTCGCTTGTTGACGCCCTGAACTGCAAAGTCAGCCATCCACCATACCCACCCGTCACGATTGGCTGCTCTGGTTTGTACGTGTAGTTGAACAGGTCAACGAAACGCTGGAGGGGATCTGTCTCGACGTTTTTGATGATTGCGGTCTCGTGGTTTCCGTAAGCAATGAACACAATGGTGTCGGCATAGTCACCGAACCAGTTTACCGCGTCCTCGATCACCGCGTCGAGGTAGTTGACCTTATTATGCTCTGGCCGGATGTCCTTCTTGCTGCGGCGTGGGTCGTACTTCCCCTGCATCAGGCAGAAGAAGTCACCGTTGATCATCACCTTGGCGCCCTCCTCTTTGGCCAGATCCAGGTGCTTTTTGAGCGCTCTGCGATCGCAATGAGGATTGTCCCAGTGGATGTCCGACAATAGGTAGAGCTTAGCCTTTTTTCCGCCCACCTCAAAGGTGTGGGAGTTGCGGTGGTGGGTAGTTATCTTCGCCATATAACTCCGAGAAGCGCGAGGGCCAGGAACGCGATGACGCTCATGATGACCCACTCTTCCTTCCTTTTTTGTTTAGGCGTCACCTCCTTGATGACGTTATTCGTGACCACCCGAACGGTGTCTCCTTTGCATGTGCCCTTGAGAAACACCTTCTCGCCAGGGAGCTTGATCAGCTCCACCTGGACGCGTTCGTTCTCCAGTCTTAGGGTATCGCGTAGCTTGAGGGTATCGTGAACGGTCTGCGTCTCACGTATGATGACCTTCTCGGTCAGGATTTCCTGGGGCTTACAACTCCAGGTACTTAACGCGCTTACCGTAAGTAATAGCGCGAAGCACTTGCATTTTGAGGTCGGCTGGATCATAGCTCACATGCACCCATTGCGGTTGATCAAGTGATCCAAATTCCCAGATCAGTTGAGTGTACACCAGGTGGGTACGAATATAGTCAAAAAGTCGCTTGTGATTACCATCCGGCATCTGGAGGTCGGCGGCCATGCCTTTGAGGTGGTGTGAGTTGCGTGCGCCGTGCACCAGGGTGTTGACCGATACGTTGCGGAAGCCGCTTGTCACTTCAATGGGCCCCAGTACGTCACGAGCGGGTTGTAGGACCTTTTCAGCCAAAAGCTGAAGCGCTGCCGCTTCCTTCGGGCCTGGAGTGTTATCCACAGAAAAGCGAGTTCGAGTGAGCTCATCGAGTGTGAAGTTGGTGGTCAGTCTTTTGCCCATAGTAGTCCGATTATAGCTGGCAAAAATACACCAGCTTCGGTCAATGTAGCCTTGTCAAACCACACCAGGATGAAGGCACACATGAACAGAATCGCAGCCAGGAGGCTGGTCTTAGGATTCTGGAGTATTCTTTTTAGCATCCTTGCGCCACTGGTAGATGGTGTAGCCTATGGTCAGGCAGAACGAAATGACGCCCACGATTGGCATGATCTGAGCTGCGAGCGCGCTGATCACGTTCAGCGTCCAGGCTCCGGCGAGGTGGTCGTTTGTCATCACTCCCAGTTCATGCCCGCGAACTGATGGGCCTCCGTTCCTGGAGCCACGTTCACGGCGTAGGTTGCGAATCCACTCACAGGAGCATCCACCCACAGGATGTCAATGCTCTCCTTGGTGCTTTGGTCCGTGCAAACGGGCTTACCTTCTTCATCGGTGCCCCAGGCTTTGCACAGTTTGCCAAGCTCCACCACGGCCACCACTTTGGCGGGGTCCCACGTTGCGTAGGTTTCCCCTTCCGGGTCGGTGCCGGTGGTTTCAATCTTTGCGCGCAGTTCCGCCCACTTGGCGGCACTCATTTCGTACTTCTTCCAGGTCATAGCGTGGTAAGTTCGACGCATTGCGCGTCCGTTAGTGCTGATTTAAAAACAAGGGCTTGCTTAAGCGAATTGCGTGTATTAATGTCGGCAGCTTCACGAAGCGTGCCTACAATAATGTCATTTACTCCAGCCGAAAACGAAATGGTGTTTGTAGCAGAAGCCACTAAACCTCCGTTCGCAAATACCTTAATACTGCTTGAGGTAAAAACTACGGCTATTTTGTTTAAGCCAGGCGTGTAGTTCGCGGTTGACGTAGCCACAATTTCACCCGCTGAACTTCGTGCTACACCTATGTATTTGTTTGAATAGGTACCAAATGTGTAATAAGTATTGGTAGTGCCAATGTCAATCATTGACAAGCCAAAGTCATCCGTTCCCAGGTAAAAGTCGCTCTCGGAATAAAGGGTAAACGGGTAAGCCGTGGGCAAAGTACCGCCAATGTTTTCCTTTTTGGCAAAGTCCTTCAAACGGGTTACCGCTGCGGTGGTGGTGGGAATGTAGCTGGTGGCGTAGGCTCCGGCTTCAAGCATAGCGCCCCAAATGAAAATAGTACCAGTAGTCGCTCCGTTTACTGGGTAAATGCCAATACTCGTACAACCAGAAGGAGTAGTAAATGTCGCAGTAATTCGTGTCCAAGTGCTGCTATTTATCAAAGATGAATAGTTGACTTGCGTTAAAATAAAAGCACCATTTGACAAATCGTAAACCGAATATCTTGGCGTAACCATTGTGCCTTTTTTAGCGTAAAAGCTAAAAGTATAAACAGTTGAAGCAGATACCGTAATAGATTGGTTAATACGTTGACCTTCTGCGGTAGCATTTATCGTGTCAGCATTTTGGGTGCCGTCGGGGCTTACCGTGGTGTTTGCCGTTACTGTAACGTCCGCTTTATCCCATGCAGAATCGTCAAACCCTTGGCTATACAAAAGCAAATTTGACCGCTGCGGTTCCAGGAGAATTTTCGGGCAGCTGCTATTTGTGTAGTCCAAACGCGGTACTCCGCTCGCTACCGTTTCCAGCGCTCCGCTTGCGTTAACGCGGGTAGCCGTACTCGCGCGGGTAAAGGTTAGCTGCCCGTCGGTAGTGAGGGGCTTTTGGGCGTAGATTTTCCCGCTTTTGTAGCCGCTGGGGACCACAACGAGAGAAGCCTGATCATAAAATGCACTCATAGCAGATTCGCAATAGCGTTAATGGTACAGTCACGAGCCTCCACAGATCCAGAGTCAGCGAGGACATAAGCCTCGTATGTGTCCCAGATAGGGGCGGCGTAGTTTCCTCCCGTAAAGATAGAAATAAATTCAGCGGTGTTCATGAAAAACAGGTATTTAACTCCACGACACCGCCGTCACCGTAGACGTAGGCGTAGTAAGCGAGGTTTGGGGGTAAATAGTTGGTTTGCTGCATCAGGACTCCAGTTCAAAAGTTGGGCGTTTGACCAAGAGATCGCTCGGTACGAGCTCGAAGCTAAAGAATTGAGCATACGTCGCTCGGCAACTGTCCCAGTTGTACGTCAAAGATATGGGCACATAGTAACTCGTTCCCCAATAGCCGAAATGCGTGAAGCGTGTGGTGCCGTGCATGTCGATCTCATAGTACTCCTGTGGTTGGCCCCGCTGCATGTTTAAGCGTTGAGCGGTGATCTGAAGCAGCGCGTTGAAGGTGCTCACCGATTGACCGCCGTCAAAACGGTACTCAATCCAGTCATCAATATTGTTCCCGGCTGGGTATAAAAGCGCTTGAGTTGATGGCGTCCCGGCGGTGATGTCACCGAGCCGAGTCCTGAACTCCAGCTTCTCTCCCAGGAGCCTGGCGGTATTGTCTGCGCGGTATGTGGTTTGATTTTGCCCCGTGCCGTGAAGCCGGATGTCATACTTCATGGTCGGAGCCGACAAACTGAGCGCGTCGCCGTCGGTTTGCACTACCTCAAGATATAGCCAGACCTGATCCCTTCCAAGCGCCGGAGTTGCGGGCAAGTGGTAGTTGTTCAGGTTGTGCTCCACGTTGATGACACCAGGGACACCTCCAGCAGTGATACTGCCGCTCTCTTGGAAGGCCATGTACAAATTCGTGCCCCAGGTGCTCGAATCCGTGCTCTGGGTGCCGTAAACAACCCACAAACGGAACTCGATTGTGTAGTGGCTATTGTAGTTTAGATCATAACTCGCCCGAGTCCTCATCGTGGTGTTGAAGAAGTCGAAGTGGGTGGTCCCGTCCCCGACATAACTTCCGAGCGGTATGCCTTGCGCGGTTGTGTAGATCGGATTCGAACTCGTACCAGTTATGACGGTGTGTTGAACCAGGCGGAGTGTGTCCTGGTATGCAAACTGCGTGCTGCCAAACTCGTGTACAATGTCGAGTTGCTTGATGGCTGGCAGATACATTTTTGTGCCTCCAGATATGACTGGAAGCGTTTGAACGCTGCTAAATGACCTCCGAGTCTGGTATGTGCCGCTCATCGTGTAAAATGAGTACGCGGATTCGTTTACGCGGGTAAAGTCTTGAAATACGATGAAGCCGCGATCCTGGTACATCCTCAACCCAAAACAGACACAAATGTCATTGATCACTTCGCGGTAGCTTCTGTACTCTTTGTTCTCATCATAGTAAAAGAGCGCATGCCTTGAGAGCGTGTTATACAGGCCGTCGTATTGGTACGGGAAGGTCTCAAGTCCTTGGCGGGTAGTCTCACTCACCGCAATGCCATCAAAGAATCGGTGCAAGTTCAAGCGCGTGAAAATATCGCCAAGTTGCACAATGAGGCGCTTGTCACCTGAGAAGGTGTACATCGAAGAGCTGAGATCGAGCTTGTAGAAGCCGTCTGCCGCAATGATGGTCATATACCTCGCTCCGTTGATGACCTCAATGGTACAAGCGCTTGGAGTAATTGTTCCCGCCCACTCTTTGGACAAGCCCTTCCAGAGCTCCATGTAGAAAATACCGTCCGCGTCTCTGGCCACTTGCTCAAGAGCCGGAGCAAAGGGGAAGGTGCTCAGAACTGCGCTGATCTGGAATCGACTCGGAACTATGCCTGGGATGTAGGCGTCCTGAGCGTCGTATGTGACGGACCAGTCAGCCGTCTCAAATTCAAAGGGGTTGTAGCTGATCTGATCGGTGTCAGCAAATATCTTGATCGTGTAGCCCTGTGATTCGGACCATGCGAAGCGTTGCTTTGCCATCAGCGCGTGGATTTTAATACTCGACCCACACGTCCGTTGGTGGCCTCAAGGTCGAATCCTTTGATGGTTGCGTTCAGGTTTAGAACTCCGTTCTCGCCGAAGAGGTTGCCGAGTCCGGTGCCCTGGCTGATGGCCCCGAAGGCTGCGCCAAAACCGCCTCCAGTTACTGCCGAGAAAACTGCCGCGAGCGCGGTGGTGGTGGCAAGTGCAACGGCCATCTGCTTCACATAGTCGATCAGTGCCTTGCGGAGCACCTCAAAGAAGTTCTCGCCGTTTATGATGGACGCCTCAAAGGCCTGGCTCAGGATCGCGCCGAACTCTGCCCCAACGGCCGAAGCTGCGCGGAGGGAGTTGCCTGTCTCGTTGATGCGCTCGATCAGTGGAACGAGCTCACCTTCCATCATGTCAACCTCTTCGATGTCGATGGGCTGGAATTGCTGGAGCACTTCGCCCTTGGCTACAAAGTTGAAGTCTTGCTCTGCGAATTGCTGCGCGAGCGAGAGCATGCTGCTCAACGTGTCGCGGAAGGTCTCTGCCTGTTTGTTTGTTTTCTTGATGGCCTCGCCAGAGTTCTCTGCGCTCACCACAAGAGCCTCGCCAAGTTTGGGAGCGGCGATTGCAGTCTCCTGAATTGCCGCGTTTGCGGCTTCCAGACCCTTGAGGTAAATGCGGGTCGCTGCGCCCTCTGCGCCCTGGGCATAGCTCGCAACGTAGGCCAGCTTTTGCCACATGCTCAGATGTGAGCTGAGGAGCTTCTGGATCGCGCCAAGTCCTTCGGACAGGAAGCCCAGGAACCCAGAGTACACCGGGAGGAGTGCCGTGCCGATTTGCAGCTTCAGATCCTCGATGGTGGCCTTTTGGCGGTCGAGTTGATCGGCTGCGCTCTCGAGCCCAGGACCGATCTTGTCCACCGTTGCCGCCATGGCTTTGTTGAAGGCTTCAGCGTATGGCACACCAGCCGCCAAGTCCTCCTTCATCGCTTTGACGTTGATGCCCACCTGTTCGAGTCCTTTGGTGGATTCTTTGGCGAAGGCGCTCTGGAGTTTGTCTGCGATTTCCTCGAAGGCCATGCCCGTGGCGTCGCTCACCGCGTTGGCGTACTCAAGCTGCTTGGACAGTTGCTCGATACCAACGCCCTGGCCTACGGCCTTGACTGCGCGCTCCATGAGCTGGAGCTTGCTAATTTCGCCGTCGGTAGCTTGCTGGAGTTTCATCATGTCCCCAGCCGCCGCCACATTGCTGAACGCTTTGGTGACGTTCTCTGCTTCAGCAGCCAAGTTGATGGCCTCCATGGCAAACTCCTGGATCTTACTTCCCGCAAATGCAGCACCGATCACACCGCCCAGGGCGGAGAACTGTCGGCTCATGTTCTTGATGGAATTGTCCACCTGGGTGATCCCACGGCGGAACTCGTTCACATCGAGTCCTAAAATAACATTAGCGGTCGTGTCTGCCATAACTTGATAAAAGAGCCCGAAGGCTGCTCACTTTTTGCTCTTCTTCAAACCGAAGAAGGTCTTGCTCACTCACCACCTTTTTGGTGGATTTGCCTGAGATGTTCACGATGACTGCGGCCAGCCATCTGGATCTCCTCCACTCATCCTTTTCCTTCTCGAGCCCGTGCTTGAGCACCGCGTCGATTTCATCCTTTGTCAGGCTTAGGGCATCCGCTTTGGATAGCCCCAGCCGCCCTACGAGCTGACCCAGTACGTCTACTGGGCCGCCCGCGGGGAAAAAGGGGCATTAAGCCTCTCGGATAGTTCGGACAAGTCCCAGGCTCCCGCCATCATTTTGAATTCATCAAAAGATGGGCGATCCTGTACGTCCCAAAACTCTTGAGCGTAGAGCATGGCCATAAGGTCAGCCAAGCCGTACTCCTTGAGTGATGCGAGCGATTTGCCAGCCGTCTCCTCGAAAAGGAGGGCTGCTCCGAGCGTGAACTTTTTTCCCATGTCGCTCACGACTTAGTTGGTGCCTACCGTCCAAGCTCCGGTGCCGTTCAGGCTGAAGCTCACTGATCCGTTGTCCTTGTCGGCAGCGGTCACACTCAACTGGGTGAGGATGGCGTCACCTTCGATCTTGGTCTCACCAGCTACGGGAGTAACCGTTCCGGCGGCCACCTGGGTGATGCGGAGCTTCACCAAGTCGCCCACCTTTGCGTAGAGCTCATCCACGTTCCAGAGAGAGGCATTGTCATCATCCATGATGGTCGTGCCGCTGATGCTCCAGTTTTTGGCGCTGGTTACATAGGTGCGGAATACCGCGGCGTCCTTCGAGGTCGTTTCGCGGGTTTCTGCGTTCATTTCAAAAGAGCACTCGGTCTCTGATGCGAAGGCTTTGTAGGTGGTGCCACCGTCAGCCGATAGAAAAAGGCGAACTTCGCCTCCTGAGATTGTTGCCATGTCAGTAATTGATTAAAAAAGTGAAGTCAGCTGAGAGAATCAGGCTCTCATCCTGTTCGTTGTAGAAGATCTGAGCGGTCTCCATGTATGCCTGGGTAAAGGTCACCTCTGCGGCGACGCCCAGAGTTGCAGCGGCGCAGTCCTCGCCCTCAATGCTTCCAGAGTCCTCAATGACCTCCTGGCGGTACAAAGGGATGACGCGCGGGTAGTGCTGGAGATGGTGGCGGATCTCTGTGAGTTCTGCCTGGGCCAGATCACTGTCTGCAAAGTGCAAGAAGAGAGTCACGTTCAAACGCTCGGCCTTGTACTCATCCTTGGTCTCTGTGACGTCGATGCCGTTGAGCGTGAACACAATGAAGTCCTCCGCAACGCCCTGAGGCGCAGCATACGAGTACACGGGCACAGAGGAGGCCGCGTTCACTGCTTCGTACACATACTGGAGGTAATTCATCGGAGGTTCTCTTTGATTCTCTTTGCTACAAATTTAGCAATTCTTTTCTGTGCTTTTGCGGGTACATCTGTGGCGTTCACCGCTTTGTCGAAGAATTCCTTGGCTTGGAAGTTTTTCTGGGTACCTCCAAAGAGTTGCCATGGCGCGTAATATGCCCCCGATTTGTAGGATCCGCGCAGACCTACCACGACGTAGACCTTGCGATCGCCGCGGTTTGGGTATGCCCTGATGCTGGAGTATAGGTTGTAAAAAGACGCCCCCATCTTTGAGCGTTTCTTCTGACCCGCTTTGGCTTGCTCTTTGGAGCCCTCATAAGCGATTTGCCGGGCTTTTGTGACCAAGGGCTGGGCTTCCTTCATCAGAAGGCTTCTAAGCTCCTTAAAACGCATTTTTTCCGGCGTTGCCAGATTGCGGAGCTTGTTGCGGAACTGGTCGAAGCTCTCGACCTTCCCGCTCTCGCTTTTGATGTAGACGGTTTTACCTCGTGCCATTGTCGCGGAGCCTTGCCTTCACGATGATGAAGCGGCGCCGACCTTCGGGCACAACGCTCAAGATGTCGTAGTCCTCGGAGTTGTATTCGAGCTTCCAGTTCGGCTTCACCGAGTTGGGGTAGCGCAGACGCCAGAGGTAGATGGATGAGCTCACCATCTGATCATACGGCATGGATTCGGTTCCCGAGGATTCGCTCACGACGCGCTCGGCATAATAGGTGCCAGCACTGGTCCACCCTTTGGTGGCCTGTCCTGAAGCGTTCACCGTAGTGGTGGGCTGGTACAGGGTGACTCTGAGGTCCAGCATTAGGAGAAGTTCTGGCGGTAGCGGAACGCTAAGCGGTCAAAGAAGCGCGTGCCGTTGTATGGCAAGTCATCGCCGTAATCGTAGGCGAACTTAACGCGCTGGTAAAGGGCGAGGATGATGTCCTTCGAGGGTGCGGTTGTTCCCGCTGAGTAAACGATCACGAGGCGATCCGCTACTTCATTGAAGATGAGCTGCTCGTTGATCCGTTGGTAGTCATCGTATAAGGCCAACACGGTGGCGTTGCCTTCTTCATCGTATGCCGTCACCGAAGTGATGACACCCGCTGGACCGTAGGGGAGAGGGTAAACCTCCACCCCCACAGTGTCCGCGGTGACAGTTGCAGTACCTAAGATATAGCCCGTGTACGCATTGAACTCCTCGACCGCTGCCTGGTATAGCATGGTCAGAAGCGCATCATCTGCGCTCCCGTCCACACGGCAGAAGGATTTGAGCTCCGTCAGGTTGACAGAGATCGGAGTGTATGCGCTCGTGACTACCATCTCAGTTTAGATCGTTACGTCCGTAGCAAGTGCGAATGAAGCGTTGCGCAGAACGGCAACGTCCATGAAGCGCTCAACGTAAACCTCAACGATTGAAGACTTCATCTGAGAGTATGGGTCAACCATCAAGGTTGCGCCACCCCAGAAGCCGATCTGAACGTCTGAGAAGTTACCGAACAGGATGCCGTAAGTGTCAGGCGTGCCCGTGGTCTTCTTCGATACGGTCGTTGAGTAGATGTTGTAGCCGTTGGCAGTCTTGACGGGGTCAAGCATACCCTCAACCAGGAAGCGACCTGAACCAGCGTCGACCTTGGTCTTCTTCAGCTTAGCAACCACGTTCGGGTGCGTAACGTAAGCCAGGCGGCCGTCGAGGGCGTCGTTGGCTGCGAGAGCTGCTTCCATGTCAACCAGGTCATCGAAGCTGATGGCGCCAAGCGTCAAGGCTTGAGCGGCAAGCTCAGTGTAGATACCTGAAGGCTGGTTTGAAGAGCCAGTTCCGTTGAGGACGGCGTTCTCCAGACCTTTGTTGAACGACAGGTTGAGCTGCTGGATGATGCGCTGCTCGATGCCGCGAGAGTACTCTTGGCGGAGGAGTTGGTTCGACATTGAAGCGGTGATCACGGCGCGCTTTGGGCTCATGGTTACCTTGTCGAAGTTGATGTCCTGAGCTGAGTCAGTTCCGGTCTCGGTCTGCCAGTTGAGCGAGTAGCTGCTGGTCTGCTTTGGGAACTCGACGTTGCCTACCAAGTTCTCAGCAACTGAGCACAGGCTCAAGGTCGGAGTGTTGGGGTACAAGAAGTCGATGTAGCGTCCTGGCTCCGTGAACACGAGGTCACCGCCGAGGTTGCCGCCCGTTCCGCCAGTCACAGACTGAGTACGGAAAAGCATTTCGGGAAGGTTAACGGCGTGCATGTCGCGAGCGTCAACTCCGAGCTTGCGCTTCTCGTTGAGGCCTTCCTGGTTGATTTCAGCTTCGATGCCCGTCAGCTTACCGCTGCGTGCTTCGTTGATAGCCTTCACCAAGTTGAACTTGGCAAGGTCACGAGCTTCGCTCTTTGAGAGCTTGCCCTGTACGGCAGAAGCGTCGACAAAACGCTCGGCGCGTACTTCTTGATTTTCTTCGTGGTTTTCCACTTCTGAAGGGGTTTGAGTTAATTCTTCGGGGAGTTCAGCCGTGCGAGCCTCTTCCAGCGATCGCAGTGCGACGCTTGTGGTGGGGTTGGCTCCTCGCGGCGTGAGGGAAATATCATAGATCTCGCCCACCTCTTCGATCACTCGAAGCGGCTTTTCGGAGCGTACGTTTTCCCAGCGTTCCTTCTTAACAGTGAACGCCCAGGAGGCTTGATCTACATCACCGCGGCCAACGAGAGTGCGGACCTCGTTGCCTGTGGCGGTGTCAGGGAAGTCAAATGAAAAGTGAAGGCCCTCCGCGTCAACACCTAAACGCAATGAACCTTTGCCAAATTTGCTTCGGGCCAGCACCTTATCATAGTCGTGATTGTACAACGCGTGGATGTCGTAATTCTCCAGGCTGCGAAATGCAGTCGGCTCGATGCGCTCAATGAAGGCGCCCATGTCGTACTCGCGGAAGTTTGCGGCGTAGCCTTCAGCTTTGCCCTCCGTCTGAGGTATCGCTTGACTGCGAATCTCCTTCTCCATTTTGTTGATCTTGATTTGAGCCCATGTGAAGGGGCTTGTTGTACTCATCGCCTCCAGGGATCGGCGGCAAGCCTTCCATGCGGCGTATTTCGTTGGCGCTCATCGCGCCGATGTTCCAGTATGACACATTGCGCTGGACCTCCGTTTGGATGTCACCTCGCATGATTGCCTTCATGTCCATAACGAAACGGCGGTTGCCGTTCAGGAGCTTGTTCGTGAATTCGAGCTCGATCATCTCCACCAGGGGACGGATGCAGTCGCTCACGAACTGTGCGTTCTGGGCTTCGATGCTATTGGCATAGCCGGCGCCCTCCATGTGGCCGATCTTGTGCGGAGGCACAGAGTAAAGACGGCAGATCTCCTCGACCGAGAACTTCAAGCTCTCGATGAGTTGGCTCTCCTGGAAGTTGGCGGCGACGGGCTTGTACTCCGCGCCCTCGGTCAAGACTGCCGTGCGTCCTTTGTTCTCTTTGTTGAGCTGGTCCCACTGTGATCCGATGGCCTTGATGCGATCCGGATCCTTGATAGTTCCCTGGAGTTGGAGAACTCCCTTGGGCATGCCACCGTTTCCGTAGAAGCCGCCCATGTGTGCAGTTGCAGCCATCGAGGTACCGATGATCTCCTTCGCGTACACGATTGGGCTCACTCCGTTGATTCCGTCGAGCGTCCAGTATTTGAGGTGGATGATCTGGTCAGGATCCAGGTTCATGGTCACACCCGTGGTGAGGTAGACCTTGTACTTCAGTGTGCCTCCGGTGGTATCAATTTGTACCAGGTCGGTGTCAACGAGCTCCAAACCGCTAAGGTTGGCGCCGTTGCGCATTGGAAGTATGTAGGCATTTCCGCGGAGGAGTAGCTGACCCATGAAGGCTTTGCGGAAGTCATAAGAGTTGTATGATTCGTTTGGACGGCGGCTCACCAGGTCGTTGAGGATGCCGTACTGGAGGATCATGCCCTGGTCGGTTTCGCGGTACAGATGCCACGGAAGTGAGGCGATTGTGTTCCCGATCAGGTTCACACATGAGAACACCGCCGACACCTTCGGGGCGTTGGTGCTGCTCACGTTCTCACCCGCCAAAGTGCCAGTGCCACCGAAGAGGCTCAGGAGCCAGGGCTTCGGGTTAATTACGCCGCTAACTGAGCGGACAATACGGTCATACCATGCCATCTCTTGCAAAGTTACACAAAAATTATGTCCATCTCCTCATACGTCGAAATTCCTGTATTTGCGTTGTGAACGTAACCCGCTAAGGCCGTGATGAGTGCCGCGGTGCCGTCGATACGATCCGGAGCCTTGTCTTTTTGGAAGGTCCAGTTGTCGTTCTTGTCGATGTGGAGGCTTGTGTTGGCGATCATCCAGGCGGTGATCGGGTTGCCGTCGTGCATGAATTTTCGCGTCTGAACCATGCGGAAGAGGAGCTTCATCGGTTCGTTCACCATCAGTGCGCTCTGGCGCACCTCCCAACAGAAGGCTTTGCCGTATTTCGTGCGTAGCTTCTCCACAGTCTCAGCCGCGTTCCAGGGATCAAAGAAAATGCCCTCGATTGGGTGCTCATCCATGATCTTCTCGATTGCTGCGATCCGGTGCTCCGTTGTAGTCACCTCGCCCTTGACCACTTCGAGTTGCCCGTTCTTGATCCAGTTCTTCACCAGGTTTGGGTACTTCTGGCGCCGTTTGGTCATGGCGTGCTCCGTGATCTGGTAGTTCTGAACGGAGTAGAACTCCTCCCCGTTGAAGTAGACCACCGCATAGGCCGTGAAGTCGTTGACCGCAGCCAAGTCAACGCCAAGAAAACACCGCCATTTGTCGAGGTTTTTCGGCTTTTTACTCTCGCATTTCAGCCATTTGCTGAGCTCAATGTATGGTTGGGCACTGCCCGCCCACTGGTTGAGGTGCAGCTTGCGAAGTGACAGGAGCGTCGGCTCATCATGTTTGGCCGTGTTGCTGAGCTCTTCCAAGTACTTGAGCGATACAGTCACACCCAGCGACGGGTTGGCCTTGGCCCATACCTTCGGATCGTGCGGATCCTCTTCATCCTTGGCTCCGTAGATGATGGTCAGCCAGCTCGGGTCAATCTCAGGCTGCTCCGCCACTCGCTCAGCGTACTCGTGCCACTTGTGGGCAAATGAGTAAGCACTGCCAGCCGTAGTGATCGCCACGAACTTGGACGGCCGCGCCGCCATTGATGTCCGAAGCGCCTCCCAGAGTTCTGGTCCCTTGACCTCGTTCCAGGAGTGGATCTCATCCGCCAGGATCAGGCTCGGGTTTAGTCCGTGGTTGCTGCCTCCGTCCGAGGTGATGGTCTTGAGGTAGCCCGGTCTGCCCTTGAGTCGGATTTCCTTGCGGAAGGGTTCGAGTACCTTCTGGAGTTGTGGGTTCAGGAGGATCATGTTCCGCACATACCCGAACAGGATTCCCGCTTGCTCACGAGTTGCAGCTGCCAGGATCACCTGGGGGTTGGAGTTGTTCTTGAAGCCCTCCAGCATGTGAGCCACTGCGAGCATTGCGATGAAGGCACTCTTCCCGTTCTTCCTTGGGATTTCGAGCCAGATCATGCGCTTACCTTCGCCCTCACGGATCAGGTGCCTCTGCCAGTCAAGGAGCTTGACGGGCTTGCCCGCGTGCTCATCTTCAGTCAGTACGCAGTACCTCTCGATGATGTTCTCAGTCCAGGTCGAGTCCATCAGCCAAGGTCTTTTTGAGTTTTTCGATCTGGGCTTCTGCCTTCTGGAGTGTTTCGATGGCTGGGTTTTTCCTGAGCACTGGCTTCCCTCGGTCGGTCACCGCTTCCAGGATTGCTCCGTGTTGATCAATCGAGCGTTCGCACTCCAGCTTAATACGCTCCCAGCGTTGTAGTTCTTCGTTCATGGCTTTAAAAGATTACGTTTGGGGGGTCTTGGTCCCTCCCCCCGAAAAATGAAGAGGCGGCAGTGGAATTCCCTTGCTCTGGTTTCAAGATGCGACCCCATCCCCGTTCCTGTGCAGTCTTCTTGCCGTGACATTGAATGCACAAGAGTTGTAGGTTGGTCTCATCATAGATCTCACCACCGTCTGCGATTGGCTTGATGTGGTCCACATGAATCTCACGTTCAAACAGTGGCACATGACCACACACCTCACACCTCGGCCCTCTCCTCATCAGGATGGCCTCTCGGTATTTGCGCCATCGCTTGGATGCGTAGAGTGGATTGGTCTCTGTGATCCTCTGCTTCCTGTGTTTTGGCTTCAGGTAATTAGGCATAATTCATTAATTAACTACTTTTTTACAAACTCGCTATACACTATACCTCTATTGCATATATGTACTTTTGTATAA
>Ga0315909_10003911_pt1 | contig 17882 bp, 15 predicted proteins | sample LakEriMetagenome_11_FD_203527 | JGI IMG/M metagenome (GOLD analysis project Ga0315909, IMG submission 203527) | Freshwater fungal communities from buoy surface, Lake Erie, Ohio, United States - Buoy 2 MA125 | ecosystem: Environmental > Aquatic > Freshwater > Lake | place: USA: Lake Erie, Ohio...
GAACCACAGACCGCCTCGGCGCGCCGGATGTAGGTGAGATCGTGCACCAACTCCACCTGCTCCAGTGACGCAGCTTCAACGGATACCTTGGGTAGCGTTGCAAACCAGGGCAGGGGGGCGAGGCGGGCCTCCGTGGCGGTGACCCGTGCGGGACGCTCCGGATGTCCTTCTCCGGTCAGGTGGTCCAGAAAGCGCGCATCACTGAGAAACGCCGTGCGCATGTTCAGAGTCGACCCGTCCGGCAGGCGCGGCTTCCGCCAGCCGGCCCTGTGCCGCACCAGTCACCAACAGCAGGTCACGTAGCACATTGGCGGCTTCTTCGAGGACCACATCGTATTTGTCCTTGTCGTCCTCTTCGTCCTCGGCCACGAGATCTTCTTCCTCCGCGTCACCTTCCTTGAGGGCCACCGGAGGCAGGCCATGGGCAGCCCGGATGCGGTTCTCGTTTTCGTTCTGTTCGCGCCTTGCCTGGTCGTGCACCGCGCGTCGCTTGCTCTCCAGCAAGGGAACTTCAGATTCGTCCGCGGCCTTCTGCACGGCACGCTCCTGTGCGAGCAAGGCCTGATAGGCCGAGTCGCTGGCCACACGCTTCTGGTGCAGCTCTCGCAACTGGGGAACGTGGGACTGTTCATCCTCGGGTAAAGCGCTGTACTTGACGGCCGCAATCCTGGCGAACGGGAGCGCATGATCGAGCGCCCGCTCACCCTGTTCCTCACTGCTCAAGCCGGTGGGGAAAGAAATATCCGGGACCACGCCCCGATGCTGGGTGCTGTCACCTTCCACGCGGAAAAACTGGGCAATCGTTGCCTTCAACTGACCCAGCTTGCCGCCGGCATCCTCGTCGAAGCGGTTGAGGTCGACCAGATTCTGCACCGTGCCCTTGCCGAAGGTCGGTTCACCGAGCACCAGTCCGCGGCGGTAATCCTGGATGGCGGCAGCGAAGATCTCGGAGGCGGAGGCACTGTTGCGATCCACCAGCACGGCGAGTGGACCCTCATAGGCTACGCCGGCGTCCGTATCTTCCTCCAGCTGCACGCGCCCCTGTGAGTTGCGCACCTGCACCACCGGGCCGGTATCGATGAACAGACCCGTGAGCTCGGTGGCCTCGGTCAGCGAACCACCGCCGTTCGCGCGGAGATCAATAACGATTCCGGCGACTTTCTCGGTCATGAGCTCCCGTACCAGCTTGCGCACGTCACGCGTGGTGCTGCGGTAATTTTCATCGCCTGCCATGCGCGCATCGAAGTCCATGTAGAAGGTGGGCACCTCGATCACGCCGAGCTTCAGCTTGCCCGCATGCTTGCCGCCTGCCAGCGCCACTTCCAGCACCTTTTTCTGCGCTGCCTGCTCGTCGAGCTGGATGGTATTGCGGACCAGGGTGATCTGACGGGTCTTGCCGTCGGCGCCCGCACCTTTGGGCAGGATTTCCAGCCGCACCTTGGAGTCTTTGGGCCCGCGAATCAGGTCCACCACATCATCCAGCCGCCAGCCGATGACATCCGCCACCTCACCCTTGGAGCCCTGGCCGATGCCAATGATGCGATCACCCGCCTTGAGCTTGCCGCTGAGGCCGGCAGGTCCCCCGCGCACGACCTCCCGCACCACGGTGTATTCGTTATCGCTCTGCAGGACCGCGCCGATGCCCTCCAGCGACAGGCTCATCCTGATCTTGAAATTCTCCGAGGTGCGCGGCGAGAAATACGCGGTATGTGGGTCGATTGCCGTGGTGTAGGCATTGATGAAGGTCTGGAAGACATCTTCGCTGTTGAACTGCGCAGTTTGGCGCGTGAGTCCCTGATAGCGCTTGCGCAAGGTCTCGACGATATCCTTGTCCTTCTTGCCGGAGAGACGCAGGGACAGCCAGTCGTTCTTCACGCGCTTGCGCCATAGCTCATCGAGCTCGGCTGCGTCCTTGGCCCACGGCGCATCCTCGCGGTTGAAATTGAAGCTCTCGTCCACCGAAAAGTCGGCCGGCTGCCCGAGCAGCGCGAGCGCATGCGCGATGCGCTCCTCCACCCTGCGGCGATAGCGCACAAAAAGGTCGTAGGCGGTGTTCAGATCCGAATTGCGCAGGTCATCATCGAACTCCTCGGACAGTACGCCGAATTCGAGTACATCGGATTGCAGCAGATAGCTGCGGGTGGGATCGAGCGCCTTGAGGTAGTTCTCGAAAATCGTCTCTGACAGCGCATCGTCGAGAGCAGCGCGCTTGTAGTGATAATTGCCGATGAAATGCGTGATAAGGCGGGTTGCTCGCCGGTGTTCCGGATTGGGCACCAAGGCTTCTTCCGGCACCGTGGGTGCCAGGGCCTGGGCAGCGAGCGAAAGAAGACAACCAAGGAGGAAAAGGGACGCGCGCGAAAATGTGCTCATGTTGCTCGCTGTGCTGATGGTGGCCGGTATGCCGGGCGAGGAAGACCCTGAGCTTGGAACCGGGGTGACGCTAGTGTAGCGTATCCCGACTCTCGCAGCCCCCGGCCTTCATGACCATCCCGCACTCTGTTTCCCCCCATTGGGTCTGCGATGCCGCCAGCCTGCAGGGCATGCTTGCTGCCATGGCGGACGCGACCTGGCTCGCCCTGGACACCGAATTCATGCGGGAACGGACCTACTACCCGCGGCTGTGCCTGATTCAACTCGCCACGGACAGTGCCAGCGCGGTCATCGACCCGCTTGCCCTTGCAGACCTCGCCCCGCTGGCGGAGTTCCTGGGCAGGCCTGGCCTGGTCAAGATCATCCATGCCGCAAGACAGGATCTGGAAGCCCTGCAGTGCGCAGGCATCCGTCTTGCGGGCCCCCTGTTCGACACGCAGCTCGCCGCCGCCCTCATCGGGCACCCGGATCAGGTCTCCTATGCGTGGCTGGTCGAGCACTATTGCGGGGTCACTCTGGACAAATCCCAGACGCGCACCGACTGGTCGCAGCGCCCGCTGTCCGAGGCGCAAATCCTCTACGCCGAAGAAGACGTCAAGCATCTCGGCCGACTCCACCAACAGTTGGAGGACACGCTGCTCGCGCAAGGCAAGCTCGACTGGCTGTGGGAGGAGACCCACCCGCTGCTGGCGCAGGCCGCAGCTGATGACGCTCCCGAGGACGCCTGGCGGCGGGTGAAAGCACTGTCTGCCCAGTCAGCCGAGGTGGCGGCAATAGCCCGCGCGCTCGCCGAATGGCGGGAACGTCAGGCGAGGAGTGCGGATATTCCGCGGGGCTGGCTGATGAAGGACGAGGTCCTGCTGGAAGTTTCCCGCCGGATGCCCGACAACGTCACAGCGCTCGCCCGCATTCCGGGAATGCCAGCGCCGACCTTGCGCCGCTACGCGGCGGAGATTCTCGCGATTCTCGCGACCCCACAGCCGGTGCTGCCCACCTCCAACGCGAGCTGGCGGCTCAACAAGGCAGGGCAGCGGGTATTGGGGGAATTGCAGGACTTGATTCGCCGGCAGGGAGAGGAATCCAAGGTGAGCCCCACGGTGCTGGCCACCCGGCGGGATCTGGAGCAGCTGTTACTGGAGGGGATGCCGGCCCGCCTGCGCTCGGGGTGGCGGGCCGCGCTCGTCGGCCAAGGCCTGGGTGATGCCACCGCAGGCCTCGAACGGGAGTCACTGCGCCAGCCGGCGCACGGCTGATTACTTCGCGATTTCCAGCAACTCGATTTCGAATACCAGGGTCTCGTTGGGTCCGATACCGGCTCCTGCACCGCGCACGCCGTAGGCGAGCTTGGGTGGAATCACCACCTGCCAGCGGGCACCGGCCGCCATCAGCGGGAGGATCTCCTGCCAGCCCTGAATCACGCCGTTGATGGGGAAGGTTGCCGGTTCGCCACGCTCCTTGGAGCTGTCGAAGACGGAACCATCGATGAGCTTGCCTTCATAGTGCACGACCACCGTGTCCGTCACCTTGGGGCGGTTACCCGTGCCCTTGCGCAGCTCCTTGTATTGCAGGCCATTGGACAGGGTTATCACACCCTCCTTGCCCTTGTTGGCTTCCATGAAAGCCTGTCCGGCTTCCAGGTTGTTCTTGGCGCGATTCTTCAGGCTGTCGTTCACAGACTTGGTGGCACTGCCGAGCGCTGTCTGGAATTCTTCTTGGCTGAGACGCGGCTTGGAGCCATCGAGTGCGTCGCGCATCCCCAGCATAAAAGTGTTCAGGTCCAGTTCCACGCCCTGGCGGGCGATGCTCTGCGCCGTGGTCAGGCCGATGGCGTAGCTCATGCGCTTTTGTTCGGAATCCAGCGCAACGCCGGTCCCTTCCTGCGCAAGTGCGCTACCCACACTCGTGCAGAGCGTTGTGCAGAGGGCGAGGGCGGTGAGGGTTCTCGTCATGGTCAGCAGTCCTTCGGGATGGGAGGGGGTGGTCCGGGCGCGCGGGCCTCGGACAGGCCGGCGCAATCTACACGGGAGCAGGCGGCCGCGTCATCCTCGCGGGCTGCGCTGGAAGCCGAAGCATCCTTCCATATCCCGGGAGTGGACGCTGCGGACAGTGAGTTGCCGCTCTCGCCAGCGGCAGCTTGTTTCACCGCCCGGCTGCCCACTGAGTTCCAGCAGCTCCTCGTCGAGCGCCAGCGCCCCAGTACCAGGGCCAGTATCAGGGCCGAGCTCGGCAAGCAGCCCCGGCCAGTCGCGATCATCGAGACCGACGAGACCGAGCTCGCAGAGAAAATAGAGCCGCGCTTCTTCATCGAGGATCAGGGCTTCGATGTGCGCAAGAGTCACGCCTGTGTGGCTCACCCAGCGTCCTTCACCATCCCTCGCCGCGACATGCGGTGCGGTGGCGAGATCGACATACACTTGCTGAGGACCGTTCTGCACATACCATGCGCCACGGGCATCCTCCCGGAAGTGCTGAGACAGAAATCGCCTGAGGCCGTCATGCGTGGCCGCAGCACCCTGCAGGCACCAGCGGCCGCGCGCATCCAGCGAGAGCCAGCCGTAGGTGGCAGGAACTCCGGGCCAACGCGCCAAGGCGCGGTCGAGCCAGTCTGTAGGTGCTGAATCTTTCGTCTGCATGACCTTGTTGTAAACGTTTCACCTGGATCAACACAAGACTCGCATTACTGGCGTAGCCTCGGAACTTTGTCGGGGGACGGGAGTCTTCCAACAGTAGCCACTTATCGAGAAGACAGGAGCCAGCATGCGCATCGGAGTCCCCAGGGAAATCAAGGCCAGCGAATATCGGGTCGGCCTCACTCCCGCCAGCGTGCGCGAAGTCGTGATGCACGGACATGAGGTAATGGTCGAGCGGGGTGCAGGGCAGGGCATCGGTGTGACGGATGAAACCTGGGCCAAGGCAGGCGCAAGGCTCTGCGCAACCGCCGAGGACGTGTTTGCCGAGGCGGAGATGGTGGTGAAGGTGAAGGAGCCGCAACCACACGAAGTGGCGATGCTGCGTCCGGGTCAGGTGCTTTTCACTTACCTGCACCTCGCGGCCGACGACACGCTCACCCGCGCGCTCGCCGCATCGGGCGTGGTCGGCATCGCTTATGAAACTGTCACTTCGGCGGAGGGCACGCTGCCCTTGCTCGCGCCCATGAGTGAGGTGGCCGGGCGCCTGTCGATACAGGCCGGTGCGCGGTGTCTGGAAAAGCCCATGGGTGGCGCTGGCATTCTGCTGGGCGGCGTCCCCGGCGTGGCGCCGGCCGAAGTGGTGGTGCTGGGCGGTGGTGTGGTCGGTTCCCATGCGGCGGCCATGGCGCTCGGTCTCCATGCACGCGTGACCCTGCTCGACAAATCGCTGCCCCGCCTGCGCCAGCTGGATGCGCAATTCGGCGGGCGCGTGACTACGGTGTTCGCCACGCACGACTCAACCGAGCGGGCCTTGCTCAAGGCGGATCTGGTGATTGGTGCGGTGCTGCTGCCGGGTGCCGCCGCGCCCAAGCTCATCCGCCGCGAGATCCTGTCCCGTATGAAACCCGGTTCGGTGATTGTGGATGTCGCCATCGACCAGGGTGGCTGCGCCGAGACCAGTCGGCCCACCACGCACCTCGACCCGGTGTTCGTGGTGGACGGCGTGGTCCACTACTGCGTGGCCAACATGCCGGGCGCAGTGGCACGCACTTCGGCTCAGGCCCTGAACAATGCAACGCTGCCGTTTGTCCTGCGGATTGCGGAGCTGGGCTATCGCAAGGCGCTGCTGGACGGTCCCCACCTGGCCGCAGGGCTCAATGTGTGCCAAGGCCACATCACCCACCCCGGAGTCGCGGAGGCTATCGGTGCGCCGTGTGTCGAAGCACGTCCACTATTGCAGACGTGAGGTGGGCGAGGTCCGGTGCCGTCATGACGAAGGGGGGCATCACGTAAACGAGGCGGCCGAAGGGCCGCACCCACACGCCGCGCTCCACAAAAGCATCGGGCAGTACACGCATGTCCACGGGCTCCCGCATCTCCACCACGCCGATGGCGCCCAGCACCCGCACATCGGCGACCTGCGGCAACTCACGGCACGGGGCCAGCCCATCACGCAAGCCCTGCTCCAGGGTGGCAATGCGCGCCTGCCAGGGGCTCCCGAGCAGTAATTCCAGGCTCGCGTTTGCCACCGCACAGGCCAGCGGGTTGCCCATGAAAGTCGGGCCGTGCATGAACACGCCAGGCGGCGCCCCGGCGATGGTCTCGGCCACCGCGCGCGTCGCGAGGGTGGCGGCGAGCGTCATGAAGCCGCCGGTCAGCGCTTTGCCCACGCAGAGGATGTCGGGCGCGATGCCCGCATGTTCACAGGCGAAGAGCCGCCCAGTGCGCCCGAAGCCGGTGGCGATCTCGTCCGCGATAAGCAAGAGGCCGTGGTGATCACACAGGCGCCGGGCTTCTCGCAGGTAGCCGGGATGGTAGAACCACATCCCGCCTGCACCCTGCACGACGGGTTCCAGGATTACCGCAGCGAGCGTGTCGGCATGGGTGGCAAGCAGCTGCTCCAGTGCCTGCGTGTCGGCCGGATCCCACACTGCATCGAATCGGCAATTCGGCCGCGGGGCAAAGATCTGTGGCGCAAGGGTGCCTGAAAACAGTGTGTGCATGCCGGTGACGGGGTCGCAGACCGACATCGCACCAAAGGTGTCTCCGTGATATCCCCCGCGCAGCGCGAGCACCTGCCGACGCTCGGGACGGCCCGAAGCCGCCGCGAACTGCAAGGCCATCTTGAGCGCGACTTCCACTGCCACGGAACCGCTGTCTGCGAGAAATACGGTCTCCAGGTTCGCTGGTGCGATCTCCACCAGCCGCTCGGCAAGGCGCACCGCCGGTTCATGCGTGAGGCCGCCGAACATCACATGCGACATCCGCGCGATCTGTGCCTCTGCAGCGGCATTCAGGGCGGGCACGTTGTAGCCGTGGATGGCGGACCACCAGGAGGACATGCCATCGATGAGTTCGCGCCCGTCCGTGAGGGTCAGCCGGACTCCACGCGCGGATTGCACTTCGAACAGGGGCAGATCGCTGCCAATGGCACTGTAGGGATGCCACACATGCCGGCGATCCCGCGCCGTGAGTGTCTCCCTTGGCGGCGTGCCGTGAACGTTCTTCACGCGGCGGGGGCGAGCCGTTCGACACCCCAACCCAGAATGCGCGGCGGTGCAAAGACGCGCACCTCGCCGTCCGGTGTCACCAGATCCGTCGGCGCGGCCTCGGGCTCCTTGCGAAACAGGCGAATTCTGTCCGCATTGAGCGGCAGGCCGTAGAAGGCCGGACCGTATTCAGAGGCAAAGCCTTCGAGCCGTTCGAGGCAGCCTGCTTCGGCAAAGATCTCGGCATAACAGGCCATGGCGGTGGGCGCGTTGTATACACCGGCACAACCACAATCATGCTCCTTCAGATGCCGCGGATGTGGGGCCGAATCGGTGCCGAGAAAAAAGCGCGGATTGCCCGAGGTGGCAGCGCCGCACAGGGCAAGTCTATGTCTTTCGCGCTTGGCCACCGGCAGGCAGTAGGCATGAGGCCGGATGCCGCGCTCAAACATCGCGTTACGATTGATGAGCAAGTGATGGGGCGTGATGGTGGCCGCGGTCGGGCCCTCCGCCGAGCGCACGAAAGCCACGCCCTCGGCGGTCGTGATGTGCTCAAACACGACCTTCAGCGCCGGAAAATCCCGGCGCAGCCCACGCAGGGTGCGGTCGATGAACACGGCCTCGCGGTCGAACACGTCCACGTCATGATCCACCACCTCTCCATGCACGAGCAGAGGCATGCCTATGGCCTGCATCCTCTCCAGTACCCCGTGCAGGCGCCGGACATCGGTCACGCCCGCGTCGGAATTGGTGGTGGCCCCCGCCGGATAGAGCTTGGCTGCGGTGAAGACGCCCTCGGCATGGCCGGCGGCCAGATCGTCAGGGTCCGTATTGTCCGTGAGGTAACAGGTCATCAGGGGCACGAAGCCACTGCCCGACGGGGTCTGCCGCAGGATGCGTTCCCGGTAGGCAGCTGCCTGGGCCGTCGTCGTCACCGGCGGCTTGAGGTTGGGCATCACGATGGCGCGGGCAAAGACTTCGGCCGTGGCGGGCAGCACGGCGGCCAGCATGGCGTCATCGCGCAGATGAATGTGCCAGTCGTCTGGACGGCGCAGGATAAGGGAGTCGGTGGACATGCGGGGACTTTACCACGGCGGGACTGCGCCCCAATATGCGCCGGGCAGGACATCTGCAGCCAGAGGGGACAGTCAATGTTGGGTCTGATGATGGATACGCCGCTGACGCTCACGGTCATCATGCGGCACGGGGATCGCAACCACGCGCGACGGGAGATTGTTTCCGTCACCCATGACCATGCACTGCACCGGTACACCTTTGCCGACTGCTTCGCGCGCACCCGCCGGCTTGCCAATGCGCTGGACCGCCTGGGCGCCGCGCCTGATGCACGCATCGCCACGCTCGCCTGGAATGACTTCAGGCACCTCGAACTCTACTACGCCGTTTCCTGCAGCGGTCGCGTGTGCCACACGGTCAATCCCCGCCTGTTCGAAGAGCAAATCGTCTACATCCTCAATCATGCCGAGGCCGAGTGGGTGTTTGTGGATCCTGCCTTCGTGCCGCGACTGGAGGGACTGGCCGCGCAATGTCCGGGCATCAAGGGCTATGTCGTGCTGTCGGACGAGGCCCACATGCCAAAGACCACCCTGCCCAATGTGAGCTGCTACGAGACCCTGGTGGCGGCGGAGCCGGACCAGTACGCGTGGCCCGAACTCGACGAAAAACGCGCCAGTGGCCTGTGTTACACCTCAGGCACCACGGGCAATCCCAAGGGCGTGCTGTACAACCATCGCTCCGCGGTCCTGATGGCCTATGCAGGCGCGCTGCCGGACACCTGCGGCGTGTCGGCCATGGACGCCATCCTGCCCATCGTGCCGATGTTCCATGTCAATGCTTGGGGCATGCCTTTCTCGGCGGTCCTGACCGGCGCCAAGCTGGTCTTTCCCGGCCCCACATTGAGCGATCCGAAACGGCTCGCCGATCTCATCACCAGCGAGGGCGTGACGATCTCCGCGGGTGTACCCACGGTGTGCCTGCCCTTGCTGGCCCATGCGCGGGATACCGGGCGCAGCCTGGCCCCACTCAATCGCATGGTGATTGGCGGCTCGGCCTGCCCGTTGTCCATGATGGAGGAGTTCCGCGACCGTCATCAGGTGCGCGTGGTCCATGCCTGGGGCATGACCGAGATGAGCCCGCTGGGCACGGTGAATGCGCTGACACCCGAGACCGTGAATCTCACTGGCGCAGCACTCGCGGACCAGATGTGCAGCCAGGGGCGTGCCATTCCGGGCGTCGAGCTCAAGATCACCGATGATGACAATCGCGAACTGCCGTGGGACGGCAAGGCCTCCGGTGCACTCAAGGTGCGCGGGTACTGGGTGTGCCGCGACTACTACCGGCTGGATGGCACCGGCGGTGCGCATGATGACGATGGCTGGTTTGCAACTGGCGATGTGGCGAGCATCGATCCCAACGGCTTCATGCGCATTACCGATCGCGCCAAGGATGTGATCAAGTCGGGTGGCGAATGGATCAGCTCAATCGATCTCGAGAACACTGCCATGGGTCATCCGGCAGTGGCGGAAGCCGCCGTCATTGGCGTCAATCATCCCAAGTGGCAGGAGCGGCCGCTGCTGGTTGTGGTCCGCAAGCCCGGGGTGGAAGTGAGTGCCACCGAGCTGCTGCATTATTTTGAAGGCAAGGTCGCCAAGTGGTGGATCCCTGAAGATGTCGCTTTCGTCGATGAATTGCCGCATACGGCGACGGGCAAGTTGAGCAAGCTCGAACTGCGCAAGCGTTTTGCGGAGTACCGTTTCCCGGGTGCTTGAGCGGGGGCGCGGCTTATAGCACATCCCGAACGCCGGCAAGCAGCACTTCGTCACGCTTTGCGCGACACATTCGCAAAGGTGAAAAAAGCGGTATCGGTCCGGCGCAGGATGGTTTTATGATTCGCGCCGTCCGGGCCTGCCCGGGCAGGACGGGAGGAGCCCAGGGTGGACTCTTCCCGCCATACACCCGCGGGGTCCACAGTGACCCAGGCCAGTGAGCGTGACGTATGAGCACATCCTCTCCCCCCCGAGCGCACCCCACCTCAGATCCGGCTCCCGCCAACGGCACCATTGCCCAGGTGGAAGGCAAGCGAGTGGTGTTCTTCGATGGTTACTGGATTCGGCATTACGATGTGCCGGTGAACGAGGAGGTGGCACGGCGTGAATTGATCGATCAACTCACCAAGCGCGTCTTCCACCACACCGAGCCGGGCATCAATACGCCGGGTTACAAATTGCAGTCTGCCCGCGCCGCCTACGAGCGCCAGACAGATCCACGCCGACGCCGTGTCAACGCCGCCATGCTCGCCGGCGCCTTGCTCAACCGCGGCTCCGATATCTTCAACATCATCTTCGAGCTGAAGCAGCGAGGCATCGAAATCGCCTACGACAACGAACTCCTGCGTGAATGCGAATCCTGTTTCCTCGAAGCCTTCGAACTGGGCAAGCAGGTTCTGCATTACAGCGGGGAAGAAGGCCTGGACGAACTCTGGGGCGAACCGTTGAAGGCTTTCTACATGCCCATCGCCGATTTTTACGAGTCCCGCTACATCAAGGTGGCGCTGTCCATGTGCGCCATCGATCAGATTGCCGACAAGCTCACGTCCACGTTCAACCAGTTCCCGCAATTCAAGGGCTTGGATCTGCGTGTGGCGGCCTATGCACGCGCCGCGAAGCTCGAAAGCGAAACCATGAAGACCGACCCGGCCATCTTCGATGTATGGCCCGAATTCGTGGCCAGCGGCGATGAACTCCAGGGCTTCGAACCCCGCGTGGGTACACCGGAAATCCACACACCGCTCATCGCACGTGGGCTTGAACTCATCCGCGAGGGCAAGAAGATCATCGAGTGGGTGGCCTTTGCGCGTGTGCCCATGCCCAAGACCGCGCGCAATTTCGTTGAACGCTGCGATGAGTTCGTGGCGCAGATGAAGGTGTCCCAGGTCGCCTGATGGCGCGTCGCTTCGACGCGGATTTCCTCATCATCGGCGCAGGGCTGGTGGGTCTGGCAACCGCCTGGAAGCTGCTTTCCGCCCGCCCTGATGCCCGTGTCCTGGTGCTCGAGAAAGAACACGCGGTCGCCATCCACCAGAGTGGCCGCAACAGCGGTGTCATTCATGCCGGGGTCTATTACGAGCCGGGCAGTCTGAAGGCCCGCTTCTGCCGCGAAGGCTTGCAGGCCACCTATGCCTTCTGTGCCGAGCACGGCATTCCCCATGCCCGCTGCGGCAAGCTGATTGTCGCGACCAACCCGCAGGAAGTCCTGCGCTTGAAAGCCCTTGCCGAACGTGCCGAACAGAACGCGGCGTCAGTGGCGTGGCTGGATCAGGGGGCCTTGTCAGCGGCAGAGCCTGCGGTCACAGGACTTGCGGCCTTGCGGGTGGATGACACCGGCATGGCCGACTACCCCGCGATGGCGCGCACACTGGCACAACTCATTACGGCGGCCGGCGCGCGCATCGAACTGGGTCACACCGTGCAGTCGGTGCGTGAGTGCAGTGATGGGGTGGAGGTGCAAACTCCGGGTGCCGCGTATTCAGCCCGTCATCTCATTGTCTGCGCAGGTCTGCAGGGCGATCGCCTGGCCCGCCAGGCAGGGCTTGCGCTGGACTTTGCGATCGTGCCCTTCCGGGGAGACTATTTCCGCCTGCGCGATGCCCACGCAACGCTCATCAGGCATCACATCTACCCGGTGCCCGATCCCGCCTTGCCTTTCCTCGGTATCCATCTCACCCGTCTTGTCGAGGGCGGGATCTCCGTCGGTCCCAGTGCCATGCTGGCCTGTGCGCGGGAGGGTTATCGCTTGTCCGATTTCAACGCAAGGGATCTGCGGGAGATGGTGTTCTTCCCGGGACTATGGCGGGTGCTCGGTCGCCATGCGGGGGCGGGCCTGCGTGAACTTGGCTGTGCGCTCAGCAAGTCCCGCTACCTGCGTGAGGTCAGGAAATACTGCCCCTCGGTGCAGCTCGAAGATCTGCTGCCGCACCCGAGTGGCGTGCGGGCCCAGGCCGTGAGCCGCGACGGTCAACTCCTGCATGATTTCCTGATTCGCGAGACCGCTCACGCCACGTTCGTGTGCAATGCGCCGTCCCCGGCCGCCACGGCCTCGCTGCCCATCGGTGCTGAAATCGCCCGCCTCGCGCTCTGCCACTGAGGCGCTTGCGACTGCCGCCCATTCGAGCTCTGGGGTAAACTGGGTCTTGCCTCAAATCCTTTGGAGACTTTTCTCATGCAGAACGCAGTAGTCATCACCGGCGCAGCCCGCACACCCATGGGCGGCATGCAGGGCGAACTGGCCGCGGTGACCGCCCCGGTACTCGGTTCCACCGCCATCAAGGCCGCGCTTGAGCGCGCCAAGGTCGACCCGGCAACCGTGGACGAGACCATCATGGGCTGCGTGTTGCCGGCAGGTCTCGGGCAGGCGCCGGCTCGCCAGGCCTCCATCGGCGCAGGAATTCCGAAGAGCGTGCCCGCCACCACCATCAACAAGATGTGCGGCTCCGGCATGAAGGCTGTGATGTTCGGTTGGGATGCCATCATGGCCGGCCACAGCAAGCTCATCGTTGCCGGTGGCATGGAGAGCATGACCAATGCACCGTATCTGCTACCCAAGGTGCGCGCAGGCATGCGGCTTGGTCACGGTGAGTTGCTCGATCACATGTTCTTCGACGGCCTGGAAGATGTGTATCAGCGCGGTCGCCTCATGGGCACCTTCGCTGAAGATTGCGCCCGCAAATATGGCTTCACCCGCGAAGCCCAGGACGAATACGCCATCACTTCTCTCAAGCGTGCGCAGGCGGCCATCAACTCCGGTGCCTTCGCCGCGGAAATCACGCCGGTGGAAATCGCCGATGGCAAGGGCACGCGCCTGATGTCCATCGATGAGCAGCCCGGCAAGGCCAAGCTCGACAAGATTCCGCAGCTGCGTCCGGCCTTCGCCAAGGACGGTACCGTGACTGCTGCCAATTCCAGCTCCATCTCGGATGGCGCTGCGGCGCTCATCCTGAGTTCAGAGGCTCACGCCGCCGTCAGCGGCCAGAAGCCGCTGGCCCGTATTCTCGCCCACTCCACGCACGCCCAGGAGCCGGGCTGGTTCACCACCGCGCCGGTATCCGCCATCCAGAAGCTCATGCAGCGCGTGGGCTGGACGGACAAGGACGTGGATCTTTACGAAGTGAACGAGGCCTTCGCCGTGGTGGCAATGGCTGCCATGCATGACCTCGGCATCAAGCACGAGAAGATCAACGTGCGCGGCGGTGCGTGCGCGCTGGGCCATCCGGTGGGCGCCTCGGGGGCGCGCATCATCGTGACCTTGATGCATGCCCTGCGCGACATGGGCGGCAAGCGTGGCGTGGCCAGCCTTTGCATTGGTGGCGGCGAAGCCACGGCAGTTGCCATCGAACTCATCTGAACGCCGCCCGCCAGGCACACATCACAAGAGGGGAGTCCAGCATGGAAATCAAAGACAAGGTTGCCATCGTCACCGGTGGCGCCTCCGGTCTCGGTCAGGCCACTGCGGAGGCGCTGGTGGCCGCTGGCGCGCGCGTCGCGCTGTTCGATCTCAATGACGAGGGCGGCAAGGCGACCGCCGATTCGCTTGCAGGCAAGGCGCGCTACTGGCGCGTGAACGTGACCGACGAGAACGAGGTCAAGGCTGCGGTGGCTGAGGTGGTTGCGCACTTCGGTGCCGTGCATGTGTGCGTGAACTGCGCCGGCATCGGCTCCGCCACCAAGACGGTGAGCCGGGGGGAACCCCATCCCATGGAGCTCTTCACGCGTATCGTGAACGTGAACCTGCTCGGCACGTTCAATGTGCTGCGGCTCGCCGCGGCGGAGATGGTGAAGAACGAGCCGGAAGGCACGAGTGGCGAGCGCGGCGTCATCATCAACACCGCCTCCATCGCAGCTTACGACGGGCAGACGGGCCAGGCCGCTTATGCCGCGAGCAAGGCAGGTGTAGTGGGCATGACCCTGCCCATTGCGCGCGATCTCTCCCGTGAGGGCATTCGCTGCGTCACCATTGCGCCCGGCTTGTTCGAAACGCCCATGGTGAAAGGCCTGTCGGACAAGATTCGCGCCGGCATCGAAGCCCAACTCGAATATCCCAAGCGCTTTGGCCTGCCGGCGGAGTACGCCAAGCTTGCTTCGCACATCGTCGAGAATCCCTATCTCAACGGGGAAACCATCCGTCTCGACGCCGCGAGCCGACTGCCGCCGCGCTGAGGCCGGCAGAAGCCAGGAGCACCCATCGGATGGAGTCTCGTGCACGGGGGTACCGCTCCTGAACACGCCATCCGATGGACTGCTGAGGTGTCCATGGTCACTCAAGACCGCGGCAGAAACTGTCTATCACGATGAGGAGTGGGGCGTCCCCGTCAGGGACGACGCCAAGCTTTTCGAATTCCTGATTCTTGAATCCGCTCAGGCCGGATTGAGCTGGAGCACCATCTTGGTCAAGCGCGCGGGTTACCGCGCGGCCTTTGCCGGTTTTGACGCCTCGCACGTCGCGGCCTTCAGTGAGGCTGACGTCGCACGTCTGCTGCTTGACCCGGGCATCGTGCGCAACCGCGCAAAAATTACGGCCACCATCTCCAACGCGCAGTGTTTCCTCAAGCTTCAGGCGGAGGAGGGGAGCTTTGCGGCTTTTGCCTGGTCATTCGTCGGCGGCACGCCCCGCGTGAACCAGCCAGTCCAGGTGAGTGATGTGCCCGCAGAGACAGCCGAGTCCGAGGCGTTTGCCAAGGCGCTCAAGCAGCGGGGCTTCAAGTTCCTGGGGCCCACTGTGATGTACGCCTTCATGCAGGCCACGGGCATGGTGAACGACCATCTGGTGTCCTGCTTCCGGCATCCCGGTCGGACCGGGTAAATCGGCCCAACGCCTGATAAGGCGCGCGACAGCAGGATGGAGAAGGGATGAGAGGGCGGGAGGCTGGACGGAGTGGCTGGCGGGCAGCCACTCCATCGAAGACGAGGCTTACTTCTGGGCGACGGCAATGCGGCTGAACTTGCCGTCCTTGAGCGAGATGGTGGTGGCGCGGCCGCCGATCAGCACCAGTGAGCCATCCGGCATCTCGACTGGCGTGCGCAGCCAGGACAGCAGCTGAAGTTCGGAACGGTCCGCCACATTCCACTTCTCACCTTCCAGCACACCCACCAGACCCACGGCCCCGGCCACCACAGGCTTGCCGTCGGCAGTCAAGTTCACGCCAAACACGCCTTCAGTGCTCGGGGGCGTCATCTGGCTCCAGGTCACGCCGCCATCCTGGCTGGCACGCACCACACCCGCGGCGCCGGTGAGGTAGAGCCTGTTGCCGTCTTGCACGCCAGCGATCCAGTACGGGGGTTCCGGCTCCTTGGGCGTGACCAGCGAATCGCGACGGATCCAGGTCTTGCCGTCGTCACTGCTCTGCAGAACCATCCCGAATTCTCCCCCGAGGGTGAGATTGGTGCCGTCGAACAGCACCACGTTCCAGCTCACGTCGCCGGCACGGAAGGCCGGCCCGGGCGCAAACTTGAAGGAGATGGTGGGGGCGGGCGCGGAATCGAGCGTGTTGATGAACTGCACGAAGCCTTCATCGGGGTAGAGCGCGTAGTCTGTATCCACCACGGCAGGCTTGCCGTTCACGGTGCCGTTGAATTCCACGGTGTCCATGTTCAGGTTGCTGACGCCAAAGTACCAGTCAGCCGGGTCGCCGGCTGGAATGGTCAGCTGGGGCTGGGTCACTTCTTCGATGGTCACGTTTTCCCAGGTCTTGCCGTCTGACGTCTTCGCGATCATTCCGCGGCCGCCCACGGCCCAGGCCTTGCCATTCGCCGCTGCGATGTCGAGCACCGGTTCGTTGTATTCGGAGAGCGAACCGACTTCCTTCACGGCTTTGCCATCGAACACGAACACCTTGCCGGAAGAGCTGCCAAGCAGGACTTCGTTGTCCGACCACTTCTCGAGGGCCGTGAAGTCTTCATTGGGAACATCGGGGTAGCGGGTGAGTTCTGCGCCCTCATCCGTCATTTTGAGCAGTCCCAGCAGCCCATGGGTGCCGGCGACCACGATGCCTCCCTGTGAGGGCAGGTAGGCACCATCGACAAAATCGACAACGAGTGGTGCGCGGTGGTCAACCTGTTCGTCTTCGGCGGCAATGGCGGCGGCGCCAGTGCCCAGCGAGGCGAGCAGGATCATCGAGCCCAGAGTGCGCCCCTGTGCTCGGTGGATGCGGTGTTTATTCATGCGTGGAAGCCCTGAGAAGTGAATCTGGGACCAGCCGCCCGTGATGGGCGCCTGGCGTAGTGCCGAGAGTCAGAGATCATGTCTGAATTAATTCCCCCGGAATCAGCGCCGTACCATAGCAACAAGAACGGCAGCCTCACAAGCCGAGACCTGCGCCTGATCCGGCGTCTGCAATCCGGGCGCTCAAGCGCCCAGGGTTGCATATTTGCCGCGGTAGTAGAGCAGCGGCTGGAGGTCTTCCGACTCCGGCAGGCTGAGCGCCTTGACCTGGCCGATGATGATCTGGTGGTCTCCACCGGCATGGATTTCATGCACGGTGCATTCGATGGCCATCAATCGGCCGTCAAGCAGCGGGCTGCGCGTCGCACCCTTGGCGTGCGGCACCCCTTCGAACTTGTCAGGGCCCTTCTTGGCAAACCTGTTGGAGAGCTCCTGCTGGCCTGAGCTCAGCAGATTGATGGCGAAGGCTCCGCTGCGCCGGATGGGGTCCAGCGTCTCCGACTTGTTGTCCACGCAGATGATGAACAGGGCCGGGTCCAGGGACAGGGAGGTAATCCCGTTCATGGTCAGGCCATAGGCTTTGCCGTCCGTGTCACTGGCCGTGATGACGGAGACGCCCGTGGCCCAGTAGCCACAAGCCTTACGGAAGTTGTCGGAGGTGAGCTCGGTCATGCGCGGTTCTTTCCTGCTGGGGGTTCTGAAGGGGCCGTATTGTGGTGCGGCGGGGCAACTCTCGCCAGCCCGGACCATCCCTGATTCCGTGACCGCAGTTACGACTCTCTGAGAGCAACTGAGGTACAGATTTCCTCTTGGTGTTGTATTGAAGCAACGAAATGCGTTGCCCAGGTCAAAATCATGCGAAAAAGTGTTTACCCAATACCACAGCGTATGGCAGACTCAAGACGTGATGGGCTCCGTCCGGGGAGGATGGAGGTTTCCCGTGCACGCATTTTTGAGTACCTGATTACGCGTCGTTTTGAGGGGAGAGGTTGTGGCACTACCACCGATCAAGAATTCCAGGGGCATGCGGATGGCCAACTGGATGATGGACAAGAAATGGATCACCTTCCTCATTGTGGTGCTGCCCACCGCGCTGATGGGCTGGGCTATCCCCAGCATCGAGGTCTACTCCCGCTTCGCAGACCTGCTCCCGGCCAAG
>Ga0315909_10003912_pt1 | contig 17879 bp, 21 predicted proteins | sample LakEriMetagenome_11_FD_203527 | JGI IMG/M metagenome (GOLD analysis project Ga0315909, IMG submission 203527) | Freshwater fungal communities from buoy surface, Lake Erie, Ohio, United States - Buoy 2 MA125 | ecosystem: Environmental > Aquatic > Freshwater > Lake | place: USA: Lake Erie, Ohio...
TGGGAATACTATACGATGGCTATTCACCAGATTAAGAACCAGTTCAAGTTCAAGAATCTGCATTATAGTATCCCCTTGACTTCGTGGATAGAAACCGCAGAAGCGTTCCTACAACATTGTAAGCATATGTACGACCGATGCCAGTCCACGGAACAGACATCTGCGTTTGAATTCATCAACGATGTTACACTTCCTACGTTGACCAAGATTGAACAAGCAGGACTCTGGACTACGGACAATCAGTTTGTGTATTCTGATTATAACATCTATACCTCGACAGGTCGTCCAAGTAATGCCTTCGGTGGTATCAACTTTGCCGCCCTCAATAAGAATGATGGTACCCGTGAAAAGTTTGTTAGTCGGTTTGGAGATAATGGAACCCTTGTCCAGTTCGACTATGAGGCATTCCATCTTCGTCTTGCGGCAGACCTGATTGGATATGAACTTCCAGAAAGTTCTGTCCACGAATTCCTTGCGAAACAGTATTACGGAACAGATAATATTACCGAAGAACAATATGAGGAATCCAAGTCCCGCACGTTCGGATTGATGTATGGATATAGCGACGATACGGGTGGTGTAGAGTTCTTCCAAAAGTTGAAGGAGTACTCGTCTGATTTGTGGGAGAAGTACCGTCAGAATGGATTTGTATTGTCAGGAACGGGTCGCAAAGTGACCGTAATTGACCCAACGAGTAATAAGGTTTTTAACTATATGATGCAATTGACGGAGACTGAGGAAGCGATTGCGAGAGTCAATGGGGTATGTGAGTATTTGGATATGTTCAAATCTAAGGTTATTCTATATACCTATGACGCTATTCTCTTGGATGTCCACAACGATGAATTGGATATTATGGAGAATGTCGCACAGAAGTTGAGTAATGGTGGATATCCCGTCCGTCAATATCGTGGTGATAACTATAATAATTTATTTTTACATAAAATATAATTTCCCATTATTAATTTGATACTTATAAGAAGTCGGTTAACAGTCTTACGAGTATCATATGAACGAAACACAACTGTTATGTACCTTTATAGCGGCTGATAAGTTGGATGAAAACGTAAATCTTATTAAGAACTCTTATACGTTAGCGTTCAATAACATATATGTGTTGGAAAATGTTGATGACCCTAATCAATTTATTTTGACTTATAATATTGTGGTTGGGTCACTCAAAGAACATTACGCACCACCAGCTTCGACTATATCTGTACATAGAAAGAAACAAACCAATACAATATATACTATTAATGCATTAAACGCATTAATTGCCAGTAAGAACGGCGGTAAGATAGATAAGTCCTATAAGATTGATTGGGACGAATTAAAGAATTCTATTTTAGTCACCGCACATGGTCAATTAAAAATAGTTAAAACCAAAATAAAAGAAATATTAAACTTCTAATCAAGTAGGACTTGACAAACTAAACAAACCGTAGTATACTTCTTCCTACTTGGGGTATACTACAATAAACACCCTTAAACATTTTAAACGAGGTAAACAGTATGGCGTTAGACATCAATGCACTAAAGAGCAAGCTTAACAGTTTCAAGCGGACGGGCGGTGGGGACCGCGATACCGCTATCTGGAAGCCCAAGGAAGGAAAGACAGTCATCCGTATCGTCCCGTGGAAGGATAACCCCGAGAATCCCTTTATCGAACTCTACTTCCACTATTTGGGCAATAAGACCCATCTCTCACCACTTTCATATGGCAACCGTGACCCGATTGCGGAGTTTGCTGACGCACTGAAGTCAGACCAGACCCGTGACCCGAAGGAGCGTTATGCTGAGGCTCGTCCGTTCATGCCGAAGCTCCGTACCTATATCCCTGTCATCGTTCGTGGTGAAGAGGATAAGGGTGTTCGGTTCTATTCGTTCGGTAAGACGGTCTATCAGGAGCTTCTTTCCTACATCTCTGACCCCGATTACGGTGATATCACCGATGCTAAGACTGGTCGTGACATCGTAGTTGAGTATATCCCGAAGGAGAAGAGCGATACGAATTTCGCCAAGACTTCGGTGAAGGTCAAGCCAGCTCAGACTCCGCTTTCGTCTGACTCAACTCAAATGAAGTTGTGGATGACGGAACAGCCGGATATCAAGGAGCTCTATTCTGAGCCGACCTACAACGAGCTGAAGGTGGTCTTGGAGAAGTATCTTGACCCCGATAATTCGGTCATCACTCCGGCTCGTGAAGCTGAGGAACCTAAGGCGATGACCTCTACCGCAGCAGCTCCGAAGGAGAATGTCAAGAACGCAGTTGATGCGTTTGACGAGTTGTTCAACGATAATTAATTAACCAAAGACACGTTGTGGTATTGGGTAGCTAACACCTACCCAATACTCGGCGTGTTTTGTTACATATAAGGAATCATATGGCAAAAGAAACAAAGACAAAAAAGATTAGTCCATCGGCAGACCGTGATGAACTGGCACAAGTTATCGCAGATAGCTTGAATAAGTTGTATAAAGATGGACAAGTTGCATACTTCCTTGATGGTGAGGAAGAAACTCCTACGGATTTGAGTGATTTCATTTCCACAGGAAATACAATGTTGGATATCGCAATCAGTAATCGTCCTTACGGTGGAATTGCCGCTGGTCGTATTACTGAATTGACGGGATTGGAAGCATCTGGTAAGTCACTCGTTGGTGCTTCACTTATCGCAACCACACAGAAGCGTGGTGGTGTTGCGGTTCTCATTGATACCGAAAATGCAGTGAACGATGAATTCTTCTCCGCAGTCGGTGTAGATATGAAGAAGCTCGTTTATGTTCAGCATGATACTGTTGAAGATATTTTCGATTCTATTGTCAACATCATTGAGAAGGTTCGTGCGTCCGGGAAGAAGGATAAGTTGGTCACGATTGTGGTTGACTCCGTTGCCGCCGCTTCTACTAAGACGGAAATGGCAGCAGACTTCAATAAGGACGGATACGCAACTGCGAAGTCCATCATTATCAGTAAGGCAATGAGAAAGATTACCAATCTTCTTGGTCGTGAGAAGATTGCACTCGTATTCACCAACCAACTCCGTTTGAAGATGAACGCTCCTGCGTTCTCTGACCCATACACTACGTCTGGTGGTAAGGCAATCGGATTCCACGCTTCGACTCGTATCCGTCTGTCACAAGTCGGTAAGTTGAAGGATTCGGCTGGAAATATCATTGGTATCACTACGAAGGCGGTTATCACCAAGAATCGTTTGGGTCCGCCGTATCGTGAAGCTGAATTCAACATCTACTTCAATCGTGGTATTGATGACTACAGCAGTTGGTTAGATGTGTTGAAGGAAAACGGCATCGTTAAGCAGTCTGGTGCATGGTATTCCTATGAGGACGAGAAGTTCCAATCAAAGGAATTCCCAGCCTTCCTCGAAGCTGACCAAGAACGTAAGAGTGCGTTGTATGACAAGATTTGTGAAGCACTTATTATGAAGTATGAGAAGGACTTCGACCCATCTGCGGTTAACAAGGAAGCCGCAGAGGATGAGGACGAAGTATCACCATCTAAAAAGCAATTACTAAATGACTGATTTATTGAAGGTGTTTGATAGTATGCAGTTTGACAATAAGGACATTGGGTATAATTCCCGTGTCCTTATTGTTGACGCACTCAACACATTTATGCGGAGTTACGCCGCTATTCCCACACTGGATGAAGATGGTAATCATATTGGGGGAATGGCTGGATTTATGAAATCTTTGGGGTTTGCTATTCGTAGTTTCAAACCTACCAGAGTCGTACTCGTATTTGATGGGAAGGGTGGGTCACAACGTAGACGAAAGATTTACAAGGAATATAAGGCAAATCGGAAACCACCAACTCGTTTGAATCGGTCGTATGATATGACCACCGACGAACAAGAGCGGGAGAATATGAAGTGGCAGTTAGTGTCACTTGTAGAAATGGTGGAATGTTTACCTGTCTCTATTCTTGCTCTGGACCATATTGAAGCTGACGATACTATCGCATACTTCTCAGAGTTGGTTACAAAGAACGGTGGTACATCTATTATCTATTCTACTGATAAAGATTTCTTACAGATGGTAAGTGATAGTGTCAAACTATACAATCCCGTTAAGAAGAAAACGTTTGATGTAGATATTGTAATGGAAACATATGGCGTTCACCCGTCCAACTTTGTGTTCTATCGTTCATTACTTGGTGACAAGAGTGACAATATTGATGGAATCAAGGGAGCAGGTGAAAAGACGGTATTGAAGTATATTCCAGAATTGGCTGACCCGAATGTTGAGGTCAATCTGGATTTGGTGGAACAGAAATATGCTGATATTAAAAAGAAACCAAAGCTAGTAGAAAACATTTTGGATAATACTAGTATAGTAAATAGAAATTTGGAATTAATGAATTTGCACGATGTGGATATTAATATTGATGCAAAGATGAAAATATTACATAAATACGAAGAAGGTTGTCCTCCAATTCGTAAAGCGGACTTGACAAGACTGATGGTTCGTAGTAAGATTATATCATCTATCCAAAATTACGACGAATGGATTACTTTTACTTTTACTCCTTTAGCGAGATATCATGGTAGACCATAAGAATTACGACAAGAATGTAGATACGTTGGCAAAGTTCGGACCTAGTTTCCAAGCGAAAGCTGTGGCGGCTATGTTGAACTCTCCCGACTTCCTTGCCCAATCCTATGACGTTATCAATCCAAACTTCTTTGAGTTGGATGCGAATCAATGGATTGTTGCGACTACGTTAGAATATTTTGACGAGTACAAGACATTACCGACTCTAGAAGTATTCAAGGTCGAAATGAATAAGGACGTTAAGGATGATACGCTTCGTACTGGTATTGTCGAATCACTTCGTGGTATTTTCCAGAAGATGAAGGACAACGATTTGGATTATGTCCAAGACAGTTTCTTGGATTTCGCTAAGAATCAAACGTTGAAGTCCGCCATCATTAAGTCAGTTGACCTTCTTCAGATTGGTCAGTATGGTGAAATCAAGGTACTCGTTGATAATGCGCTTCGGAGTGGTCAACCCAAGACGGTTGGTCACGATTGGAAGAAAGACTTTGAGAAACGACTGATGAAAGACGCCCGTGATACGATTCCTACGGGGTGGGATGCACTTGATACACTTATCGGTGGTGGATTGGCTGGTGGTGAGTTGGGTGTCGTGATTGCTCCGTCTGGTGTCGGTAAGAGTTGGGCATTGGCGACGATTGGTGCAAATGCGTTGAAGCAAGGAAAAAAGGTCGTTCATTATACGTTGGAATTGAATGAAAACTATGTGGGGCTTCGATACGATACGATTTATACTGGTATTGAACCTGGTAAGATTCCAGAGAATCCTGAATTGATTAAGGATTTGGTGGAAACCATTAAGGGTGAAATTATCATTAAGTATTATCCCGCTCGTACTATTACGTCCCATACAATTCAAGCCCACGTACAACAGATGGCATCGTTGGGATTCAAACCAGACCTTATCATAGTTGACTATGCTGACTTGATGAGTGCGAACGCACGAACGGATGCACGATATCAAGAGTTGGGTGCCGTGTATGAAGAACTTCGTGGATTGGCTGGTGAATTGCAGGTTCCGATTTGGACGGCTTCACAAACTCAGAGAAGTGCGTTGCAGGATGAAGTCATTCAGGCGGACAAGATTGCGGAATCGTATTCCAAGATTATGACAGCCGACTTGGTACTCTCAATCTCTCGGAAACTAGAGGACAAGGTTCATAAGACAGGTCGCGCTCATATCATTAAGAATCGATTTGGAGCAGACGGTCAAACTTTCCCGATGATTATTGATGCAAGTGTAGGAAAGATAGAGATTTACGACGAATCCTCAGCAAAGGGGATTATGTTGAAGAAGCAGATGGAAAATGGTGAAACGGTTACGAAACAAAACCTCGCAAAGAAACTATTAGAGATGGATTTGGATTAAAAAATATCGTTGGGTAATCACCGAATTTTTCACGTAACACAGTAGTATTTATTTAACCCCAAACCCCTAACGATTTTGGAGCAAGAAGTATGCAATTAGAGTCAAAGATATTGTCAGAAATTACAACGTTTATGAAATATGCGAAGTATCTTCCAAAGAAGCAACGCCGTGAAACGTGGAAGGAACTCGTAGATAGAAATAAAGCAATGCACTTGGAAAAGTTTCCAAAGTTAGAAAAAGAAATTGAAGCAGCCTATGAATTCGTATATGATAAGAAAGTTCTTCCTTCGATGCGTTCACTCCAATTCGCAGGGAAGCCAATTCAAATCAATAACGCACGTTTATACAATTGCTGCTTCCTTCCAATCAATCACACTGACGCATTTAGTGAAGTGATGTTCCTTCTTCTTTCTGGAACAGGTGTAGGTTATTCCGTACAGAAGAATCATATTGAACAACTTCCACCAATCAACAAGCCAGTCAAGTCACGCCGTTATCTCGTCGGTGACAGTATTGAAGGTTGGGCAGATGCGGTCAAGATGCTCGTAGAAGCATACATGAAGGGTAAGGCATTACCAGTTTATGATTTCTCAGATGTTCGTCCAAAGGGTGCATTATTGCTCACCTCTGGTGGAAAGGCACCTGGTCCAGAACCTTTGAAGGATGCACTTCACAACATCCAAAAGATTTTTGACCGTAAGCAAAATGGTCAACAACTTACCACACTTGAAGTACATGATATCCTTTGCTTCATCGCTGATGCAGTTCTGTCTGGTGGTATTCGTCGTTCCGCAATGATTTCATTGTTTGATTTGGACGATGATGATATGTTGACCTGTAAGTTTGGTAATTGGTGGGAACAAAACCCACAACGTGGTCGTTCAAACAATTCCGCAGTTATCGTTCGTCACAAGATTGAAAAGGAAGTATTCTTAGACCTTTGGAAGAAGATTGAAATGAGTGGTTCTGGTGAACCTGGCTTCTTCTTCACGAATGATGCAAATTGGGGATTGAATCCTTGTGCAGAAATTTCACTCCGTCCATTCCAATTCTGTAACCTCACCACGATTAATGCTGGTGACATCAAGGACCAAGATGATTTCAACGCACGTGCGAAGGCAGCAGCATTCATTGGAACGTTACAAGCAAGTTATACTAATTTTCACTATTTGAGAGATATATGGAAGAGAACAACGGAAAAGGAAGCACTCATCGGAGTATCGATGACAGGTATCGCTTCGGGCACCGTCCTGAATTTAGATATGAAGGAAGCAGCCAACGTGGTGAAGGAAGAGAATGCACGTGTGGCGGAAATGATTGGAACCAACAAGGCTGCGAGAACCACCACTGTCAAGCCCGAAGGAACCTCATCTCTAGTATTAGGAACTTCCTCTGGCATTCACGCTTGGCATAACGACTTCTACATTCGTCGTATCCGTGTGGGTAAGAACGAAGGTATCTATCAATATCTTGCAGACAATCATCCAGAAATCGTGGAAGATGAGTTCTTCAAGCCAAAGCAACAAGCTGTTATCTCTGTTCCACAAAAGGCACCAAAGGGTGCAATCACCAGACAAGAATCTGCACTTGACCTTCTTGGACGTACCAGTAAGGTATGGAAGGAATGGGTAAAGGCAGGTCATCGTAAGGGTGAGAACAAGAATAACGTATCCGTGACTGTCACCATCAAGCCAGACGAATGGGTTGGTGTTGGGGAATGGATGTGGGATAATCGTGAGAACTTTACGGCGTTAAGTGTTCTTCCATACTCAGACCACTCATACATTCAAGCTCCATTTGAAGATATTAGTGAAGAACAATATAAGGAAATGGTTGGTCACTTACATAAGATTGATTTGACTAAGGTAATTGAAACCGAAGATGCTACCGACCTCGCAGGTGAAGTTGCTTGTGGCGGTGGTGGGTGTGAGGTGCAATAATGCAGGAACTGACGTTACGAGAATATGAAGAAAAGTTGGCATCCAAGGAGCCGTTCGTGGTGGATTTCTGGGCTCCTTGGTGCCCCACCTGTATCGAAATGTTACCAACTGTAGAGGAAGTGGCAAATGAATCCACAGTTCCATTCTACAAGGTTAACGTGGATGAACAACCAGAACTGAAAGAAAAGAATCGTATTAAAGCGATTCCGATGTTAATGTTCTATAAAGAAGGACGGATACGGGAATTCCTTTACGGAAAAAATGAAAAATCAAAGATTGAGCAAAAGCTAAATCGTATTAAGTGAGGTTATTATGATAATTGATTTAACACCTGAAACGTTTTTCGAAAGTGTAAATAAAGAAGGTCCACTTCACGTAGTAATGCATTATGGAGAAACCTGTGGTCCATGTAAAGCTACGATGCCACATTATGAAATTCTTGAATTACACTTTAGGGAATATAATATCAGAAATGTTAAATTCTATAGATTTCATCATTGGCAACCTGAATACAAACAATTTATTGAAGATAATAATTTGAAAACTAACGGAGTACCAACCTTCCGTTATTATTATATGGGTGAAAAGTTACATGAGGTCACCTCTGGGTATAATGACCCAAATGATATGAAGAAAGTGGTTATGGATGTCGTAGCAGGAATAGAACAAACAATGGGGAGTTTTGATTTATATGCGAGTTAAAAAATTATCAGATAGAGCACAATTACCTACAAAAGCACACCTTGGTGATTTGGGATATGATTTATATTCAAATGAAGGTGTGGCAATATTCCCAAGCGAAACAAAAGTAGTTAAAACTGGAATCGCCATTCAATTTCCAGCAGGATATGGTGGATTCATTAAAGACCGTTCCTCTGTAGCAACAAAGAAGGGACTCTTCACCGTGGCAGGGGTTATTGATAATGGATACATCGGTGAGATTTGTATTGCATTATATAATGCAACTGAAAGTTTGATTCATATTGCGCCTGGTGATAAGATTGCTCAACTTGTCTTAATACCGACCGTGGACTTTAAGGTAGAGGAAGTGGATGACGTAGTATCAGCTGATTATCGTGGAGAAGGGGGGTTTGGTTCCACGGGAACTTGATATTTATAGGAAACCCTAACCGAGAATGTCGCATGAGAGTTTATGTCACGGCGTAAGAATGGTAAGAAGGTTTCCTCATTAAATACCATAGAAACAAAGGTTGCGACAATATTAGAATCATTGAATGTCCCGTTTGAACAACAAGTAACGATTGACCGATATACGGTTGATTTCCTTATAGACAAGAAGTATATTGTGGAGTGTTATGGTGACTTTTGGCACTGTAATCCTCACCAATATACTTCTTCGTATTTTAACAGGGGTAAGAAAAAGACCGCAGAAGAAATCTGGGAACGGGATATGAAACGGAAGGAACAATTTGAAAAAATGGGTTATAAATTCCTCTGCCTCTGGGAAAGTGATATTCGTAATAACCCCAAGATTGTCAGGTCTAAAATCAAAAAGATAGGAGTTGACAAATTCAAAAAACAATAGTATATTTCAAGTATGACTTTATTACTCATTTTCACCGCACAAGTATTATTTAATATTTTTAAAGTATTGGAAATACGATATACCCTACAACACAATGTCCCACGGCTACTGTTCAATTCAGTTTGGATAAACTTGGTAGCATTGGCATCTACCTTCTTTTCTATTGACGGGTTGTTAAAAGGTAACTTTGTCATTATCTTATTCTATATTGCGGGAAGTGTGGTGGGTAAGTATATTGGTATGAATATTGAGATTACCAAGTCAACAAAGAAGCGGAAAGGATTCAACATACTCGAATATTTCTGAGGTTATATGTATCAAAACATTTTTATTGAACGTGGTGAAGGTTTCGGAAATGACACCGTGCATCTGTGGGATGATGAACTGGGTTATAAGACAATTCCCTACAACAAATTTGATTACGCCTATAAGCCAGACCGCGGTGGGCAATATATTAGTATGACGGGGGTAAAGCTCGCAAAGGTGAAACGGTATAAGCGAGATGACCCGTCCTTATTCGAGAGCGACCTTCCCCAAGAAACTCGCGTTCTAACCGACCTCTATCTCAACGAAGATGAACCATCCAAGGGGCACAAACTTATGTTCTTTGACATTGAGGTGTCAATGGAAAATGGTGTGCCGAATATTGAGAATCCCAACAATGAAATTACATCTATTGCTGTGTATGATGCAATCATACAACAGTATACGGTATTGGTGTTAGACAAAACGGGTACACATCCAAGTTATGAAAAAGAAAATATCAACGTAGTAATGTATGCGTCTGAACTCGACTTGTTGTATGGATTCTTGGATTTGTATGAACAGATTGAACCAACAATTATCTCTGGATGGAATAGTGATTATTTTGACGTTCCGTATCTGTATAATCGGTTGAAGCAGCAATGTGGACCAAATATCGCTGGTCGGTTGAGTCGGATTGGTAAGTTGAAATATTCCAAGTTCCGCAGAAAATATCAGATTGCGGGTGTCTCTTCTCTAGATTATCTTGACTTGTATAAGAAGTTTACCTATACCCAACAACCCAACTATCGTTTGGATACTATTGGTAGACTAGAAGTGAACATGGGTAAAGTGGAATATCAGGGGTCATTGGATGAATTGTTCCGTAACGATTTGAATAAGTTCATTGAATACAATCTGCAAGACGTTCGTATTCTTGTGGAAATGGACAAGAAACTCAAGCTGATTGAATTGGTCCGTGGTATTTGTCATTTGGGTCACGTAACTTATGAAGATTACGGATATAGTTCGAAGTTTTTGGAAGGGACGATTGTGACCTATCTTCATCGTAAGGGTATCATCGTGACCAACAAGCCCGCTGGTGGTCGTGAGATGATGGACAATAAGGTAGAGAACGATGAGGAAGGATTTGCTGGAGCATATGTAAAAGAGCCAGTACCTGGGTTGTATGAGTGGGTCTATTCTCTCGACTTACAATCGCTGTATCCGTCTATCATTATGAGTCTCAATATCAGTCCAGAAACCAAGATTGGATTTGTGACCAACTGGAATGTGGACAAGCATATGAATGAGCAGATGACCGAATATCTCATCCGTGGTACAAATGACGATGATGTGGTTCGGTTATCCCGTGAGGCATTCTTAAAGTATATGAAGATGGAAAATCTGATGATTAGTTCCAACGGCGTGTTGTATAATGGAAATGGTGTTGGGATTATTCCAGAGGTTCTTGACCGCTGGTTTGCTCAACGTGTGGAGTTTAAGAACACGATGAAGAAGTATAAGAACGAGGGGAACGCAGAATTGGCAGAATATTATGATAGACGCCAACACATTCAAAAGATTTTCTTGAATTCGTTGTATGGTGTTCTTGGACTTCCCATCTTCCGATTCTTTGATATTGATAATGCTCTTGCTGTAACAGCTTCGGGTCAAGATGTGATTAAGAAGTCTGCGGCATTCGCAAATCAACTCTATCAGAATAAGTTGAATACCCAAGAAGATTATTGTACATACATCGACACAGACTCGTTATACTTCTCAGCCACACCGTTGATGCCGGAGAATGGTGGAAAGGAGTTTACAATTAAACTCGCTCGGGTAATGGAAAAGAAGTTAAATGAGTATTATGATGTGTTGGCACAAGATGTGTTTTTCTGTAAGAATCATCGATTGTATATTAAGGGTGAGTCAGTCGCAGAAACTGCGGTCTGGATTGCCAAGAAGCGGTATACTATGAATGTGGTCTATGATTTGGAATCGAACCTTGATGTCGCAAATAAGATGAAGGTCAAGGGATTGGACGTTGTTCGGTCATCCTTCCCACCAGCCTTCCGTGACTTTATGAATAAGATGATGAAGGATATCTTGAACAAGACTGGTAAGGATACGATTGACAAAAATGTTCTTGATTTCCGTGATTCAATGAATGGGATGAGCTATCTCGAAGTTGCTAGAAATACTGCGGTCAAGAATATCTCTGAATATTCCACCAGTGGGAAACTCAATGACTTCCAGAAGGGAACTCCAGCTCACGTGAAGGCGGCATTGACGTATAACGCCTTGTTGAAGCATTTCAAGTTGGAAAACCGATATGAGAGGATTACGGACGGGGCGAAAGTCAAGTGGTTGTATCTGAAGCAGAATCCGTGGAATTTGGAAACGGTCGCTATTAAGGGATATGGTGACCCACAAGAAATCGTGGATATTGTAAATACCTATATTGATTATAATGCATTATTTGAAAATGAACTACAGAAGAAGCTGGAAGATTTCTATTCCGCATTGAAGTGGGGAAACATCCCTACGGAGGTCAATCAGAACGCTCAGGAATGGTTCAGCTTTTAGTATATAAAATATACTTTTAATATTTTTAATTATATTTATTTATATTGAACAACCTTATATTGGAGTATTTCATGGTCTACCAAATATTAAACAATCTTGGTGAGGTAGAGGTAGAATCTATTACCGAGGAAGAACTTTCTGTTTTGAAAGAAAACGCTCTTGCGGGTGGGTTCAACTACTATGAATTTGATTATGGTAATGATTTAGTAGCTTCGTGGGCACAAGACACCGAAGTGGATTATTCTAGAAGTAAAATATTTAAAAAGATTAATTAATACCTTATAATAGATACACTTGACAAATTGGGGGGCATATGATATATTTCATATGTCCCCTATCTTTTTGGAGGTAACTAATGGGTTGGCTTGGTGTGTGGTTGAGCAGAGGTAACGCGGGGTGGGTTTCTGCTGCAATTGGATTTGCTATCATCATCTATCTGATTATCACAGAGGACTAATATGTTATTCAAGATTAGTGTCATCCTTGTGGGATTATTCGCAATCTTTGTATTGATTAGTGCAATCTATGCACACATCAGCTACGCTCTTATGAAGATGGATGAGGAGCGTGATATCTCATGAATATCGGACTAAAGATTTTTGTCGTTAGTACTATCATTATGTTCATCCTCGACAGGGTTATCAAATGAAAATCGTTAAGTCAAGTGAATGGTTGATTTCCGAAAATAAGAATGGTGGTGAGAAGTTCTGGCGGTTGCATATCGTCAAGGACGGTTCTGACTATTACACTCAGACTGAGTGGTATCAGATTAGTAAGACGGGTCGTGAAACGAAGCGTCAGACCTCTGATCCGTACTTTGCTGAACCTACGAATGTTGGTCGGTCTAACGAGCGTAACTCGCAGGAGCAGGCAGACTTTGAGTTTGATGCCGTTATCAAGAAGCAGAAGGACAAGGGATTCCGTGCGAAGGGTGAACGGAAGAATGTCCGTCCGATGCCGATGCTTGCACATAAGTTTGTTGACCACAAGAGTAAGGTGAGTTTTCCGGCATACATCCAACCGAAGCTCAACGGGATGCGGATGTTGTTTGACGGAGAGAACGGATGGAGTAGAGGGAACAAGGAAGTTATTCCCGATGTCATTCAGCACTTGAAGTTTAATACCGAAGGGTATATCTTGGATGGTGAGTTGATGTTGCCGAACAATGTCCTTCTCCAAGAGAGTATGAAGGCAATCAAGAAGTATCGTCCAGAGTTGTCCTCACAACTACTTTATCATGTGTATGATATTGTGGATGATAGTATGCCGTTCTCGCAACGACATGAGATTATTCAAGACTTGGTTGCGAACGCACCTGAAAATGTCAAGATTGTCAAGACTGTTCGTGCGCATGACGAGTCGCAAGTCGCCCATCTCCATCAGTTGTTCGTCAAGGATGGATATGAGGGGACGATGATTCGTGACGCTAATATGAAGTATGAGATTGGTAAGCGTTCCTATTCACTTCTTAAACTAAAGGACTTCGTAGATGCAGAATATCGTATTGTTAATGTTGTTGATGGTGACGGTAGTGATGTTGGGCTCGCCATTTTTGAATTGGAGACTGATTCTGGTGAGCGTTTCAATTGCCGTCCAGAAGGTTCGCAGGAGAATCGGGCAGACCTATTCAAGAATCGTCGTGAGTTGGTTGGGAAGTATCTGACCGTTCGCTATCAAGAGTTGAGTAAGGATGGTATTCCGATTTTTCCAGTTGGTGTCTCTATTCGTGAATGGGGGGAATTCTAATGCCGAAGGTTACTGTAGAGTTGGATTGGGAGACTGTTGACAATATAGTATTGAGTCAATTGCAAGATGCATATAGTGGGTTGACTGAGGAGTTGGAAGTGCGTGAAAATGGTGGTAACCGTGGTGGTATTTTTGATAGTGACAAGGATAAAGATATCATACTTATTAAGGCACATATTGATGCCTTCGCACTAACAGTCAAGTATTTTGGTGGAAAGGTAGATGAATAAGCTACTACTTCTTTTATTGTCCGTGCTTTTGGTAGGATGCGATGATTCGATTTTAAATCCAGTAACTACCAATATTAATATAACTGAAGAACAAAAAGTATATAAAGAATCAATACGTAATCAAAGGTCAGGAATATCATTTACGTGGGGATGTAATGAATCATACCAACCTTTATTTAATGATAGGATTACGTGCGAAGGCCATTATGGTAATGGGCATGCATATCATGACGTAAATAAAGATGGAATGCAAGATATATTAGTAAGTTTTCATAAAAATGATAATAGTTCAGAGCTTACGTGGTATATTAATTTAGGTGACAACAAAAGATTTAGTCGTTCTATTGAATATTTTAATCACAGCACCTCTGGATTTAATGCCCATAAAATTCTCAAAACAGACGTAAATAATGATGGTATTGCAGATTTCATAGCGTTGGGTGTAGATGAAAGAATTCAAAATAATTACACAGGAAATTTTACAGTTTTAATTGGAAAATCTAATGGTAGTTATGATGTAAACGATATTCCAAACCCTCAACGTTATTGGTTTCATAACGGTGCCGCAGGTGATATCAATGGTGATGGAAATGTTGATGTGATAGCAGCAACATTTATTTGGTATGGTGATGGTAAGGGTAATTTTATTAAACGGGAAGATTATAATCTACAGCGATATTCGCCTTTAGTTTATGAAATTATTGATATGAATAAAGATGGATGGAATGATTTAATTGTACGAGGACCATTTATAGAAACTACCATCATATATAATAATAAGGGAATTATTAACGAAAATAACAGAACATATACATTACCATCAGCTACCTATAAAGCTGTTATGGATATCGAAGTTGTAGACTTCGATAAAGATGGTGACTTGGATATTGTAGAACTTGCACAACTAGGTGGCAACCCACCAGATATAAATGACCCAAAATATTTTGTGTCAAAGATAACCGTTTATTACAGTAATAATTTGCATTTCTATGCAGACGAAACTGTAATAGAGGAATCGTTGGATGGAAATATAATGAACGGTGAGTCAGACAAGTATGGGTGGAGTGTATTTAAATTTGATGATATTGACAAAGACGGTATTGACGAAATCCTAGCCGAAAATTATCATGATGGTAATTATAACGTAATTAAATTAGTCAATAGTAGATGGAAGAGAATTACATTTAATTAATAATCGGCACCGCAGTTGGTCGGGACAACGGTAGTATGACACGGGCGCTACCCGAGGTTACAAGCATACTACGCTAGCCAAGGACTAGGTGAGAGCCTAGATGGGTTCGAATCCCACGGTGCCACTATTGAGGTTATTATGGAAGATAAGAAAAATCCAAACGCACTAACATATGGTATATCTCCAAGTGCTCCTGCATCCATCAAACCTGTTGAGGTGGATAAGTGGGTAGGAAAGGTTGAACCCACCTTTAAGCATTATTATCAAGAACGATATGATGATTTAGTCAGACAATACGAAGAACTCGTTCACGATTATGAAATCAACAAAATGTGTTATGAGGCGTCTCTTGGATTCGAACCAAATATGGGACAAATCTATCATTTGTATCGTAGAAGGGATGGTAGTACATTTCTTTCATTGGTTGAACCTCAACATGCGTATTTTGGGGAACATATTGGAAGTTATCGTTTAAATGCACAATATGCGTGGGAAGAAGTCTGATGGCACTACAAGGTTATAAAGTAGAACACATTTCGTTTTCTGATGCGGTTCGGTCGTTTCTTCGTAAATGGCACTATTCCGATTATGTAAATATCCAAGCAAAAGAAGTATTTGGATTGTTTCGGGATGGTGCTTTTTTACCTGAAATGGTCGGAGTGTGTATTTATACTAGGCCAGCGGGACCAACTGCGGCACAAAAGTATTATCCACAAGACCCCGATAAGTGTTTAGAACTTCGTCGGTTGTGTTTGGTAGATGATACGCCAAAGAATGCTGAGAGTTTCTTTGTTAGTCGAACCTTGAAGTGGTTACGAAAGAATACCGATTGGAAGTTTGTGGTCAGTTACGCAGACCCCGAGCAAGGTCATAAGGGTGTAATTTATCGGGCGGCAAACTTTAAATATGAAGGAACCACATCACCAGGTCAGTCATTAATGGTAGATGGCAAACCTTTTCATATCAGAACGTTGACAATGGTGGATAGACCCTATGGTGTTGAAATCAATCAGCGATATAAAGCTGGTGACCCGAATATCCAGATTATTAAAACTGAAGCAAAACACATTTATACCTATTCATTATAGGAGTATATTATGGGAATGTTTGATTTATTAAAAGTAGAAACGAAAATCCCCGGCTATTCTACAATTCCCGATGAGGAGTTCCAAACAAAATCATTAGATAATTGTATGGATTATTATGTTATAACTAATAAAGGTGAATTATACAGAGAAGTCTGGGACCATGAATGGGTAGAAAATCCAAAGTCACCTATTGGTGGGTCATTTAATAAAGTAGAAGGTAGTTATCGCAGGGAGTACTTGACAGACTTCCACGGTGATATTATATTTTATACAAGTACACCTATGACGGAATCTCGTATTTGGCGAGACTACACCGCTAGGTTCACAGAAGGTAGACTCACTCGTATTTGGTACGAAGATAAACAATATTAAACAGAGGTTAAATGGTTATGGAAAAGTCAAAGTTGGAGCGGTTCATTTCAAAGTACAACATCGGCGGAGCATGTGAGAGTGTGAAGCTCGTATCGAATGGTACGGAGCTATCCGTTCGTTCGATTTCTGATGACAAGAATGTTCTTGCCGAAATCATCAGTCACGATATGTCATTCCCCGCTGGTGAGTTCAGTATCTATGAAACGAAGAAGCTCCGTTCGCTGTTGGGTGTCTTGGGTGAGAAGCTCAAGGTCGCTCCGAATTCAGCAAATGGAAAGTCGGTCGGACTCAATCTGTCTGACTCCGATACCAAGGTTACGTTCGTTCTGGCGGATGAGTCGGTCATCCCGAAGGTTCCCGACCTGAAGAAGCTCCCGCCGGTGGATATCGAAATCATTCTTGATGAGAAGTTCGTCAATACATTCGCTAAGGCAAAGGGTGCGTTGTCTGAGGTGGATACTTTCACCGTGACGAGCGATGGAACCGATGCGACTGTTGTTATCGGATATTCCACGTTGAATACGAATCGGGTGAATATCAAGGTCAATACCAAGAGCAACGCGAAGATTGACCCGATTAGTTTCTCCGCTAACTATTTGAAGGAGATTCTTATGTCGAACAAGGAAATCAAGGATGGTATCTTGAAGGTCAGTTCGAAGGGTATCTCTGTTGCGGAATTCGATGGTGATGGGTTCACCACGAAGTACTATCTCGTTCAGATTGACACGAAGGATTAATGGTCGGCTTCGACGATTTCTTTGACACGCCCAAGTTTGATTTCGACAAGGAGAAACAACTCTTTGTCGAAAACTTGGACATGCTCAAGAACATGCCCGTTCAAGAACAAACCCTCTACAAAAAGTGGAAGGAAGTGAACGGGTATTATCGTAATGCGATGGACAAAGCTCGTATTGTAAAGGCGAAGATTTGGACACCGACAGACCTTACGAACAAGGAATTAACTGTCAAGGAAATCGAAGCATTAC
>Ga0315909_10003913_pt1 | contig 17876 bp, 7 predicted proteins | sample LakEriMetagenome_11_FD_203527 | JGI IMG/M metagenome (GOLD analysis project Ga0315909, IMG submission 203527) | Freshwater fungal communities from buoy surface, Lake Erie, Ohio, United States - Buoy 2 MA125 | ecosystem: Environmental > Aquatic > Freshwater > Lake | place: USA: Lake Erie, Ohio...
GGTAAACAACGTGGTCTTCTGGATGGGTACCGACAAGTTCTATATGTACGATGGTCGTGTACAGGTTCTCCCCTGCACTATTCGTGAGTACATCTTTAAAGACATTAACCTAGCGCAGTCCGATCAGGTTATCTCTGGCACAAATGAGAGCTACAACGAGGTCTGGTGGTACTACTGTAGTTCTACTTCTAACGTCATCAACCGTTACGTCGTCTTTAACTACCTAGATCAGATCTGGTACTACGGCACTCTTGAGCGTACGGCATGGCTGGATAAGGCTTCTACTGGTAAGCCTTTAGCGGCTTCATACCTACCTACAACAATAATAAATGGGGAAGCTGTTGCACAAGCGCTTCTACAAGCTGCTACGAATAATCAACCAGGAAGAGCGTTATTCTGGGATGTCACTATTGGGGGACGTAAGCTGGGGGATATAGATAATAGCGGCAGTATTTTCTCAAGTGATGCACTTGCCTACCTTAAGTGGAGTGTGGGGCAACCCATAACAGAGCAAGAACGTAACTGGATTGAGTACGTAATAAATCCGTATATGGAAAATAATTACTCCGCTTACTCAGCCTATTTTGTTACTCTGGGTGGTACATCATATCTCTATGAACACGAAATAGGTGTAGACGCTGACGGTGCGCCTATGGAAGCCTTTATTCAGTCTTCTGACTTTGACATCGGTGATGGTGAGAAGTTTATGCTTACCCGTCGTATGATTCCTGACATTAATTTTGTGACTTCTACGGCTACAAACCCTGAGGTTGATCTAACGATACGCCCAAGAAACTGGCCTGGGTCTAACTTTACCAACGACCCTTCTGACACACAGCGGGTGATACAGACCTCAGTCAGCCAATACACAAACCAGATTTTCGTTCGGGCGCGTGCCAGACAGCTTGCTATTAAGATTGCCTCTGATGATCTTGGCGTGTTCTGGCAGTTGGGTGCGCTGCGTCTGGATGCTAGAGAGGATGGTAAGCAATAAATGGGGATGATCAAGTTCAAGTCCCCTGCGCTACCGCTCCCCCGTGAGTTGTATGACAGGCAGTACTTCGACCAGTTCATCAGGGTTCTTACCCTGTATTTCAACCAGCTAGACTCAACAACGCCGCTTCAAAACGATTACTACATTGGTGGTGGCTGGCTACTGACAATCCCGCACATCTCCGCTTCAGACTCTACCGATCAGGTCGCTGGCGGCAATAACACGCCTACGGTTGTTAAGTGGAACACACTAGATTCTGGCTTTGGCTGGACGCTGGCTGCACCGGGCACTGCTACGGCTCAGTATGATGGGGTCTATAAAATAACGTACAGCCTGCAGTTTATTAATACAGCTAATGCCGTTCACTACGCTACGGTATGGATTAAGGTTAACAATAATGACGTAGCTGACTCAGCCACAATCTTTACCGTACCGGCCCGTAAAAGCGCTAGTCCTGGCGAAGAGGGGTACCTTGCGGCCTATTCTGAAGCTACATTTAGCATGAACGATGGGGATGAAGTAGAACTTTATTGGGCTACAGATCAGGCTGGTGACCCTACAGTACCGACAAATGGGGTCTATATTTTTCACGACAACGCTCAGACAACCCCATACGTTAGACCAGCCATACCGTCTGCCATCGGGTCAATTACTTTTGTCTCGGCCCTTTCCTGAACCTTGATTAAACCTTAAAATACTGCTATGAACGGACTCCCAGCTCTTGCCCAAGATCTAGCCTCCCGTGGTCGCAACGGCGACTCTGTGCTCGTGCACATGACCCCAGGCGAAGTGCAGGGTCTGCAGGCGCTGGCATACACGCAAGGTGGCTCACTCTCCATCAACCCAGATACGGGGTTAGTAGAAGCTAACTTCTTAAAACGCATGCTGCCCATGCTGGCTGGCGCTGCGCTAACAATCGGTTCAGGTGGGGTTATAAACCCAATGACAGCAGGCATGATTGTGGGTGGCGTAGAGACTGTTCGCACCGGTGATGTTGGCAAAGGCTTTATGGCTGGCCTGAGTGCGTATGGTGGCGCAGGTCTGGGTGCTGGGTTTGCTAATGCTGGTGCTACGGCTGCCCCTACGGTTCCCACACCTGCACCCGCTGCCCCTGGTGTTGATACAGCACTTACCCCCGCTGCAAACATCACGGCGCAACCTTCAGCAAGTTTTGCAGGCGCTAACATGGGTGCTACATCGACTGCACCGGTCTCTACTACAACAACAGGCAGTAATTTCGGTACTGCTGCCACAGGTGCAAAAAATCTATTTGCTTCTGGACAGACTGGTGAAGCAGCGCGCACTGGCTTCATTGGTACGCCTGCCACGGCAGCAACGCCTACAACGGCGGCTGCACCGGCTACTGGTGTGGGTGGGTACTCTGGCCTAGCCAAGTCCACTTTGGCGGCAGCAGCGCCGTTTATGGTCACTGAGCCAGCCCCTCCTCCCACACCTGAAGATCCGTACGCTAACTACAAAGGCCCAGTTGCGCCTTCAGAGCGTGCGGTGTCTTACCCCACAGACGCAGAGCGTCGTCGCCGTGGCACGAGCGAGTTCACCTATTTCACCCCATCAAACCCCATACCCTACGCTGATGGCGGTTCCGTTATGCAGAACATCGCTAACGTGCAGAACATGGCAGGCATACCGGCGATCGGTGCAGCTCTGCCTGCGATGCCGCAGCAGGCGGCTGCGCCTCGTGCTGGCATGGTCTATAACCCCATCGAGACACAGAGTCGTGGGCTGGTCTATAACCCCATTGCGGCGACTGGCAGCGTAATCCCCGCACGAGAAGCGGCGTATGGGTTTAAGCCTATTGAAAAGACAGGTGTACCGGAAGATTTAAAAGAGCTATACAAAAGCACTGACAGTGGGGGAGGTATGTTTGCTGACTTCATTAGAAATTCTGAATTAGCGGCAGATGTACGTACACCACGCGTTCAGTATGAATTTGATGCAGCAACACAAACTATTCGTCCAACCCAAGCGTTTTTAGATGCTATTGAAGTGCGCCGTCAACAAGTGGCAGCTGAGCAAGCAGCGGCGGCTGAAGCTGCGGCAAATGCGTATAGTGGTGGCGGTTTTAAAACAGGCGGCTCAGTACCTATGCTAGAAGAAGGTGGGTTTGTGCTGACCAAGAAGGCTATTGATGGTCTGGGTGGTGGCGACAACAAACGTGGGCAGCAGGTAGCCAAAAAGAACTTAGGCGCTAAATCCATCCGTGGGCCAGGCACAGGCACCAGTGACTCAATCCGCACGTCCATCGCAGGCAAACAACCAGCGCTGGTCTCTAATGGCGAAGCCTATGTGCCTGAGAAAAAGGTCAAACAAAACGGTGGTGCCAAGGCTTTCTATGAACTGATGGCACGCGCTGAAAAGGCTGCGAAAGCGTGAATGACTACGAGATAGAGACAGAAGAATACTTACGACACGGAATAAGGCTGTTTCAGGCGCACATACTAGGTAACTCAGAATTAGAACACGCTGTTGCGTTTTATAACTTGTGTATGCCGTCTGGGGTTGGTGTAGATATGGGGTGTGGCATCGGAGAAATGGGCCACCTCTTAAGGTTAGTAGATCCTTCTCTGGCTGTTATTGGGGTAACAAACTGCGAAGCACAAAGCCATTACATGACATCGATCCAGCGCGAACACATCTTTGCCGACTATCACAGCGTACCCCTCCAAGATGGGGTAGCAGACTTTGTTATGTTTAACGAATCAATAGGATATGCAGACCTTGATGTTGTGCTGGCAGAAAGCGCTCGGTTGTTGAAGAAAAATGGCAAGCTGCTAATCCGAGATTTTTGCAATACAACCTCTACTACTGAGCCGTTTTACCTAAAAAGCTGGGCGTATACGCAGTACCCCATCAACGTATTGGTCGATAAAACCGCCGCTAACGGTATGACCATGAATTTTTTTCTTAAGCCCAAGACAAATTTTGCACGGTTTAAAAACGTGCTACTCAGCAGTAGGTTTAAACAGTGGCATGATGACAGCAGTGAAGGCAACTACGACGCTAAAATGACCCCTATGCTCTGCAGCTTTTCTAAACTATGACAGCGTTTGAATACGACTCCGCCGATTGGCGAGCGCTAAGAAACTCATTGCTACATTTGTGGATCAATGACGTTCATGCCGTGAGTTTTCTTCTTACTATTGGCAACGTTGCTGAAGTTTGGGATGATCTGATAGACGGGGACAAAGAGGTTACGCCAGACGCTATAAACCGAACATTTATGTCCGTTTTGACTCAGCTTCCTCTTAATCCGTTTTTTGATAAGTATAAGTTTCAGCTTGTGCCGCTCATGGTGACAGGCATAAACACATGGCAAGACTCAGATCTTCTTGCCAAAGGGAACGAAACTGACAAGGCTATGGCTTACGTACTGCGTGACTGGTACGTTGAGCTTGTGATGTTTGTTGTCTACTTACTTCATGGCTATGACGCCATGCGCAAAGTGAGTATGGAAGTTCGGAAGTTTTTTAGCCAGCATGAATCGCTGCAAGACTATATGGAGAAATTGCTATGAGCATGGGCGGAGATAGCGCACCACCACCAGCCAATCAGACGGTAACGCAGACTAACCTACCAGAGTATGCCCGTCCGTATTTTGAGAACCTGCTTGAGCGTGCGCAGGCTGAGTCCTATCGTGGCTATACGCCGTATGAAGGTCAGCGCCTTACTGGCTTTACCGATGCACAGTTAGCCGCCCAGGGTGAAGTCATGGGCATGCAGACGCCAGGTCAATACGGCACTGCTACAGGGCTTGCTGGGGCTGGCGGTCTGGGTGCTTTGGGCATGGGTCAGCAGGCTGCTCAGACTGGCTTGGGTGGGCTAGAGTACGGTGCGCAGGCGGCTGGTTATGGTGCCGCTGGTGCAGGTATGGGGCAGCAGGCGGCTGGTTATGGTGGCATGGGTGCCGGGCTGGGTCTTGGCGCTGCTGATATGGGCCGTCAATACTTCGGTGCTGCTACCAGTCCAGAGGCTATTCAGGCGCTGTCTTCCCCTTATATGCAGGGCGTGGTCGATGTTCAGCAGCGCAAAGCTGTTGATGCAGCGCGTCAGGCGCAGTTGGGGGCAAACCTTGGCGCAGCCAGGACTGGTACGTATGGTGGCGCTCGTCAGGCTGTTCTGCAAGGTTCTCGTGAGTCAGGTCTGCGTCAGCAGCTTGGCGACATTCAAGCGACGGGTTTGCAGTCTGCCTATGATCAGGCAATGAAGAGTCTTCAGTTTGGTTCTGACCTTGGTTTGCGTGGTTACCAAGCAGGTATTGAGGGCGCACGCACAGGTATTGCTGGCACACAGGCTGGTATGGAGGGCGCACGCACAGGTATTGCTGGCGCACAGGCGGGTCTCCAAGGTATTCAGACTGGGCTGGAAGGTTTCCGTACAGGACTACAAGGATCACAACAAGCCGTTCAAGCAGGCGCTACGATGGCAGATATTGGTACCGCAGAACAGGCGGCAAACCTTAACCGTCTACAGGCGCAGTCAGCCGTGGGTGCTGAACAGCGTGCGCTTGAGCAGCAGATTCTTGACCAACAGTATGCCGACTTCCTACGTCAGCGTGACTATCCGATGGAGCAGTTGGGGTACTACAGTAACTTGATGCGTGGTATGCCAATTCAACTGGGGTCAACATCGACAACTTATAACGCGCCACAGTCAACGGCATCGCAAGTTGGCGGTCTAGGTCTGAGTGCTCTGGCGATTTCTAAATTATTGGGGTAAATCATGGGGCCAAATATCATTCAGCAGGAAAAACAGATGGAGGCTATTTCTGACGAAGCACTGCAGCAGTTGCTCCGGCAGATGGCCCAAACAAATCAGGTCGGCACACCTGGGTTTATTCTTGCTGCTGGTGAGTTACAGGGAAGAAAAGAAGCTCGGGAACAAGCAATGCTGGGTAAGGGTAACTCCCGTCCTGTGATTGCCGACCTGTTGATGGGTGGCGCTATGCCGCCCCAGATGCCCATGCTGCCTGAGAACGCTGGTGGTATCGCTGCCTTGCCTGCCCCCAACATGGAGGGCGTTGCCACGATGGCTGGTGGTGGTCTGGTGGCGTTTAGTAATGGCGGTGATGTAAAGCGCCGCTTTGAGGCGTTGCCACGGTATGTTGGACAAGAAGCTGGCGTACCCGGTGCTGAACTTACTAACTACTTTAAATCCCGTATGCGGGGTGATGCGCGTATAGACCCCGTAACAGGTCAGCCTGTTACGTTTGGTGAGTTTGTGCGCCTTGAAGATCAACGCGCGGCAGCAGCGGCACGAACCCCAGCTATTGAGGCTATTCCTGCTGGTACAGTGGCTCCAGCTCCTGGGCTTACAACTACGCAACAACCTAGTGACCAATCTTTCTTATCTGGGCTTCTTACTGCTGCTTCGCCCGGTATTGCAGCACCCCCTCCCCCTCCTCCACCTATTGATCGTGCTGATGCCATGAAACAGGCACGTGTTGCTGACAACACAGGTCTTGCGGCGATAGGTCAAAAAGCACCGGGAGCAGCAGGTGCTGCTGGCGACAAAGCCACTGTAACTCGGGTAGACACACCTCCTGCAGCAGGCACCGCAGGTGTTGGAGCAGCGCCGTCTGCACCACCCACAATTGACTACAAAGACGCATTTGAGAAAGCCGGGGCTACCGCTAGAGAATTGCTTGGCGCTGCACCGACTGTGCCTGGGGAGACCACACCGCAAACCATAAAACAAGCAGTTGAAGCTGATCGACAGTTGTTTAAAGACTTAGGCATTGCCGATCCAACAAAGCTGCGGCGTGAGCAGATAGAAGCCGAAATGAAAGAGGCTAAGTCTGATAAAACAAAAGCTGGCTGGGCAGCATTACTGCAGTTTGGCGCTAACTGGGCGTCGCAGAATGGGCCTGCTCTACAGGCTGCAGCTAAAGCCGGTGTTACTGTTGCACCTGGATTACTTTCTGACCTTAAAGACTTACAGAAAACAGAACGTGCGCAGAAGAGAGAATTGGCTGGTCTGGCTGCGCTTGATGCCCAGGCTCAACGTGATATGACGGTTAAAGCCAGAGATCGTCTTGATGCCCAGCGTGAGAACGCGTTGCGTAGAGTGGATGAGCGTAACAAAAACATTGCTACTCTTTCCGCATCTATTGGCGCTAACGCCGTTTCGTCACAAACTCAGCTAACAACTACAGGTATGACAACTGCTGCTAGTCGAGATGTCGCACGAATATCGGCTAATGCTTCACTGGCAAAACTAGCTGAACAAATGGCTGAAACTGAAACCAAAAACACTCTTGAACTAGCCAAAGACATGCTTGTCAGGCGACAAGATTACGTGCTGTTGGCGCAAGATCCAGTTGCGTTTGATAAAGCATTTAAAGACGCAATAAGAACTGTTAAACAAGGAAGAGGTTTAGCAAACACAACCGTAACAAAATCGGGGAATTAACTATGCCGGTTTATAAAGTCAACATCCCCGGCAGGGGTACGTTTGACGTTCAGTCTCGGCGTGAGCTGACGGATGATGAAGCGATTGCTGCCGTAATGGCAGAGCTAGAACCCCCAGCGCCATCTGCACCTGAAGCCACGCCTGAGTCTGGTTTTACACCGGCTGTTAAAGCAGGGTTCTCTGGTCTAAAAAGTGGTCTGGCTGCGGTCGCTGGACGTACTGGGTTAATGGATGAAGATGCCGCTGCCCAGTACATCGCTGAGCAAGAAGACTATCAACGCCGCACATTTAAACCGACTGAAACATTTAGCGAAGCGCCATTTACCAAGTTTACCGAACTCCTTGGTGGGTCGCTGCCTTATGTGGCAGCGCCTATTGCTGCTGCCGGTGCTGTTGCCGCCGCTCCGCTTACTGGTACTGCCGCTACGATTGCAGGTCTTGGTGCCGCTGGTGTTGCTTCTGCTACCCAGTTTACTGGTAGTAACTTACTGAGACAGATGAATGAGGGCGTACCCCTCAGTCAAACAGATCTCCCCGCTGCACTAGCTGCGGCTGGCCCACAGGCTGCGTTAGATGTGCTGAGCTTCAAGCTCATGCCGGGTATCCGCGCTATCTTCTCAGCAGCGGGTAAAGATATTACTGAGCAGGCAGCTGCACAGATCGCCAAACAAACCACAGGCCAGATAGCCAAAGACTACGCACAGTCCACTGGCACAGCGATGGGTGTTGAAGGTCTGACTGAATCAGGCCAGCAGCTTCTAGAGCGCCTGCAGGCAGGGCTGAACATCACAGATGCCGATGCACGGGACGAGTACTTTGATAGCTTTATTGGCGGTGCCGTGCTGGGTGGCACCCTAGCCCCTGCTGGTCGGTATTTTGAACGTGGTGCGCAGCAGCGCAGAGAAGAGAAAGCTGAGCAAGAGCGGCTCGCCGCTGAGCGTCGTGCTGCCACTGAGGAAGAAGAGAGCCGTGAGACTGCTGCTGGTGCCAACATGCCGTTGTTTACGGCAGAAGAAGCCCTGACTGGCGATGTGGCTGGTGCCTTTACTGAGTACGATGCACAGCAGGTGCAGACTGACAAAGAGACGGTGGCTGAAGAAGTACAGGCTGAGTACACCAGCATGTACCAACAGATAGAACGCTTACAAAATGAAGCTGCTGAAGCGGCGCAACGAGGCAATGCAGCTGCTGCAGGAGATGCCGCCCGTCGGTTAGAAATTTTAGAGAACGCTGCTAAGTCGTTAGAAAAGCGTACTAAGACTAAAGGCGACGACCTGTTTGGTCTTAAATTGGAGAAGCCTCCTGTTTTTAGGGGCGACGTATCTCCGCGCAGGGAAGGCGAAAGTGAAGAGTCTTTCAAGCAGCGTGTACAAGAAGTAAATGATCTAGAAGCTGACATCTATGAGCGTATCGGTAAGGCAAAAGCTAAGTTAGACAAAGCTGGTGCCTTAGGTGACTTTCAGAAAATAAACAAAGCGTCGGCAGAACTACAGACTCTGAAAGATGAGTTGGCTGGAATGAAACAGCAGCCAGACTTGTTTGGCACGCGCAACATGAGCCGTATAGAGAAAGCCGAAGCAGAGATTGCCAAAGCAGAAGCAGAGGCTGCGGCAGCAGAAGAAAAAAAGCAACAAACACTGGCTGAAGAATTACAGAAAACCGTACGGGAGCAACGCGCTCAGCGGCGTAAGACGCAAGAAGAGCAAGAGATTGAAAACCGCCAGATGACTGCTGCGCGACGTCTTGAGTTTGGCCTGAACAGGCTTGACCTTAAGTTGTTTAACATAGACCCAACAGCCACTAAAAGACTTAAAGCGGCTAAAGAAGAACTACAAGAAGCCACTAGCACTGGACAGACTGAGAAACGCGCACAGCTTTCTACAGAAATAAAAACCCTTAATAAAGATCTTGGTAAGAAGCGTGATGAACTGCGCCGTAACATCGATAAGGGCATCATTACCCCCGATGTAGCACGTATCCTTGGTCTGTCAAAAGTAACTGAGCCAACCCGTGCCGTCGATGTTCTCCCTGAAATTGAGACCATCTATGAAAAAGCATTGGGTATGCAGAAGCAGTTTACCTCTGACATGCTGTCGGGACAGGCAGATCTTTTTGATGCTCAAGGACGCCTAACTAAAGCCGGTAACGCTGCCATGCTCAACGAAGCATGGTTAAAAAATCTGGGCAAACTACGCTCAGAAGGTCGTGCTGCCCGTGAAACGTTAGATCGTGAAGCGGCTGAGCGTGATGAGATGCGTGAGGTCGGTAAAGATATTGAGGGCTTTGAACCCCTTGCCAGTATTCAGCGCATGCGTAAAGGCGTGTCTGGGCTGACCGATAAGACCAGAGCACAAGAGTTGCGTGAAGAAGTAGATGGGTACGAAACCCAGCTAAAAGCACTAGATACCGCACTTGCAAGCCCAGACTTTAACGCAGAACAAAAAGAAACCTTTGGCTTACAGCGCCGTATTCTGCTGGGCAAACTGCAGACCGCAGAGCGTAGGCTGGAGAAAGAGTTTCCTGAGATTGAAGTGGGCGACAAAGGCCCACAGGCGCTTGACCCTGACAACCAGATGCGGTTGTTTACTAGCTCTATTTACGACCTGCAGCGCGGTCAGTTCTTGGGCCAACGCCCAACGATTGATAAGTCTCCACGCAAAGAAGGCGAGAGTGAAGAAGCTTTTAACAAGCGTATGGAGATCGCTAAAAACGAGGAAGAGTACAACAAACGTCTGCAGGCCAAGGTGAACGGTGTTCAGCGCCAGATTGACGAGGTAAAAGAAAACCTCAAGAAAGCCAATACACCAACCCAGCGCACGCAGTTAAACAGTCGTCTTGGTGAACTACAGGGTAAGTTAAAGACCCTAGAGGCTGGGCTTACACAGCAACCGCAAAAAGGCAAAGCCACCTTCAAGATGGTCATGGATCAGGCCAAGCGTGCTGCTGATGGCTTTGTGCGTGGCACGCTCAACAAGATCGAAGGTGCTAGGGCTGGTCAGGGTAAACCCCAACTTACGCAACAAGAGCGCGGTAAACTTGAGACACAGATGCGCAATAAACTCAACGAGTTTATTCAACGTGCATCAGCCGCTCGGCGTGTACCCACTACAGAGGAAGTGGCCCCGGCACAGGTACGTGGTACAGAGATTGTTGGCGCTGCCAAGACTGTCAAGACGCTGAAAGAAACCGAGCGCCCATTCACGCAGATTCGTGAAGCGCTGGAGGTGCTGAAGGCAGATCTCAAAGACCTATCTGATAAAGCTATTGGTGTAGAGCCTGAAGCAGCCGCACCGGTAGAGGCAGGCAAGGCACCTGCTCTTGGTCGTATGATTCGTGGTAACTCCGCTATTGAGATGGTGGCAAACCAGATAAAAGAGATTGATGAGGCGTTAGAAAAAGCTACACGCCCTGACACAGCGTATACGCCAAAGATGCTGCAAGAGATTTTAGACAGACTCGCGCATCGCAAAGTAATGTTCCAGTCTATAGAAGATTTTGGCCCTACCTTTCCTATGTATGAGCAGTTTGTACCAAAGGGATGGAAGACTAAGATCAATAACGACATGCGGTTCTATCGCGTCATGCTGGAGACGCAAGTTGGTCGTGAGAAAACCATCAAGGCTTTAGAAAGTGCCAAGGCCGCTGCTGAAGCCACCATCAGAAACATCCGCGCTAAAGCAGAGAAGAAAGCTGGCCCACCACCATTAGACGTGAAGCGTGAAGAAATCCGCAAGATTGAGACAGAGTTGTTTAACATTCTCAAACCTGCAGCCCAGTTTGAGCAAACGCAGTTTTTAATGCAAAGCGGCGCAAAACTAAAAACGTTAAAGAACCTGCGTGCTGAATTAAAGAGCGCTATTGCTAAAGGTGAACGCCAAGCAACTAAGACGGCTGATACTCGCGCCATGCTTAAAGAAGCAAAGGTGGGGTTAAAAACTGTTGAGCAACAGATTGCTGACTTAGAAGAAGCCGTTGCCAACATGAAGACGCGCCGCGTAGAGGCGAAGAAGTTGGCACAACAGTACGCCGATGCACTAAATGCTTTCTCTAAAACTGCTTTAACAGAAGCAGAGCGTAAGCGCTATGAGCGGTTGTCTATTGAGCAACGCGCTGAACTTGTGCTGCAAAAGATGGAAGAGGCAGAACCACAAGCTAAGCTGCCTCCTACAGAAGCTCCGCAACAGCAGTACTTAAGTCTTTTGCAGGACGCTAAGAACGAAGTCGAAGCACTAAACAGCACTGTGCGTGCTACGCAGAAAAAGATTAACAGCTTGCGTGCTACTAAAAAGGGTAAGACGCCTAAACAAATTGAAGCCATAGATGCAGAGCTTAAAAAAGAACTGACTCGCCTAAACGCACAAAAGACTGAAGCTGCACGGGCGTCACGTGCAGTAGGTACGCTGCTTAAAAAAGGTAGCGACGAAGCCCCAATTACTCCTGAGGCTCGCTACTCGATAGGCGACATTGTGCTTGCCAAACTTGCACTGGATAACCGCATCACTGCGGTGTTGAAAGGTCTGGAGGCTATGCCGCCTAAGACCCGTGCGGTTGATGACATCATGCGTGACATTCAGCTAGGCACTATCAAGACGCCTACTGGTCAAGCGTTACCTGAGACACGCGTTGTTACGGAATATCAAAAGCAAGAAAGGCCAGTTCCGGCTGATGTCGTAAAAGAAAAACGTGAAAATGCTGCTGCTATTTATAAGCCGTTAGAAGAAAAAGCACGGGCTGAATATGCGCAAATGAAAAACGATCCAACCGTTTCTGCTGACGCAAAATTAAATAAGCGTTTAGAAATAGCGCGTGCAGTTCGTTTGCAAAAAGTTTCTGATGTAGAAATTATTGACGTGCCTGTTCGCACAATAGTACGCGTGTCTATTGATCCAGAGACTCAGGCAGAGATTGCTCAAGAAGAACGTATGCGTGCGCGTGCACCACGGGTTAAAGAGAAGCCGAAGACAGCGCTGCAGGAGGCAGAAGATGCTGTCGCAGAAGCGCAGGATCTGTTTACCCAGGCTGAGAAAGAACTGGTTCAGGCTAACGCTACTGGCAACCGCGCTCTTATTACAGCGGCAAAAGCTAAGTACTTAAACACCCAGAAGGGTTTGTCAGCAATCTACGCTGCCAAAGTACGCGCTGAAGAAAAGTTGGAAAGAAAAATTAAACCTGGTAAATCTGACCGAGGTTCTGTTGATGTTCTTGAGCTTGACGAGTCGATTGACGCTGAGTCTGTAGGCAAACTGATTGAAGAACTTAACCGTGCAGATCAGCAGCCTGATATAGCTTGGCGTGTGGGTGACGAGCGTAATGGCGTTATCGACATGGACGCTGCTGTTGAGCGGCTGAAAGAAGTAAAAGCACGCACTGACAAGATGGGCATCAAGTTCGTCTTCTACAAACAGTTTACAGACTTGCCTGATGAAGTCATAGCGCAGCTAAATGACCAAGGTATGAAAGGTTTTGCCCACCGTATCACTGGTGGCGTCATGCCAGACGGAACCGTGTTTGCCATAGCAGGCAACCACAACAGCGTCCTTGACCTAGAGAAGACCATCACGCACGAGCTGACAGGCCACTACTCTTTTGACTTCCTGCTTGGCAGAGACGGCCTCAACAAGCTCATGGTCAAAGTAGACAAGGCGATGGCAACAGAGGCTAACGAGAGTGGCCTGGAAGTGTTGGCAGAGAAACTAGGCTTGAAAGACCAATACTTCGACGCGCTGCTGCAAACCTACAACTTCTATAAGCCTGCCCTGGAAGCAGGCAAGATTACCCAGCGTGAGGTGCGCAACCTCGCCAAAGTAAAAGGTATGCGGGAACTCATCGCCTATACGATGGAGCGCCGGGTTGACGAGACGATGTTGCAGAAAGCTCAGCGCTGGCTGCAAGAACTTGTGGGTGCCTTCCGTGCTGCACTGAAGAAACTTGGGCTGATTAACGCTGGCAGTATGACTACTGCTGACTTGTTTAAGCTAATGAAAGAGGCCGAGCGCAACTTTACTGCTGGCAAGGCGATGCCCTACACCAACGTCGACGGGTCGATCTCTTTGCGTACGGTGGCCCCTCAGTGGGGTGGTGGTGTAGATCAGACGGTGCGCGACGCAGTAAGTGACATCGTTGCTCCTGGTGATCGCTTATGGGATAAGGTCAAGGCCAACGTGCAGGGGCTGAACTTCCGTACGCAGTTCTTAGATCGTATTGACTCGTTAGAAAAGATTAAGCGTAAGGCGTTGGAAAAGGGTCTGCTGGATGCAGTCAAGGCTGTTGACCTGACCTACTTTGTGCGGATGTTTGACCAGACCATGAGCTTCGTTGCTGAAGCTGCTACGAACGGTGTTGTCCAGTTACGCAAGGTCAAGCGTCCTGATGGGAAAGAAGAGTACGAGCTTTCACGAGACCTGCAGAAAGACGCTGCGTCTCTGAAGAAAGTTGCCCTGGCGCTGGCTAATGCTGGCTACGGTAACGCCCAAGCCAACGGTAATTTCTTCACTGCCTACATGGCGGCTGAGCGTGCGCTGGCTGTTGGCCCTGACAAGGCTGGTAGCAAAACAACCGCTGCCCGATACGAAGCGCTGCGACGTGAGGGTAGGAATAACCCTGCCATACAAGAAGCTCGGCGTATCTACAACGAGTACAACGCTGACCTTGTGACTCTGATGGAGCAGTCTGGCTACCTCAGTAAAGAGAAGGCGGCTGAACTTAAAGCCAAGCGGGACTATGTGCCGTACTACATACCCGATGCAAAAGGCATCGTGCACTTGATGGTGGATGGTGAGCGCATCACACGGGTAGGGTCTCTGGTTGAGCAGCCTGAGTTGAAGGCGCTGGTTGGGTCTGACATGAAGATCCGCAACTTCTTTGACACGTCGCTGCAGAACACCAACATGGTCATGAGCATGGCCCTGCGTAACCTCGGTACGCGCAACGTAGGGTTTGTACTACAGAGCCTTGGCTTAGCAGAACGTGTTAATGACACCATGAAGGGGCCGACTACGATCCACGCCCGTATTGATGGTAAAGATGTAGCGTGGGAAATTACTACCGCTGGTAACGATGTGTTTGGCGATATACCGGCTGAGACGATTGTGCATGGCATGAACGGTATCAAGCTGCAACTACCCGGTGCGATGCAGATCTTTAGCGTACCCGCCAATATCTTTAGGAAGTTCATCACACGTGACCCCGCTTACGCTATTCGGCAGGTGTTCCGTGACTCCACCGCTGCCTATATGGCTGGTGGTTCTGATCCTCTACCTGTCCTTGGTGCGCTAAAAGAACTCGGCACGATGGTCACGAAAGGCAGCGAAGAGCAGCGTGAGTTGTCAGCGCGGGGTCTGGGTGGTGGACAAGTTGTCACGGGTGCGCCTGAAGACATGGCAAAGATTCTTCAGCAGATCACTTCGGGTAAACCAGGATGGGAGCTTCTCATGACGAAGCTCGACGGGTTTGCGATGGCAGGTGATATGGCGACACGGGTTGCTGCCTACAAGTCGTTTATTAAACAAGGGTTGTCGAACCGTGAGGCTGGACTGGCGGCGCTGGAGATTATGAACTTCTCACGGCGCGGGACTTCACCCAGCGTGACCTACGCCAACGCCATGATCCCGTTCTTGTCAGCCAACATTCAAGGTCTTGATGTGTTGTACCGCGCCATCAGAGGTGAGATGGGATCGGCGAAACAGCTAGAGATTCAGAAGAAACTTGCTATGCGGGGGCTGTTTATGATGGGTGCCACCGCTTTGTATGCCATTGCAATGGGTGATGAGGAGCCGTACAAGAACGCCACCGCTGACCAGCGCTACTCAAACTGGCTGATCCCCTTACCGTTCGTTGAAGGGGCGTTCCGTGTACCTATTCCGTTTGAGCTTGGGTTCATCTTCAAGGTGTTGCCTGAAGCGCTAGTACGCGCCATCAACAGCGACGACAAGGGCGGCGAGATTTTGAATGACGTACGCAAGATGCTGATTAAGAGTGTGCCAGGCGATATTCCCCTGACGCTCAAGCCTGCCATCGAAGTAATGGCTAACTATTCGTTCTTCATGGATCGGCCCATTCTCAGCCAGCGTTTGGCAGGACTAGATGTGAGCCTGCAGGTGGGTGAGAAAACGCCACAGCTGGTTGCCATGGCATCGTCATTAGGGATTTCCCCAGTAAAACTTGAGTATCTGATCCGTGGATACAGCGGTTCGTTGGGCCTGGGCATAGTAGGTATGTTTGACTATGTGATCCCAGGCACCACGGCTGGTACTGCGGCTGTGGCACCAGAACTCCGCGCCCAAGACATACCTGTGTTCGGTCGGATGATCCAGCCTAAGGATGCTGGCGGTCTTACCAGTAAGGCGTTTCAGGTAGTTGATGATGCCGAGATGGCACGCAACACCTTCAACGAGTTGCTCCGTCAAGGTCGTGGGCAAGAAGCGCGTGAGTACTTCAAAGACAACCTAGAGACTATTGGGCTGGCGTCCCCGGCTGGGCAGTTCAGAAACTACATGGGCCAGTTGGCGAAGCTGCAGCGTGCTATTAAGGCTAACCCTACTATGTCTGCTGAACGCAAGCGGCAGGAGCTTGAGAAGATCGATGCTCTCAAAAACAAACTTGCCACAAATCTGCGTACCATGCAGGAGAAGTTGGCGGCTTAACCAAGCCGAAAGAAGAGAACGCCAAGCTGCCCAGCCCTGATACCCACCAGGGCTTTGGCATCCAGCATACGGACATCTAGCGCGGCGTTCAGTCCTGCCAGTCTGACCTTCTCAGTATCGAGGCAGGGGACAAAAAACCCCTGACCTCTACGCAGCTTTGTCCAGGGGAAGAGTTTCTTCTTCAACTTTGCGCGATACGCAGATGGCGTTGACCCTCATCTGTGGGCCTTTGGTTTTACTCATAAGATCTTTCTTGCTGTAGGTGGTGCGGTACATCCCCTCGATCTGCTTTCTGAAGTCTGAGTAACCAAAGCTCATGCCAGAGCAGTATTTCTTAAGCAGTTGCTCCTCGATGTAGAAGTCCACATGCCCTGCTGTGACGCCATGCTCTACCCGCCCGGCGATCTCGCTGCGTGTGATGCTCTGGTCGATGACACCGTTCTCGCCAATCGATGCTGCCAGCGCCCCGTCTAGTGCCTTCACCACAACGAATTTACCGTAGAACTCACGGATGTAAGAGTTCAGCACGTCCTCGGCTGTACGTACGTTGTCCTTAATCATGCCTCTGGCGCTCTCCACCATACCGCGCAGCACTGCCATGATGTTCTTCAAGGGGTACTCAACGATGCCAGCCTTGGCAGCGATCATCGCACCAGAGACCATAGCCGTGCAGCCAGCATGCCAGTAGCGCTCATCGTCACGGAACTTGAACTCAGTCTTCAGACGCTTGTGTACTTCCTTCACAAGCTCACGCGTTTCATCGATGTGATCCACCAGATATTGCACATAAACCGGCCCTGCCACACCGTAGTTACTCTTAATAAGTTCTACGATCTCAAGCTCTGGTGCTTCCCAGGTGATGATGTTGTTAAGGGTTAACTCTAGTACCCGCCGAATCTCACCCTCTGATGAGTGCTTCCTGGCCCCGGTAAGGTAGTCCATCACGTGCGTGTTGGAGGAGAGCAGCGCCATCGACTTCCAATATGTGGTGTTCTCTCGCTCTTTGTTAGCGCCTGACTCCATGCGCTCCTTGCCCTGGCCTTCTGACATATCGAAGACGAACCCAGGCATCCACTCAAAGTCTTTGCGGTTCTTGCTCGTGATCTCGTCAGAGATGAGCGGCATGCTGTGTAGCAGGCCCAGACGCTGCTGCATGGCGACATCTGAGGTGGACTTGTTGACGCGGTACTTCGTTGGGTGACCCCAGACTGACGCTGCCAGTTCTAGTGTTAGGGTTTTCCCTGTACCAGACTCTGTTGAACCGAGGTGCCAAGTGATGCCGTCATAGCCCGTGAAGCGCATGAGCGGTGAGCCAAACCCCACTAGACTCAAGGCCAGCACTTCATACAACTTCTTATTGATAAGCATCTTGACGATCTTGCGCCAGTTATCTAGGTCGCCGTTGGGTATGCAAACCTTGTTGATGTTGACGAGGTGGCGCATGGGGACATGCTGGGGGTTAGCGTCCTTGAAGTAGATGCTCTCTTGGTACACGAAGCTGTCATCGCTCTGCCAGCCGTAGCTGTCTGGCACCTTCACGGCACGCTGTACGATCGATGCCTCCTCCACGCACGACCGCACATACTCAGATAGGTTCTTGTCGTTCCAGCCTCCCGCCGCCAGTATGTTCTGTTCTGCCAGGGTCTTGAGCGTCTCGTCTTTAGAGACCACCGCTCGTTGGTTGAGCGTTACTTCAGCGACGCCCTCTGGGCGCATCGCCACCATGTGCACGACGTGCTCGCCGTTGTGCTGCAGAATGTTTACTACAAACAAGTCATACGGAAGGATCATGACCTGCTTGGTGACTTCCT
>Ga0315909_10003914_pt1 | contig 17876 bp, 21 predicted proteins | sample LakEriMetagenome_11_FD_203527 | JGI IMG/M metagenome (GOLD analysis project Ga0315909, IMG submission 203527) | Freshwater fungal communities from buoy surface, Lake Erie, Ohio, United States - Buoy 2 MA125 | ecosystem: Environmental > Aquatic > Freshwater > Lake | place: USA: Lake Erie, Ohio...
AGATGGGTCAATTCTACCTTCTATAACATCTAGTAATGCAGGATCTTTTTTCTTAGTACCATTGTTAGATAAGAATTTAGGAATACCTTTACCTGATTGATTTTTATGGGCATCAAATAATGTTATATCATCTTCATTCTTATAAAACTTCATCCATTTTTTCATATGGATATAAGACACATTCAAATACCTGGCAGCGGCACGAACAGACTTAGTCTTGTTCATTGCTGATACTACTTGGTCTTTACTTAAATGTTTTGCTTTAGGCACTATTCCTCCTCATCAATAAATTCATCTAATTCTTCTTCAAATGAGTTGTTGTCCTCATCCTTATCATCGGTTTTAAAATCGTCTACTGTTGGGATAACCTCATCTTCATCCGTTGACATAACTTTTGGCGCAGGTGTTTCTTTAACTTGTCTTTTCCAATTGTTTTCCAACTCCATCATTCTATCATAATCTTCTCTCTCAACAGCATATGTTTCAATCCAAGTGTGATCACCTTCACCTTTCTGTACTGTTACCGCAACTTTCTTCTCAATTGTTGAATGTTGGGTGCATGTTTGTGTTTGAGGCAAAATAGCAATTCGTCTTGGATCAATTTCAATCCCACATGTAACACATTTTCTACTCATAACCTTTATTTTACATTTTTATTTATTTTCTCTATTATATCCCAAAGATCAGATGGAGTCTTTAGGTAAAATGTTTTAGCTGGTTTGTCTTGAAATGATACTTCAATACCTAATACTTTTCCATCAGCATCAAATCTATCATAAACATACCATAAAATCAACTTACCTATTGTCTCACCATATTTAACAAATATGAGGTCTTCAATTATTCTATAATATTGTTCCTCATATGAATAAAAGTCTAATTTCAGATGCTCATGTAAGAAATTAGTACGAATCCAGCATTGTTCTAGACTATCTACTATGTCCATGAATATCTCTTTTTCTTGAGATTTCTTGTTTCGACTAATTCTTAATTTATCTCCAAAATTATTTATGTTCATTTTTCACTCCTATTCCGTAAATTTTTAAGAATTCATGAGCATCCATATTCTTTAATGCTGTGAAATAAAAAACAGCATCACCCATACTATTTGCATTAATAGTACCTAATGTTTCCCTACTTGGATCTACATGGGCATAATAATAGTATTTTTTATAATCTGATGTCATTATAGTAAATATAGTAAGAGATTTTTAGATTGCCAAATTATAGTTTGATAAGAGAATTCTGATACTCATCCATTGAATTAATAGTAATTTTTAAATTACCTAGTTCAAATGAACCTATTTCTCCACTATCTTTAATTATATCATTTAACTGTTGGATGATATTAAAGTCTTGTTGAGTAAATATATTTCCATTTACTTCTATAATTATATCATTACCTCCATTAAACCAAGGTTCTAATATTTGTTCTAGTTGTGGGTTTGAATTATTGATTATTACTGATTTTTTATAAACAGGAGACACTATAGGCTTCATTAATGGAGTGTGTTGAACATTAGTTCCCCATTTTTTAATAAAAGCTAAAGTAGAATTGTCCATATCTTCTTTCCATTTTTTATGACGTTCTAGGTCTCCATCAAAACTACCAGCCCCTCGTCCTGTTAGATGATAAACTAAACTATTCCATGGTTGTACAAAATTAAATCCAGCCAATAACATTCTGTTAAATAGATCAGAATCTTCTCTACATGAATGTAAAATAGGATCATGACCTCCAAGAATATCTAAATACTCAGACTTATACATCATCCATGGAGCAAATATACCTTCTGTTATTTTATCATCATTTAAATGATCTTCAACATATTTATTAAATTCATCTTTTTTCCATTCTTCAGGCCACATTCCAAAATCTAATAATATTTTTTCTCCTCCATTAGGATGAATTGGTGGTTCAATTCTAGTTGAACAAACTACTGTTTTTGAATTTAAATTCATATATGCTTTTAAGTCAGCGTGTTTACCTAACATCATATCTGCATGAAATATCATAAATACATCTGTAGTTGAATATTCAATGCAATAGTCATATGCTTTTCCAATTCCAAATAAACTTTTTCCTAAATTAGGATTAATATGGTAAGTTAAATTATATTTGTCTTTTACCTCTTCTAACCATTTAATTGTTCCATCTTCATCTGAATCAACAAATATTATAATTTCATGATCATTTCTAAATGCGTTTTCACGTATTGATGGAATACAGGTTTTAAGATATCTTAGATTTGATTTACTAGGAATGCAAAATGTTATTTTTTCCATATTTGAGAATAGTTAATTTCTTGTTTTGTAATATTATAAGAATATAATAAATCATTCATTTCATCCCAAGGTAATTTTGGAAAACGAGAATAATTTTGCCCTACAGGACGGGTATGGGTCATTATTATATCATCAATAATTGCTATTTTATCTTGGGGATGATGTAATAAATGAGACCATAAGTAATCATATCCCCAACTTGAATAATTTAAATTAAAGGTATCATATACTTTTAATAATGTTTCCTTATCAAACAAAGGAGCAAGTACCTCAACAAAATTAGTATAACGTAATAAACTATCTGGAATAGGTTTAGTTATTTCATGTGAGACATATCCTTCCATAGCAGGTTGACATATATTTAGTTTATACTCTTTAGCTAAACTAAATAATTTATTTATATCTTTAGAAGATATACTTACATCATCATCTGGTAGCCAGATATATTCATATTTAGATACAAAATCTATATTATTATGAATGAAGGATTTTAAAAGATGATATTTTTCACCTTTAGCTACATATACATAAGGAGTATGAGATATATATGATTGAGCTATACTTTCATTGTCTCCATAATATAATAAAACCAAATCAAAATTAATATCATTCTCAATCCAACTATGATGTAATGAGTTATCTCCTACTGGGGATATTATTAGATTATTCATGAGTTTGATAGAAGGTTACTAATTTATCAATGATGGTATCAATATTGTATTTACATTTATAACCATAATTAGTTAGTTTAGTAGTGTCTAAATATGAATTTTTTACTTGAACTACATTATGAAAGTGGGTAGGGGTAATGTCTATAATATTAGATTTAGAATTAGCTTTTAATATCGCTTCTTTTATAATATTTAAAAACAAATATGGTTTTCCACTTCCTATATTTATAATCTCATTTACAGGTGCTTTTTGTATACAGTGATAAACAGCATCACATACATCATTAACATATATATAATCTCTTAGTACATTTCCTCCATAATATAAATGAACATCTTTATCATGAACTATTTCTTTTATTAAGAATTGAAGTGCATTTTTTTGTTTAGATATCTTGTTATCACCTTCACCTAATACATTAGCTAATCGAAATATTCTATATTTTATGTTATATGTTTCACAAAAACTAATAATTAATTGTTCAGCACATCTTTTAGTTATAGAATAAAATCCAGTTGGATTACATCCTAAGTCATTTTCTTTAAAAGGAATATTTTCATTTTGTCCATATACAAACCAAGAACTAATAAAATTAAATGTAGTATTAGGTTTATTTTTAATATCTTCTAATACATTTAATAGTATTGTCAAATTAGTATTGACATCAATATGTAAATCTTTATGAACATTATAGTTATCAATAGTGCTAATGAAATATAACACATTATCACTTTTTGTTTTATAATCATCCCGATCATTTATTATTACTTGATCAGAATATAATTCACAGAATTTACTTCCAATAAAACCTGTTCCTCCAAATATATTTATTTTATTCATTACTTATAACTTTATTAAATTGAGCAACTGCATATTCTTGTAATTTATTATAATCTAATGTGCCCTTTTTATTTTTATTGATATGTAGATATTTTTTATAATAACCACTTAATCCTTCACTATTTTTATTTTTATATGTATCTATATCCCAATTTTGTTGAGGTTCATTTCCATTCCAATATTCAGATATAACTTGTCCTTTTAGTAAGTATTGTTGGATATCATAATTTCTTTGTTTTAATAAAAATAAAGTAGTCATAGAATAAGTATCCCAAGAACCATATCCACTCCATTCATCCCATACTGGAGTTAATCTTTCCCATATTTCTTTGGTATAACAATCAAACCATCCTGCATATTTAAACCCATTAATAGGAATTAATTCAGGAGTTGAAGAATTGTTAACAATGTCTATATCAAAACAACTTGTTTTAAAACATTCACTATAAGGAATATTTAAAAAATTCTCATTAACTAATATATCCCAACTTTGATCCCAACGTTTTGTTGTTTGAGTAGTGATAACAAAATTCTTATTAGGAATATTTTTTATAGATTCTATTATATAATGTAATGTTTGTTCTCCCACATACATGTCAGGACACATAGTGATATAATAATCAACTTCAGATGAAATAGCTTCTTTTTGAAAATCAAAATGACCGTAAAAAATATTAGAGTCTATAATTTTAGTAGTAATTTTAATTTTATTAAAATTTTTAGAAATATCTTTATATTTACTTATAAAATATTCTTTAGGGAAATTACTTTTTTCCCAATCTATAATATCACTTGATAAGTTTAAAACACTACTAAATTCTACATTCACTCCATTATCTGGAATATATTTTTCTGATTTTTTAAGTTGGGATGAAGAAAGCAAAGCATAATCTATTTCCCATGGCATTAGATGCATTAATATTTTAATATTCATATTTTTAATTTATTATAAACTTTTTTAATTCCTTGTTCTAAACCTATAAAATCTATTAACACATTTGCTATTCCATAATATGGTGAGGCTATTCCTTCTTGTTCAATTTTAATATCTACTTTATAATCACTTAAATCATTAATTATTTTAGCTATATCAGATAATTTATATAATGTACTATATGAACAATCTATTTGTTTAGGTAAATTATCATTATTAATATAATAATCTATTAAAGAAATCAAATCTTTCATATAAAAGAAGTCCATAAATTTATCTTGATAGATAATAATAGGTTCATTATTTATATAACGTTTTATATTTCCTTTAATAAACCTAGTGTTTAATTCATTTTCATCAAACACAGCAAATATTTTAATACTATAAAAATTTTCTTGTTCTGAAATAGAATTAGTAATTACTCTTTTACTTAATCCATATGGAGACTCAGGAGCATTTGTTTCTGCTCCTGAGCCAAAATGGATTAATTTCCCAAATTTGTTTTTACAATTTAATAGATTATAATACATTTTAAGATTATTATCCATATCTTCCCAGGTATCAGGTTTAAGCCTACTACCACCACCTACAGCACAATGAATAACAATATCAAAATATTTATTTGAAAGGTATTTTAACGTTTCAAATGAATCTGTTAAATCAAAATCTTGTCTTGTGATACAAGTTATATCATATTTATCTTTTAAAGAATTATAAAGACTTTTAGCTATATAACCATTACCACCTGTAATTAAAATTTGCTGTTTATTTTCTACTAGCATATATTAGATTACATATGTCATAAACTCTTGGATAAAAAGTACATACTGTATCTATTTCAAATCCTAAACTTAATAATTTTTTAATCATATTATTAAGAATACTTTTATCATGTGTTTCTATAGCTACATGTTTAAGAGTTGGATAGTCACTTGTTGAATCAATAAAGCATGTTTCATACCCTTCAATATCCATTTTTAATGAAGTTACATTATAATTATTTATATAATGGTCTAACTCACTAACATTAGTTATAGCAGCACTATAAAAGAAATGATCAGGTAATAATGATTTAAATCTTTCAATATCTGAATTTTCAGGATCTACACCAATAATTTTCTGGGCTCCTTTGTTTAAAAAATATTCAGGAGTAGTTTCCCATCCTGGTTCTATTAGATGAAAACCACATCCTAAGTCTAAAACAGTTTCATCTTTAACCTTTAGAAGATGCCAATGATGATCAGGATGTTCAGATTCAATATAATGATGTTTAATATTATGTAACTGATTTAATAATTCATCAGTTACGTGTCCTTTTAATTGTTCCATAATTTTATTTGTTTTGTTTATTTTTTTCTAAATACAGCTAAATAATTTACTAATTGTTTGTCTAAAACCATTTCTACAAGTTCAAAATTATCTTGAAGTTCTTGGTTTTGTTTATCATGTAAAAAATGAGATTTAATTACTCCAGTATGTTCAGCCATTAAAAGATCTTCTGTAAGTAATGAATTGTCATATTTAAATTTACCTCGTGTATATCTTGGATTTTGTAAGTCTTCCATAAAATAATATCCACCTGATTTAATAAGATCTTTAGCTTGCCATAAACTTACAATCATATGATTAGGCCAATGACTACCATCTTCTACAAAGAAATCAAAATCATTAGGGCATTCTTGTTTAATTTCATTCCAATCACAAAAATTTCCCTGATCAGCATATATAAAATTAACTCCCCATTCATTAATCATATTAATTTCTTCTGTTCTATCTGTTAAGTATGAGCCCCAAAAATTATCAACTCCATACAAATCGATATTTTTAAAATAAGAAAGCCACATTTTAGGAGAAGCATAAGGAAATCTTTTATCACAAATTCCTATCTCAAATAATTTAACAGGCGTTTCTCTATATGGAGCCATATATTTTTCATATGTTTCTGTATAACCCATACATATATGTTCGGGCCAATCTTTTCCCCATGATAGGGTAGCTTTATCAGCTGTGCCTTTATCTGTTTCTAGATTATTAGCTATTTCTGTTAGAGTTTTACTTTCATCAAAAAAAGTATTTTCTTTTGTTTTTTTAAAAAATTGCATATTATTGATTTATTGGTTTAATTAATAAGTTATTTAAAAATTCATTTCTGTCTAAAAATGGAGCTAAATCTTCCATTGGTCGAGTAGCAAAACTACCATCTTCTTTTTTATATACTGATGCTTTAGGTAAAGTTTTATGATCAGGGTCTACTATAAGTTCACAAATTATTGGGCCATGCATTGAAAGTACATTTGATAGGTCTAGTTTTAAATTTTGTTGAGTTTCAATTTTTACATAAGGAATTTTGTAAGCAGCAGCATTTAATTCAATTGAAGGAAGTGTTAATCCGCTTGATGGATCACTAACAACTAAATTACCTTTAAAATGAGTATTTTGGGTTGTTTTAATAGATCCATATCCATTATTATTTAATACAAAAAATTTAATTGGTAATTGATATCGATATACAAGTTCTAATTCTTGTATATTCATAAAAAAACCACCATCACCATCGATACAAATTGTTTCTTTTTTATCACTTGCTATACAACCTCCAATAGCTGCTGGGATACCAAATCCCATTGATCCTAATCCTTCACTATTATATACTCGAGTTCCAATTTTAGTTTTAAAAGATTGCATAGTTACTTCACTACAAGCTCCTGAACTACCTGGTATCACAAGTGAATTTTCAGGAAGCAAATCAGATAAATATTCTATAAAAGCATAGTTGTTAATATATAGTTCATTAACTTTTAAATGCTCAGGAAGTATAACTGGATATTTAATATGGAGAGATTTACAATAACTTAACCAATCAGAAATATTTAAAGAATTTACTTTTTGATTTAGTTGAGTTAAAAATAATTTAGCATCTGATTCAATAGGAAATTCTATATTGATTCCTAATTTATTAATCTCATTTATATCAATATCTACAATACATTTAGTTGCTTCTCTAGCAAAATATTGAGGTTGATAAGCTAATTGACCATGATCTAATCTAGCTCCTATCACTAATATAAAATCTGAGTTTTGTTGATTAAAATTAGCTCCTCTTTGTCCTACTCCTCCTGGTCTACCAACATATTGAGGATGAGATTCTTCTAATATATCTAATGTTTTCCAAGTTGTAAGGACAGGTATTCCTGTTTTTTTAATAAATTCATAAAATTCAGGTAAAGCATTAGCTAATCTAACCCCATTACCAACTAGTACAATAGGTCTTTTAGCTTTATTTAATGCCTCAACAATCAAATCTAATGAATTTAAATCATAAATTTTATCTGTTAGGATAAAATCTATTAATTCATCCGGGTTGATTTCAGCTGCTTGAACATCTAATGGTATATCTATCACAACAGGTCCAGGTCTTCCAGTAGTAGCTAAATATATTGCCTTATTTAAATGATATTTAATTGTTTTAGGATCTGATATAGTAACTGCATATTTAGTGATAGATTTATATATAGAAACAGTATCAATTTCTTGAAATCCTAATTGTCTAACACCCTTATCACCCACACGATCTTTATTTTGAACCTGTCCAGTTAATAATAATACTGGGATAGAATCAAGCCAAGCTGAAGCTATACCAGTGACAGCATTTGTAGAACCAGGTCCTGTTGTTACTAAAGCTACTCCTAATTTATTAGTATACTGAGCGTATGACTCAGCTGCTATAGATGCCCCTTGTTCATGTAATGTAGGTATTAAGTTTATTTTACTTTTACTTAATGAATCCACTAAATGAATACATCCTCCTCCTGATACTAAAAATATATCTTTGGTATATTCTTCTAATCTAGATATTACATAATCTGATACTTTCATATTATAACCAATGTGTTACAAATGTTTTACGATCTTTATTTTTAGCTATATTCTCATCAGTATAATAAGAATCATTTGTATAATGTGTAGATGAAACTTCTTCAATTACACATCCAGTTTTTGTTGTAAAGATATGTCTAACTTCTCGTTCAATAGTAATTACATCTCCTTTCTTTAAGGTTTGAGTTTTACCATCTAAAGTTAGATCTACTTCACCATGTAATATAACAAATGTTTCTTCTTTTTGGTTATGATATTGTTCTGGGTGAGTTTGACCTGGAAGTACTATAATTAATTTTTTACAATATTCTCTATTTACTACTGTAATCATAGTAATTCCTGTTTCATAAAATTTATCAAGACCATAGTGATGTGATATTTCTAATTCTGCTTGACCTGGAAATACTACATCAGTTGTGTGTAAAAATGATTTCACATCCTGTACTATTTTCCAAACTTTTTCTCTTGTATTTACTACAATTGAATTAGTACTCATTAATGGTTGATCTATTTTAATATCTTCTGTAGCTGTGTATTGATTATACTTTGATAAACTATTAGCTAATACTTGATTCTCAATACTAGGCCAAGCATAATATATGTCATTTTTAGTAATGATAGATCCTTTTATAATATCATGCTTAACAAACACACCTCTTTTAAATTGAGATAAATCAGCAAGTTCTTTTTCAGACGCTGGGATTCTTATATTTATGTCACCACACATTTTTAAAGCGTTAGATGCACTTGATAACCAACTATCCATTTGGTCTGGAGTGACTGAGTACGCGTTTGGTGGATATTTTTCTGTAGCTACAGCTATATGTTTTTCTGAGATAGTTATACCTTTACCTATAGCTACTTTAATAGCATCAAACTCATTTGGTTCCTCATGAGTTGAATATCCAATAGGGATATTAGGATATCTATTTTTTAATAAATCAATTTGATTAAGCTGTAAATTATCTAATTGAGTTGGATATTCACCTACACAATGCATTAAAGAAATCTCTTTATTACGGTGAAGCATAAAACTAACTACACTATCAATTTCTTCTAAAGTAGCACCTGCTGTTGATAATATAATAGGTTTATCTGTTGTGACAATTTTATTTAAAAGAGGCCAATCAGTAAAAGAACAACTTGCTACTTTAATAATATCAAATCCCATTTTTGTGATAAGATCAATAGAATTTTCATCAAACCCAGTACATAATGTTTTAAATCCTTTAGACTCAGCGTATTGTTTAAATTCTGCAAATTGTTGCTCTGTCAAACTTGTTTCTGTAAAACGTTTTACATATTTGTGATCTGTACGATTTTTATAATCTTTATGAATAAAAGTATCAAAATCACGGAACTGAAATTTCCAAGCAAATTCAAAAATATCTGAGTATTTGTTAGAAATTTGAGCAAATTGTTCAATCATAAGTTTACCATGATTTACATCACCCATATGGTTATTAGCCATTTCAAAAATAATAAGTGGTTTTTTCATTTTACCAATATTTAGTATTTAAATTTTTATCATCAATGAATAAATCATAATTTGGTTTTCCAAATTTTAAATCATGATATTTAACTCCCCAATTTTTAAATTGTTCTTTTGTTACTTCAGTCCAATCAACCCCAGTTGCTGACCCTCTAGCTGTCCAATAAACTATAAGATGTCCTTCATCATACAATTTATTAGCTTTTTTAATATTTTCTTCTATTGGAGTACTTGTTGTATAATTTGGTTTATCTGGGCTATGACAAATAGTATCATCAATATCTATGTATATTACCATATAAATTTATTTTTGTAGTATTGTACTATATATTTTAATTCATTGTCAAAATTAGCTTCAGGTTTCCATCCTAATGTTCTTAGTTTAGAATCATTTAAAGCATATCTAACATCTTGTCCTTGTCTATTATATGCAGTATCAATATAATCAAAAACATTAGTTTCTCCAAGATATTCTTTAAGAATTTTTTCTACAGTAGTAATATTTGATTGTTCAAATCCACCACATATATTATAAATTTCATTTTGTACTTCTGATTCTATAATTGTAATAACAGCATTAGCTGTATCTTGAGCATGTAACCAATTTCGAACTGGTGTTCCATTATTATGTAATGGAATTTTTCTTCCTAATTTAAGATATTTACATGCTTTAGGGATTAATTTTTCTACATATTGGCCCATACCATAATTGTTGGTAGGTCTAACTATAATGTAAGGTAAGTTGTATGTACGAGCCCAAGCTAATACTAACATATCAGCCGCTGCTTTGGTAGCTGAATATGGATTAGAAGGTTTTAATAAATCAGTTTCAATGTGTTCACCTTCATCAATATCACCATATACTTCATCTGTACTGAAATGAAGTAATATAGGAGTTTTAGATGTTTCTTGTCTGTAATTACGAATTAATTCTAATAAATTATGAACACCATTCACATTTGAAGATACAAATTCATCACTATTAGCTATTGAATTACCAACATGAGTTTCAGCTGCTGTATTAATAATATAATCACAATCATAAAGAAACTTTAAATCATTTATATCACAATTAACAAATGAAAAATTTTCATACTGATTGAATTCATCTAATAAATCCTTATTAGAAGCGTAAGTCATTTTGTCTACACCTTTAACATACCATCCTTTTTGAAGACATGTTCGTGTTATATAAGAACCTATAAATCCTAAACAACCTGTTATATATACTATTTTCATTTATTAAAAAATTCTTTAATTTTATCACATACATAATCTACATCCTCAATAGTCATTCCATGATGAGCACCTAATAAAAATCCATTTTTCATAATAATATCTGAATTTTCAAATGGTTGTAAATATTCTCTATAAATTGGATGACGTGTCACATTACCAGCAAACGTTACTCGAGTTTGAATATTATTTTCTTCTAAAAATGTTAATAATTCTAAACGTCTTTCTGTCTGTAATGGAATAGCTAACCAATTTGGTTCAATACTATCATCTGGTAAAGTAATCTCAACTACATCTTTAAGATTTTCTAGATAACGTTTAATATTATCTCTACGAATATCTTTAAATGTTTCAAAACGCTCCAATTGAACTAATCCAAATGCTGCACTCATCTCAGAACATTTAAAATTATATCCTAATACATCATATAAAAACTTATGATCATATGGAATACCATCTACACTATGATTAAAACGATCATCCATAATTTCAGAATTATCACCCATACGACCCCAATCACGATATTGTAATGCTCTATCAACATGTTTTTTATCATTAAACATTACCATTCCTCCAGTTCCACCAGCTGTAATAACATGGCTAGCATAAAAACTAGTAGTAGAAACATCTGTTTCTTCAGTATAAGTGATTGTGTCAGCTGAGTCTTCAATTACAATAATATCTTCTCTTCCAATACGTTTTAATTCTGATTGCAATAATTTCCAATCTGGTTTATTACCAATCAAATTAGGTACCATAATTGCTTTAACTTCATCATCAATAACATTTATAATATCTTCTACTGTTGGAACATATGTTGTTAAACCTACATCAACAAATACAGGTTTGAAACCTAATTGAATGATTGGAGCTAATGTAGTTGAAAATGTACAAGCTGGAGTAATTATTTTACATCCTTTAGGTAAATCTAAAGCAGCTAGTGCTAATAAACAAGCTGATGATCCTGAATTAACAAACACACCATATTTTTTACCAAAACGTTTTGCTATCTTCTTTTCAAATTCAATTGAACGAGGTCCAAATCCTGCTAACCAACCATCTCTAAGACATTGCTCAACTGCTTTAATTTCTTCTTCTCCATAAGATTCAAACTTATTAGGAGCATACCATACTTTTTTCATATTAAGTTATTCAATTTAAATATTTCTGTTATTTTATTTATTATATTTTGTTCATAATTGATGTATTGAAGAGCTTTTTGATAATTTTCTTCAATAATATCTTTTCTAGAATTATAATAATCTTCATCTAAGTTATTAGCAATATAAATAAATTCATCTATATTTCCAAACTTAATTATGCCTTCTTTATTAAAGAAATTATCTATACTAGTACAACCCCAGTACATAGGAATTGTTTTTAATAAGAAACAATCTAATATCTTTTCAGTAAAATATCCATTATGAGAAGTATTTTCTATAGCTACTCCAAACATTGAATCACCAAATACCTCTTCTTTACCTTTTCTAGCATCTTCAATGTTATACCTATCTCCATAAACATCAAAAAATTTAGTAGGTGTTTTAATTTCATTTTTTCTAGCTAATAACTCATGTCTAAGAGACTGTCCATATGTCTTTAATAATTTACCACATAGGTGAGATATTTGAAATGATTTACTGTGGTTTATTTCATATTGATCTGGCTTAAACCAACTGTGTCCAAAAGGTAAAAATAATGCATTATCACAGTTATTTAGTATTTTATCATCCCAAGTTAATATAACATTAAATAAATCTTTATTTTGAATAGCCCAATCGTGATATCCAAAATATTCATTTGGTTCTTGTAACACTAAAATATTAATTGGTGATAAGTCTTCCTGAGATTGGGGAACATAGTCAATAAATAATGAAAAATCAATATGTTGTAAATGATTTATTTTTTGTTTAAATACTTCTTTATCAAAATGATTTACAAATAACTTCATAACTTACTGTAATAGTTGTTTTGTTTTTCTTGTCTATCTATTGTTTTAAAATGATATATAGCATATTCTTCCATCTCTGGTAAGTTAGCATAGCTTTTATAGCCATCTAGTATCTCATGTACTTTATTTTTCCATTCAATTTCAGAATTGTTTTTATATATTCTCCATTGAAAGTCAGGCCATTGTATCCATCCTTTTTCATTCTGTTTCCAACCCCAGGCTTGAATATGTTGGGGAGTAATACCTTGAACTAAATTCACTCTTGGAACTAAAATCACATCTACATTGTTTTCTAATACAGAATGTAAATTTTCAATTAACAATTCATTAGGTAATTCATCTGCGTCAATCTGAAAGATGTAGTCACCAGAACACATCTTAGTTAATTCATTTTTCCATTCAGCAAAGTGTCCTTGGAATGTACTTTCTTTTAAAGTAATCCAATTAGCAGATGAATATTTATATAGTTGATCTACTAATACATGAGATGCTTTTGGTTTGTCTAATAAAATACAAATTTCATCTTCAGGACGTTTATACTGGAGAAGAAATGGAACTAGACGTTTTATTTCATCTAGTTCATTGCATACTGTTATAGCGTAACTAATTCTCATAATTACAATATAATAAAAAATTTTAAGGTAACAAGCTTATATAAGAAAGAGCATCTATAAAGTCTCGCTCTTCAAAATGTTGAAGTGTTTCCATATCCATTCTATATTCATAGAATTTACCTTCCTGTTTTGGAATTGGATATTTATGTTTTTCTTCTTCAGTTACTGGAATTGCTTTTACAGCTGCCCATTTCCAGTTATCAGCTGATGCTCCATGAGCAAACACCATACCTTTTTTAGGTTCATTGATTGTTTGCGGTAACCATATTAATTTAGTTTCTGGGTCCTCCCAAGCTAAATCTTTATATAGTTCAGGTAGTACTTCTATTTGTTCATTATAGAAATCACTACCCTTAGTCATTAAACTGTTAGTCCAGTATCCACAAGATAATGAACTGTAGTTTTTAATTTCAGGAGTAACCTCTATTACGTAACAAAGGTCACCTCCTGATTTAGGGCATGTTATAATATTATCAAGCATTTTCTTCTACTTTTTTAAGTTTTGGTAATTCGATTTTCTTTAATTGTGGTAATTTTAACTCAACTTGTTTTGGAAATTCAGGAATATATTTAGTAAACAATTCATCTACTTTATCCTTCATTTTCTCAAAACTGAAGTTATTTTTACTATATGAGCTTTGCATTTTAGCTTTTTCAGTATAGTTTTTATAGTTTTCAAATACATCTTTTAGATAAGCTCCCATTTGACCTGTATCAACTGAAAACCATTGTGATTCTTTTATTAACCATTGATTAGCAGCACTTGGATGTACTTGTGTTAGAGTACCTGGTAATAGTATAGACATATTTGGTTTTAAGAAATCAATATGACCACTCCAACCTGTTGTGATGATAGGCTTTTTAGTTAAACTAAATTCTAATAATGGACGACCAAATCCTTCACCTTTAGTTAAACTTACCATTGCTTTAACTTTAGAGTGGTTATATAACTCGTTCATCTCAGAGTCACTAAATTCGCCATGAAGTAAATAAACGTTTGGTAAATCCGTTGAATTAACTGTAGTTTTAATGAAATTAATTTTCTTTAAAATCTCATCTCTATCCATATAAGAAGAACCTACTTGAGATGTTTTTAAGATAAGTGCTGGTTTGTTTTTCTTGTTTTTAAACAATTCATAGAATGCTTTAATTAACAATCCAACATTTTTTCTATCCTCACCTACTTCTCCATTAATCCAATGTCCTACAAACAAATAAGCAAATGATTCTTTAATATCACTTAAATCAATATTTGTAATTTCATCCTTAGAAATTGGTTTATAGACGTTAGTATCAGCACCTTCAAATAATACCTCTAATGGTTTTTCTACTTTAACTTCACCTATTTGTTGGTTAGTACGTTGATCTACTTTAGATAAAATAGTGTTAATGAAGGTTTGTTTTGAATGCTCTGAAGATGTTAGAGTTAAATCCATTCTGTTAATACCTTCAATCCAGTCTCCAGGTGATAATGTTGTTTCAACACCTGCTGTTACTCCAATATTAAACTTTCCAACACGTTGAAATTCACTTGGAATAGTAATCTGCATCCAAACTTCAGGTTGTTTTGGAAGTTGTTGTGATGTTAAAAAATAATTTTTTAGGAATGACCATTCTGGGTTATCTTCTATAAAACCCCAAGGTGTACCTCCCCACATTTGAGGAATAATTTTAACATCATATTTATCTAGTTCTATAATTGCTTTAACTAGATCTCGAGAACGTGCTCCATAACCTGAATAGGTGTCTACAGGTGCACTTATAGCAAACATTGGTTTCATAACTATTAATATACTAATTTATGTGGTACTACTTTTATTTCTGTATTGTTAGCATTTACTAACTCATATTTTTCTCTTGGTTTCCAAGTGGTAAATAATTTATCTAGTGTTTCAATAACACGCGCTCCCATTTTTTCACCTGTAAATCCTGCTTCATCACTTAAAGCCCATTCACGACCTGCTAAACCTAATGCTTTTCTATCTTCTTTAGATAAAGAATAAACATTCATTATTTGTTTAGCAGCATCTTCTGCTGTGCATCTATCATCCCAAATGTAAGGTGTTAATGGTGAACCTTGAATTGATCTACTAGTTGGATATACTGGGAACGCCCATTTACCATGTTCTTTAATTGTACCATTATGGTTCGAAGGAAAATCAGCATCAAAATCAACCCATTTGCCTTTTTTACTAAAACGCATTTGGTCTTGCATTCCTCCAGTAACATTAGCAATTATTGGATTACCTGCTAAAATTGCTTCAGTTAAACTTAATCCCCAACCTTCATTACTTGTTAATAGAATTTGACAGTCAGTACTGTTATAAAGTAAATTCATTTGGTCAGGTGGAAGCATTTGGTTTGAGAAAATAATATTATATTTTTCATCAGTACCAAATAACATTTCTCTAACTGCTGCTAAGTCAGTACCATTGTCATCTACTACTTGAGTATGTAAAACAAAAGCACAACGTTTTGCTTTGTCTTCAGGTAATTGATCTATAAACAACTTATAGGCCAACATTGTGTCTGGGATTTGTTTTCTTCTGATATTTCGAGAATTGAAGAATAAAGCAAAATCAATTTCTTTTCCTCCAAATAGTTTCTTTTTAAACTCTACCAACTCAGGAGTTGCTGGAGTAAGTGGTTTGAAAATATCATGATTTAAACCATGAGGTACATACTCGATAATTTTCTTTTTAGCTTTATCACCTAATACTAAATGATTAATATTGTGAGTTTGTTTTGAGATTGCTAATAGAGCATCACATGACTCATAATATGCTTTATTATACATTGGTGCTGGATAATCATCCCAAATATTCAGATACACAATAGGTGTTTTTCTTCTAATTTCATTTTCAATCTGAAATAACCAAGTAAAGTATCTTGGGTCAGTGATTAAGAAAATAGCATCTGGTTTTTCCATGCTAATTAGTTGTCTAATTAAACGAGCATCTCCATATCCGTTAGTTGGATATAAAACAACTGAGCTGTCAGTTATCCCAATGTTTCCATTAGTATCTGCGCTTAAATCTAATCGTTTACCTTGTTCAGGATGATTAATAGCACCTCCTACATTGACCCAGTTAAAATGTTGAGCTGTGTTTAAAACTAATTCTCGAGCAACTGTTGCTACTCCACTGTGTACTCTTATATCATCACATATAAGAAGTATCTTTTTCCTCTCATTTTGAGGTAAATACGCAAAACTTGAATTCATAAAACTGTTTATCGTTCTAAATTATTATGATTGTGAATTGATTTTCTAAATTCTTCGTCTGTAAGATATAAATGAATTGTGCGCTCGGCAAGCTTTTGTAAAGAAAATTTATGTTTAACACAACTTACTTTAAAATCTTCCCATAACGATTCATCTATTTTAACAGATGTTGTATGTTGATTTTTCATATAACTATATTTTTGTATATAAATATATAGGATTTACTTAGGACATAAATCCTTTTTATCATTAAATGGACAGTACTGGCAGTTTTTACTAGGAATGAATGGGTGGTTAGTATCTTTAAATGAGCCATCTGTATTAAAACATTGTTCTATAAAGTTACTAAAAGCGGTCATTGCTTTTTTTACTTTTATTTTACCACTTGGAGGAGCAAACTCTTGAATACGACTTTGAGGATAATCACTATTTTCCCATATTTTTCTTTTTACTATAAAGAATTCAACTTCAATTTCATCCTCAGGAATATTATAAAGTTTACTAAAATAATGCTTATAGATAATAAGTTGGAATTGTTTTAATTCGTCTTTTTTAGTTTTAGCGTCCCATCCTTTAGTAGATGTTTTTATATCTATGATTCTAAATGTTTTAGTGTTCTCATTATATAATACTAAATCCAAATACCCTTTATAGTATAAATTTGATATTTTATTATTAGGAATTAATATAAGAGGTAATTCACATTTTACTAAATGCCATCCTTTCTTATTAAAATACTGACCTTTTTTCTT
>Ga0315909_10003917_pt1 | contig 17857 bp, 23 predicted proteins | sample LakEriMetagenome_11_FD_203527 | JGI IMG/M metagenome (GOLD analysis project Ga0315909, IMG submission 203527) | Freshwater fungal communities from buoy surface, Lake Erie, Ohio, United States - Buoy 2 MA125 | ecosystem: Environmental > Aquatic > Freshwater > Lake | place: USA: Lake Erie, Ohio...
CCGTGAATTTCGGCACGTTCTGCGATTCGCGGGCGATCTGGCGCATTTCGGCGTGGATCGTCTCATCGAGACCATCGATTTCGCCTTCGATGCCTTTCAGCTTGTTGGTTTCTTCGGGAGACAATGCGCGAGATTCGGCAGTGTCGAGGATTTGGCGAGCTTCTTTGACCAAGCTGCCCCGGCGTTCTTGTAGTTGTTTCAACTTCATGTTGTTTTCTGTTAGGTTTGGCATTAGTCAAGCAAGCCCATTCGCCGCTGCCAGTGGCTCAGGGAAGTATCAGGCGAATCAACTGGCGGGGTCGCCGACGATTCGCAGAAAGTTTCAAGGGAGCGCACGGCGACCGATGTGTCGGAGTATGCGGGCTCGGTGACGGGAGAAACGTCGTAGATGCGCTTTATTTTTTTGATCGTGCGCATGTAGATCACATCAGCATCCTCGGCGTTTGTGCGGGTCTCTGTCCACTCTTCGCCATCTTCATCGTCAATGATGAAGGCGAAGGACGATTGATCGATGTCGCCACGCTTCACGCTCTCCAGCAGGTCATTGCCGTGCGTGGTGTTGGGCGCCTCGAACTCATACCAGAGGCCCGTTTCATCGACGCCGAGTTGCAAGGTGCCGGATCCATTGCGCGAGCGTGCCAGCACGATGTTGTTGTCGTGGTTGAAAAGCGCGCGCACGTCGGTCATGCTTGCACCTTCGAAGGCCGTGGCCGCGATCGTTTCGCGGAACTTGTAGCGGCGATCCTGCGACATGAGCGGCTCGCTGACCGTGTTGAACTTGGCCGCGTAGCCACGGATCGTGCGCGATTCAGTGTCTGCCTGCACGGACATGCGGACCTCCAATGTGGCGCCGGTGACGCGGATTTCTTTCTGATGAATGTCAGTTTTCATGCTTCGATTGCAAGGATGAGGACGTTGACGGCCGCGGTGTTCGCCTTGGCGTAAACCGTGCCGGATGTTGGGGTGAAGTAGGCAGATTGCCCGGGGTTAATCTTGAATTTGAAGACCGTCAGACCCGAATCTCCGCCGATTTCTACAAAATTTGTCGCGTCTAGATTCTGGATCATGACGGCCTGAGGGGTGCCGGCGATGTTGCCGAATGTCAGCAGTTCCGCAGTGGTGCCGATGTTTTGCGTGGCCTGCGTCAACTCGCTGCCAGTCATGTCGAACCGTTTCGACATGCTGTTGCTGATCTGCGCGCCGTTTTTGCGGGCGTTGAGCTGGATCGAGAGAAATGCTTCGTTTGCCATAGGTCAGAGGGTTGTCGTTTCGGTTCGTGGCGCAATCGCCGGGTTGTTGTAGGCATCTGATGCCGGGTCGGAGGTCTTGGCGTAGCCGAGCTCGGCGCGCACTTCGTTGGCGTTGAGGACCTGCATCTCGCGCATGGCTTTGTAGAAGTTCGCGCGGGCCTCGAGGGCGACGGACGCGATCTCGTCGCGGTCGAATTGGAAATAGTAGCCCGCTTTCACCTCATCGGTGCGCAGCAGGGTCATCGCCATCGATTCTTCCCAGGCTTTCAAGTGAGGGTCCAAGCAGAAATTCAGGAAGCCGAGCGTTTGCTGCTCGATACCGGTTCCCCAGTTCGATGCGTTCGAGTCGCCGATCATGAATGCGGGGATGCGATAGACTCGGGCGATTTCCTGCAGTTCAAAACGGCGCGATTCGATGAACTGCGCATCGGCCATGCTCATGCCGTTCGTTTGCTTGAAGTCAAAGCTGCCGTTCAGGATCGGCACCTTGCCTGCGTTGTTGAATCCGCTGTATGTGGCATTGAACTCGTCGCGTGCGTCTTCCAGCGCCTCCTTTTTGAGTTGCGTGGCCGAGACCAGGAACCCGGGGAAGCGTGCGCCGTTTTTCATCAGCGAGCCCGCGGCCTTGGTTTGGGAGATCGCGGTGCCGATGCTTTCGCGCAAGATCGTGATCGGAGAAATGCCAGTGTAGCCATCGCGGGAAAATCCGCGAATGTGCAGCACGTCGGTGCGGCTCAGCACTTCGGCTTCCCCGCGCACGCGATACGAGACGAAATGCCGTCCGTTTGACATGCGGATCAATTGCGGATCCACATCACACGGGGCGAGCCACTCGATCGCGACCGGATCAAAGCCGGAATCGCGGAAAACGCGAGCGAAGCCATTTCCGCCGAATCCTTTTCCGGTCTCCATGAGCTGCCGCAGCTCGAAGCTGCTGTGCAAGTCGCTGGGGATGCCGGCCATCAGGTTGATCGCTGGGTGATTCTTCACCTCGACCGGTCCGTCTTTTGATCTGCGATAAAGATAGATCGGCAGTTTTGCCACCATGTCAGCCAGCAATGTCACGCATGCGGTGACCGCGGCCACGCTCATGGCAGAATTTTCGTTGATCGCCACGCCGGAGGAAGAGGGCGAGATCAGGATCTGATTCAGGCGACCTGTTAGGTTGCCGCAATCGTCTGAAATCGACCGTTTTTCAGGGATTTTTGCGCGTCGCGGTGCCTCCAAGCGCACGACGGAATCACTTGATGCCGCCGTGCGCTGGTTGCCTATGAACTTGGACAACACCTTCAGCACGCACTCACAATCGCAAATTTTGTGCGATTATCAAGAAAAAAGTGCAATAAATGTGCAATTGTATGTTTTTTGCAGTTAAAACACGAAATGTGGGGTGTTTTCTGCTTCCGGATCGCGTGTCATTGCGCGGCCGATTGCCATGATCGCAGCGACCACTGGGTCGATCTTGTTCTCGTTTCGCTCTTTGTTCGGGAAGACATTGTCTTTTTTGTCCAGTCGGGCGGTGACGTTGCCGATCGCCCAGGTCAGCACCGGATCCCCGTTGTGAATGATCTTCCCCGCACGGATCAGCGCATCGAGTTCTTTCATCGGCTCGCTCATCATCAGGACCGTGTTCCGGTATTCGACGATTGGCACGCCCTCTTTCTCGAGCGCAGGGAAAACTCCCCAGGCGCGGTTCGGGTCGCTCGGCATTTCGAGCACTTCGTAGTCACGGCAGAATTTCACCGCGTCTTCTTTGAAGACGTCGAGGTCAGTCACCTCATCGCCGGCGACTTCCAACCATCCGGCGATGTGCCAGTTCCGGTAATGCTGATTCTCAGGAAGATCGAGCGTGCTACGAGGGATGTAGTATTTCCCGAAAATCGCATAGCGCTTGTCCGGCAGGCAAAACAACTGCATGAGTGCCACAAGGTCGTGTTTGCTCGCCAAATCGCCGGAGAGGTAGCACGGGAACTCCTTGTAGTCCTCGCGCGTGATCTCGGGCCGCGCTTGTTTCTGCCATTCCGTGAGGTTGAAATACGCCTCTTTCACGCTGACCCATTGATTCAGGTGCTTGGTCCGGAATGCTGATTGACGGCTCGCGCGCTGCTGAGCTGCGGCCATGTCCGCGAGGATGGTCTCGGGATTGATCGAGACGCCCCAGTTCGGGTTTGCTTTGCGCAGCGAGTTCTCGCTATCCCACGCGTCGCCCTCATCGATGGTGAAGATGATGCAAAACGTGCTGTCGTCTTGAAATCCATCGATGTTTTTCAGGATCTTCTCGCAATGCTGCCAGTCGTCGCGGCACGGGCCGGAGGTGTTCGCGCCGGCCGTGGAGATCACCAGGGAAAGCGGTTGCTCGCGCGCCCCCATTCCCGTTTCCATGGTGTCGAGCAGGTCGCTCACTTTGTGTTCGTGGTATTCGTCTGTAATCGCGCAATGGGGAGAGCTGCCGTCGCCTGGCTTTGCAATTACTGGCAAGAATTTGCTATTATCGGATTCGATGACCAGTGATTGAGCATTGATCGTAATGCCCAATGCTTCCGCCATTTCCGGTCTGCGCATCACCATCAAGCGTGCAGGGCTGAACACCTCCCACGCCTGTTTTTCGCTGGTCGCGCCGGAATAAACCTCTGCACCGATTTCCCCATCAGCGCAAAGCATGTAAAGCCCAATCCCTGCGGCTAAAAACGATTTCCCATTTTTGCGAGGAACGTAGATCCGCGCTTTCTTGAATCGGCGCATGCCGTTTGATTTTTTAACCCAGCCAAAAATCGAGCAAACAATGAACTTTTGCCATGGCTCAAGCTTGGCTAAATTTGGCTTTTTGGTTTTCGGATCTATATCCGCCCATTTGCCCTTTACGTGAGGCAGCAATTCCATGAATGCGCAAGCGTATTGAGCTTTTTTTTCGTCGAATTTATACGGGTAGATTTTCTTTTTTGATTTTTTAATGTCGCGAGCATGCCGCTTGCATGCAAGCTTTACCCATTTGCAGGTGGGGACTTTGCCGCTTGCAACGCCTGCGATGTAGTCATTCATATCGCTGATGTGGCTACTCATAAAATCATTGTTAGTTCCGGCTGGCATTCAACGATCTTGTCTTTTTTCTGAATGTTTTCATCTGCCCATAACGGGCGAAGATTTGAAAAGTGAGACAGCTTAACAAGATCGTCTTCGTTTTTTGCAGATGCAAGCGGCACGATGTGATCCAGATGCCATAGATGACGATTGCTCCATTTCATGCCTTTGACAAATTGCGCTTCGATATGTGCTTTGAAAACTTCCCATGAGCAACCAAGCATTTCGCGTGTCTTGCTGCCTTTTGTGAATCCGCCTCCCATAAATGCCGCTTTCGTCCTGCACCTGATTCTTTCTTTCAAAAGAAACATGGGGTCTTCTTTTCGGCGGCGTTTATTTCTGCTGCGCTGGCGTTGGTTGTTTGCGGTTCTCACGCTGTCTCTCTTTTTGTATTCTCGATTGTAATTGTTTTTCCTTTCTCGATTCTCTGGAATCCTCCAATATAAAGAATTGGACGCCCTCTTTAATTGTATCCTTTTTTGCGATCTGCATTCAGCCGAGCAGAACTGCAATGACCTCCCTGAGAAAATAATGCTGCAATTTTTGCAGTGCTTGATTTTTGATGCGGTCTTTTCCTTAGCCTTGATCCTGCGATGCTCTGCTTTCAATGGATCATTTCTGAATCTCTCTCTTGCGATAGATTTGCATTTATGGCTGCAATACTTAATGCTTTTGCATTGTGTATTCGCTGGTATGAATTGTGATTCGCATATTTGGCAACTGCATGTTTTTTGTTTTTTTTGTTTTGAAATTCTGTGCATTTCTCTGCATTCGGCAGAGCAATACCGTGATTTCCTTCCTGCTTTTTCGCAGTTTTTCAAAGGGTCGAAATCCGCAAAGCAAAAAAGACATTGGCAAATTTCTTTGTATTCGCGCCAATTTATGCCGTCCCGTTCAAGTGACGCAATCATCTTTTCAATGGTTCTTTTGCCTGTGATTTTTGATTTGTGCATTTTAACAACTTTTTCAAGTTGTCGTTTACTCAATTCTCTTTTTTCGATCATGGCTTTTTACGGTTGAACATTGCGAACGGATTTTCTTCTACCTTAGTCGGCACAACCATTTTCCCCAGCGTGGATGGAGTTAGGCCGAGCATACCCAGCCCCTTTTGAGCCAGCGACAATGACGAAGAGTAAACCGTGAAGCTTTGATTTTTTACCTCGCCTCGCTCGCTATGCGAAATGTGGCCGCGCTCGTTCAAATCCTGCTCGGCCAAAATCATGCGACCGATGGCGCTTGCCGTGGTGGTTATGAGATCCGCATAGCTTGGCGATAGCGTCCCCATCTTTTCCATCAGTCCGCACAATCTTTCAAAGACCTCCTGTGCTTCTCGGTTCAATTCAAAAGTTGGTTTCACATCACCTTTGACCGGCTCCGCTGTTTTTTGTTTTGGTTTTGCAGCCATGTGCGTATTATATGCAAATGCATAAAGTTTGCAATAAGTTTTTTTTGTGGTTTATTGATTATTTTTCCAAAGAGTCGTTTCACTTAGCCCGTAGAAACATGGGAGCCCCTTACGGTGTTCGGTTGAACGCTGTCCACTTTGCCCCCCACCCCCCCCTCCGCACAATGTCTGGTTGTTGTTGATTGTTTGCAAATGCAAGTTATTTGCGTTTGCTGCGTTCTTGCGCCTCAAGGCGCGCGTGGCAGCGTGTGCAGACGCTCATCAGGTTGTCCATGTCGTAGGCTCGCTCGTCTCCGGCGCAGATGATCAACGGCACGATGTGGTGCACCTGCTTGGCGCTCTCTGTCGTCTGCTTGCGTGCGTGGTCGCCGTGTGGATCCTCGCAGATCGGGTTGACCGAGAGCTTGACTCGCCGCACTTGCTGCCACTTCTTCGACGACCGGAACTCGGCAGCAGCGCGGAGCAGTGGGCAGTTGATCCGGGTTGTCGTGTCGTAGCGTCTGCGATACTCGGGCAGCATGTCGGGCCGCACGTGCTTTTCGCAGTAGTTGTTGCCGTTGACCAGGACAGCGCAGCCCGGGTGTTTGCATGGTGATCTCATGGGGTGAGTGTAGCGGGTTGGTTGGTTGAATTCAAACGATTGTTTTTCTCTGTGGAACAATTTGCCAGAAAATGACGTTTCCCCCTGTCCCCCTGTTCCCCCCGTTGGGTCCGACTTCCTAGATTCCATACCCAATTTTCAGTGATTAGTGAAATTTGGGTAGCGTTTCTAGGTACTAACAGGTAACGGGGGGAACAGGGGGACTGTTGATAAATCAATGATTTGCCCCACGAAAAAACCCACCAAACGGGGCTGTTGGGTGGGTTTGTGATTCTGTGGAACAATTTGCGTAAATCGGTCAATGTTTCGGCTGGATGACGTATGTTTTGCGTTCCCGTTCACGGCTCATGGCGTCGTGATCGAACGTGACTTGGCGAGTGATGGTGATGCCATCCACCGCAACGATGTCCGTGGCGGCATCCTTGAAGATGCGTCCCAGAATGCGACCTACCGATACCTCGGCGGCTTCTTGACTGGTCGCTCGTCGCCCGGGAATCGCCAGATCATTTTCCTCTGACGCTTCGGCAAAGTCGGATGCGGTGACGGCAGTCAGCGGGTCGTGGCCATCGTTGAGCATGGCGCGGACGACATCGCGCAGCCATTGCAGTTTCGGGTTCGCGGTCCGGAGTTGTTGCTCCTGGTGATCTTCCATGAGTGGCGCAAGGTTCATGATGTTTTGCACAATCCAATCGAGAGCACGCACCCAGCCGCGGAAGTCGTGGCGTGTTTCGTTCGTGCGTGGTCGGCCGGCTTCCGCCCAAGCATGCAGCACGGCGTGGACTGCGGCGAGGTAGCGTGGTTGGTGCGCTTTGATGTGGTGGAGAATTTCACCTTCCGGCCATGTTCGGTATTGGTAGCCCGGGGCCTGCTTGCGGATTCGCGTGATCACTGCACGGTTTGCAAGGTCTCGCGTGAGCTCGGCGCCATTCGTCGAGAGCTGCCACAGAAATGGCGCGGTTTCGACCTCGACGCATGCGCGGAACGATCGGGCGGTGACCCGTGCCTGTCCGCGGATCGCGCTTTCCAGCGTCTGCGAGTCGATGCGGCCGCGAATGTTTTCCAGAGTGATCAGCGGACGGCCTGCGATCAGCGCACCGCCGATGCGTTCATCGAACGAACCGACGCCCCCGGTCGCGTTCGTGATCGTGTAGGGAGTCTCGCCATAGACGGCGGCGATGAGCTTGTGGCGGTAGGATTTGCCCGCCTGCGATTGGTCGGCCTCGGCCACATCGATGGGAAAATCGTCATCGATCCAGCGACCGATTTTCAGCGCAGGAGAAATGAAGGATGCGGCCGCGCGTGACGCCTCGCCTGGTCCCGCGAAGTCGATGTCCACCAACACCTCACCGAAGAGGATGGCGAGCGCTTCATCGAGTGAGACGGTGGGGATGCGCTGCCGACCCGTCACGAACGTGCCGCCGGCGTGTGGGTGCCATCCGTAGGCAAGAAGCTGCGGGCCTTCGTTTGTCCATGCCAGCACAGGCGAGCCGGTGATTTGTTGGATCCGTGGTAATTGTTCCCGCGCGGCCGTCGAGTTGAGCAGCATCTCGCAATGGTTCGATGCCATGAGCTTCGATCTCCAACGCATGCTGCCATCCTCTCGCTTTTCGCGTGCCATCACGCGCGGGCCGAATTCCTCGATCAGCGAGGTGAGGCGCGCGGCCTTCACCGGCTCGAGTCGCGGTTCGTCCTGCTCGACCACTACCTCGTGCACGGTGGCAGATCGGGAGAACAGGCGATGCGTCGGCGCGACCAGAGAAAAGATGTGTCTTGCCGCGAGCTCATTGCGGATCTCGCCATTCGGCACGGGGAAGATGTGAGCAGGAATTGCGTTCGGGTCATTGCTCGCAGCGATGTCCTTTACGATCGCGCCTGGCGAGCTTGCGACTGGAGGTGCGGTCTTCACCGGTTGCGGTTGTGGCGGCGCCCATCCATGCGCCTGGGCGCGGTGAAAGAGCGTGCCGGCAGTCACGTCCTTGAGGCGCTGGGAAAACTTCTTCGCGTATTCGCCCTCCTGCTCTTCTGGGGACCAGGCGACGAGAGCCGCGGTGCCTGCGGCTTCACCGAGAGCATCCCATACAGCAGACGCGATTTTCAGCCATTCGCTGTATTCTGGGCGCGGCGGGATGTGTTTCAGCATGTCGCGCACCGTCTCGGCAGTGGTTGCTTGTCGCGTCCCTCGAATGATGATGCCGCCGGATTCGCTGTGTTTAACCGCATTCGGCTGCGCGGCCATCTCATCGTATGGCATGAAATCATCATCCTCATCGGGTTCCGGCATCGGTTCGAAAACTTCCGCCTCTTCCAGATCGCGGATCCACGCATCCGGATCATGCGACACAAAGCACAAGCGCACCGGGTCCTTGCATGCTCGGTCAATCTTGAGACCTATCTCGGCGAAATGCGCCTCGGCCGCGAGAAATGATGCAAGGTGCGTTTCGGCGTCTGGGTAAATGCGCGCCACTCCCTTCACTCCTTGCCCGGAGGGCGTCACAAACACGGCCACCATGTGAGCATCGCCGATCAGGACGGCGCGCATGTCATCGACCGACCATTTCGGGTTATCCTTCTTGTCGAGATCGATCTGCACCAGTCCGGAGTGGGTGAATCGCCCTTCGCTCGCGGCCTTCATGCGCTGACCATCTACCACGCCACTGAGCGAGACCGCGGGAAGGTTCTTCTTCGCGACCTCGGCCGCTTTCAGGTCATCTGCTGCGAGTGCTGCGCGGACCTTGGCGACAGGTGCTGCATATTCATCGGAAAGAATCGCGTCGATGAGGTCAGCGAGGGTAGTGGTTGCCGTGGGCTCCTTTGCCCAGGCGTTTCGGTAAAAGTCAATGGTGGGAGATTTGGAGCATGAGGTGCGTGATTGTTTGGAAGCGACGAGATCGGCGACGGTTGGCATAGTGGGTGAGGTGGGAAGGTGGTTCATGGATTTTTCTTTTTCGTTTCGAGCAAATGCCCGCAGTCGATGCACCGCAGGTTGTCGCCTTTCCACATCGGAGTGCCGTACTTGCATTTCGGGCAATCCGGTAAATCCGCGTAGCTCGGTGGGGCGAAAAATGGTTGCCCAGCGGGGGAGTGTGCATCCTTCACCGTTTGGGTTGATTCGAGTCCGTATCTGTCTTTCATGGATTAGCTGCGGTGATTTTGATTCCGGCGGTATCATTTGATAGCATCTCCGCCTCGCCCCTTTCGACGCGGCGGTGGTAGTCGATGGCCTCAGGCGAGACGAACATGCCCTGAAACATGTCCTTGAGGTGCAGGCCGGAGAGCGAGCGCACACGCGACAGGGCGACGTAGGCTTGCCCCGGCTCGCGGGCCGCGCGGATGTCGATCAGTGCCTCATCGAGCGTGAGGCCCTGCGACTTGTGGATCGTGCACGCCCACGCGAGGCGCAGCGGGAATTGACGGAACACACCCGTCTCGGTCTCGGCAGTCGGGTCGTAGCTCCACTCGTGCGGCGTGACATTGATTTCCGTGCCATTGTCAAGCAGCACGTGAATGGATGCGGTCGAGAGGTCCCACTTGCCGCCCCAGCCAAGGACCGTGCCCAGGTCACCATTGGCGGCCAGCAAGGCATCCTGCTTGTCAGGATCCGGCAGGTTTGCCGTGACCATCACGCGGGCGCCGCACTTGATTGTGAGGTGCGTCGGTGTCACAAGATTCTTTTGTAACCACTCGACTTCGGACGCAGGGCCCTGCCCCTCGGCATCGTAGGTGATGAATCCGGCATCGATCGCGCCGAGTTGGTAGGCGTTCCACTTGTCCACTTGGGTGTTGTGAGTGAACAGGCGCAGGATGCGGGACTTCGGGAAGAGAGCCACACGCTTCTTGAGGATCGAGTGCCCGTCCTTGGTGACTTTTCCCTCGCGGAATTGGTTGAGCAGACCGACGAATTCCGGCTCGTCCTGGCGGTGCACCGTCTTGAGCGACACACAGGAAAAATCAAGTTCCTGCCATGCTTTCGAGAGAAACGCCCAATCGTAGCGGCCAGTCTTCGCGACGGGAGGGAGCTGTAGGAAATCGCCCACAGCCAGCACCTGAATGCCGCCGAAGGGGCGCGGATCATCACGGACCGCGCGGCACACGTAGTCGATAAAATCCATGATACGCCCGGGCAGCATCGAGACCTCATCGATGATCAGCGTCTTCGTGCCACAGATCCGGCGCTTGGTGCCAGACCAACCGTAGCCCTTGCTGCGCATGTAGTTGAGATATTCCTCAAACGATTGCCCAGGGCGCGGACCGAGGCCGATGCCAGACCATCGGTAGATCGTGGACGTGTCCACATCTTCACCGAAGATCGCCTTGAGCTTGTCGCGCAGGTTAAGCGCGGCCACGCCGGTGGTGGCGCATACTTTCAGCGAGCGGTCGGAAATGCGGCGGCGGATCACTTCCGTGGTCACGGATGACTTGCCTGTGCCGGCGGGTCCGGTGATGAACACGTTCTTGCCCTCATTGACCCGGGCGAGGGCGATGCGTTGGTCGGTGTCGAGGATCATGGTGCTTGGGTGGCTCGGTTGTAAGCTTTGAGCGAATAGACCGTGATCGCGCCGTCACAGATCGTGCGTGCGCTGATTTCGGTTTCGTTGAGCAAGCGCTTGAGCACGGTCTCAACGGCAGGAATGGACACCGCACACCGGTGGGCGAGTGCGGATGCGGTGGATGGACCGGCTTCCAGATCGCGACGGATTTTCGTTTCCAGTGTCATGCTTCTTCTTCGGTCAGAGTTGTGATGCGGATGATGCACCCGGGTGGGTTGGCCTGTTTGCCGTTGCGGTCGCTCTCCCAATACTTGCGCACGATGAGCTCCACAACTTGATCGTCATCGCCCCACACGCGCAGAGCCGTGAGAGCATCGAGCACCGCCTTTGCGAGATTGTCCGCATCCGGCTTGCTGGCGTACAGGTAGCACGGAGCGCCTGCCTTGAGCTGGCCGGATGTGGTGAAATGCTTCTTCGGGCGTGGCATGAAGAACGTGAGCGTCACGGACAGCGCTCCTTCGAGCTTGGCATCCGCCCACTCCTTGACCGCGACCGCGATGGATGACTTCCAGCCCTCGGCAGTGCCCGGATCATATACTGCCGCCTTGCCCCCGCGCGAGAATGCACGGGGGCGTGGTTGGCCTTTGGGATTGCCATGCACTTCGGTGACTCCCCATTCGCTTCTTTTGACAATGATCTCTTTCATATATATGTGAAATGATGGGTTAGCGGCTCGACACGACGGCTTTCTTGAATGCGCGGATGCCGGGGATTTCTGCGGGCAGGCCTTCGGCTTCCAGTTCTTTCAATGCGGCGATGACCAGCGATGTTTTCGCTGAAAGCGAGACCAGATCAGGCTCGGCGTGATACAGTGCGTGAACGTCCACGACTTCAAAGTCCCAGGCGAACCGCACACCATCTGCGATCTTCGCGGCCGCGACTTCGTTGCTCGCTTCCATTCGCTCATCGGCAGCGGCCTTGCGCTCTTCCTCGGCACGCTTCGCGGCGATGATGTCGCTGATCTTGCCCGTGCTCTGCGCCTTCGCTGCCGCGGCTTCCTCGGCCTCACGCTTGGCGCGTGCCTCGTCCATCAGGCGGCGTTCTTCGCGCTCGCGCTCTGCTTTGATGCGTGCGACCTCGGCGGCATGATCGCCCACCATCTTGGTGATGCGCTTCTCTTCCGCCTCGATGTCCGCGACGAAATCCTTCGCCGCCTGGTCGATCATTTTGCCGATGCGGTTGACCGGCTCCTTGACCTCCTTGCGGCATTTCTCGACGGCGATCCGCATCTGTGCGAGCGAGCGAGAGACACGCTGCGCGGCGAACGATTCGTCGTTGTCTTTCACCTGCACCACGGTGGTGGCGAGGGTGAGTAGTTCCTTTTTCTGCTCAGCGGCATCGGTGGCGATCGTGAGCTCATACCCTTGACCGGAGAGGATCAAGGCCGTCGTGTTGTCGGTGTCAGTTTGCATTGGGTGCTGTGGGTGATGGGTGAGTGGTGAGGGTTAGCGGATGACCAGGATGATTTCCTTCGCATGCGCGGCGATGTGAGAGGCGAGCCGGTGCGCGATGCTGTCCTTCCCCTTCTGGATCGGAATGCCACGCTCGCGGCACAGCTCAGCAAGCTCACGCTGTGAGCAATGACTGCCGAGATTGTCCGCGATGCGGCAGATGCCATCGAGTGAATCGATGACCGGTTGTCCTGTGATGATCGGCGCAAAGGTGCGCTCGCCTGCTTTTTTGGTTGTGGTGCTTTTGCTCATGATGTTGTCAGTTTGGGAGATAGTTTGTCCAGTTGCCACCGGACCGAGACCGTGCCATTGCAGATGCATTTGCCGATCAGTAGGGCACGGCCGTGAGAGAAGAAACAATGCGCGCAATGCCCGGGGGGACAGGGGACCTCTCGCAGCTTGCGCGCACGCTGGGCGAGGATTTGGGTGATGGTCAGAACGGTTTGCTGTCCGGACGCACCGTGCGCGGGTGTTCCCAGAATGGCAGTTTGTGCAGCAGGATCGGGTTGCCGGGCTGTGACTCCAGCCGCACGGCAAGCCACGCAAATTCTGGATTCAGCGGATCGCGCATCAGACACAGATCCGTCTGGAATGCGTTCATCGCTTCGTGCCATGTCGCCACTTCCGGCGTGGCATCCACTGGCGTGAGCGGAATCGCTTCGCCCTCCGGCTCGCTCAGGCTCCGGTGCTCCGGCTTTGGTGGCGTTTCCGTGATGGGTGTGCGTTGTCCCCGCGGTTCGCCGTTCTTCATGTCCGGCGGCAGGTCGCGTGTCAGCACAATCCCCGCCGACTTGGGCTTTCCCACAGGGGGCGATGTGGCGGCGGGCGGTGCTTGTTTTGCCGCCTGCTTGGCGGCGATGATTTCGGCGATACTTGGCATAGCTTGATAGGGTGAAAGGTTGGGGTGCCGTCTCTCCGTGCTGTCTCGTCTGGTTTTACCCGCTGGCCGACGTTCACCAGGCTATGTTTCCGGCCCCGTTGCTGCCGGAAAAGTTGTTCAGAATTCGGGTTCTTCGGCAGCACCTGCGGGTTGCAGGAGCCCCAGCAATTCGCCGACCGTTTCCAGTGCGGCCGCGAGGCGTTTGTCGTCGGCCTTCGGCTTCGCATTCGCGCGGTGCGTCGGAAGCCACTTCTCGATCAGCGCCTTCACTGCTTCCTCGTCGAGGTCGCCCAGGTCAACGCCCGCGTGCTTGCCGACGTGGACCTTGCATTTCTGCCACTCGTCGCGGCCGTCGCCCTCTTCATTCTTCGGGGACTTGCGGTAGGATGCTTGTTCGCCACCACTGCCGGCTGCGCCCCCCTTGTCTTCGCGATCCTTCACGCGGGTGTATTTGCCGGATGGTTTCAAGTTCGGCTTGTCCTTGTCCGGCGTGATCACGCTGATGACAGCGTATTGCTTGCCGTCCTTGCCCTCTTCGTGCATGACCATGAGCTTCACGCCGTGGCCGATCATCGCTTCCAGGTCGAATTCGTCCTTTTCCGCCTCGGTCAGATCGCGGCCGAGGATCTTCTTGATGTCCTTGCGCAGATTCGCCTTCTCGTTCAGAGATGGGGTGTAGGGACGCGACCAGATGCAAAATCGCTTGCCGTCATCGTCGGTCACCTCGGTTTCATAGACGATGCGAAAAACTTCACGCTCGCCATATTCGGATTGCACTTTTCTCAAGGGCGTGATGTCCACGATCACGGCTTTGACCAGGTTGTCAGTTTCGGGGTGCGGGGTGAAATCACCGCCGCCTTTTTTCTCACTCAATTTCATAGTTTTGTTTACTGTTGGTTTGGTTTGGTTGGTTGATTTGCCCTGGCTCCGGGCAGGAGATTCGCTCACGCCATTGGCATGGGCGGAAATGGGTTCATGCAGAGATCGCCAATGCGGCGATGTAGAGAGCCGCTGCAAAGCCGGCAATGCGCACGCACATGATGCAAATGTCTTCAAATGTCAGTTTCATCGGCGGCATCGGTGGGTTGTGGTTCTGCGGGTGCGCTCAGCGTGTTCGCCATGTCCTCGGCCATGCTGCTGGCGATCGCCAAGCATGCGAAGATGAGCGTACCGAGTCCGGTGGCGAAAATGCCGAAGATCAGGAGTGCGAGTTTCATGCTACCTCCTTTCTGGTGCGTGCCTCGATGTAGTCGCGCATCGCTTGAATCGAGACCTCTTTCGAGCGGTAGCCGCGGTCGATGATCGGCAGCTCGATTTTCGCAGCGCGCAGGCTGATGCCCAAGATGCGCGCGGCGACCGACACCGGGACGGTGAACGTGCCAGTGAGCGCTTCGATTGTTTTGGTGGCTTCTTTGCTCATAGCGGTGCTCAGTTTGGGAGGATTGGAGGAAGAACAGGATTCAGATCCTTGTCTGCGATTTCATCGAGCAAGCGGAGCAACGCCTGACTTGGCGTGCATTGCCACTGCTCTGCTTTGAGCATGATGAGATGATTGATTTTCGGGCTGTAATCGGCGGGATCATATTCGAGCTTTGAATTCATGGTGATTTCGTGGTGACGCGCTCATTTTGTCATAAAAACTCACATCGTCAAGAAGTTTTTATTACATTTGTGAGTTTTTCTCACATTTCTCTTGCAATCCTTGATCTATGGCGGTATTTTCAGGGCATGAACTTTGACAAAATACCGGAAAGAATGATTCAGCTCGGTGTGAATCGTGCATGGTTGGCAGAGCAATGCGACTATACGCCTGATAGTTTGCGGCAAATCCTTGCGCCTAACGGAAAGGGAAAAACCGACAAAGCGCTGCGCCGTATTTGGGAGGCATTGGACCGTGAAGAACAAAGGCAAAAGACCGCTCTTGGCATTTCCGAGTTCTTGCCGATACGATTGGTACTAGAACCCGAAAAAGAACAGTTTGATCGCTGGATGAGAGCGGCCTACAGAGCTCACAATAGTTTTGAGCAATGGGCAAAACAAGGACTTGATAAATATGCAGAAGAAGATGCCGGCCTTCGCCTTTTTGAAGAAGACGCGAGCGAATATAAAGTTCCCGCAAAGCCCAATTTGCCAGCACCCTACGAAATCCCGCTCCTGCGCGCAGCGGCCGGCGCTCCTATCCTGGGCGACGAGGAAATGGTCGAGGTCGAGCGCGACTACGGCCACGGCCGCTTCCTGCTCGAGCTGCGCGGCGAATCCATGGCCCCACGCTTTCAGGATCGCCAGCGCATTGTCATGCGTCACAAATCGTCGCTTAAGCGTCCTGTGCTGAAATACGGCGAACTCTACGCCTTCGTGGTCGATGGCCTCGTCACGTTCAAACAGTGGGCCAAGGACAAGCAGACCGGTGAAAGGGTCCTGCGCTCACTCAACCCCGAACATGCAGACCTCGTCGCCGACGAGACTACCGACTGGATCGGGTGGGCTGATCCTGCTGACAACAGAGATTTATAACGCCCAAGCGATGGCATCCGCCGACGAGAAAACTCCACCGAAGGAAACGACTTTATGATACCAGAAAACACTGACACACCACTGATGGCGGATTGTCCATCCGCGCCTTGTTCGACCATCTTGTTATCGGATTGGAAGCCCGATGACAGCATCCAGTTCCACAACCACCAAAACACTGAGATCGGAAGGCTGACTTGGAACGATGGGGTTTTGCGATTTACGGGGAACGCCGACGAATCCGCAAAGCTATTCATTCAGACGATAGCCGCGCAACTCGGGATGCCTTTTGATTTGTCGAACAACGCCCGGGTTCAATAAACGTCATTCACTCGAAATCGACTCGGTGCAGCACCAGCCGCGGATCGCATGTTTTTCAGCGCAATAGAGCAAAGTATGCGAAAAAGGCGATAACAACAAAAGTGATCAGCATGATGTAGCCGAAGGCTCCGTTTTTGTAACCGCACACCTGACAACGCCATCCTCCAATTTTGCAGCAGCTCAGGATCCAGATCGGCAGCCACATCCCGCAGAGAAAAAGCGTCATGAGCGCATGCACCAGATGATTCGTGCCCGGTCTCCCGTGCAGCGTGTATTGCTGGCAGTGGTTGCATTGCTTTTGTGACTGCTCGATCATGCGACCAGATAAGCGACTGACTCCCCATCGGTCAAGCAGACATTCTTTTTTTCTAGCGAAATCCCACAACAATGCCACAATTAACCCCGTGAAAAAGAAATCCTATCGGTTTCGCGCCGGCCTGCAAAGCGTCGTGATTTACCAGCACGCGAAGGGGTGGCGCTGGCTCTATCGCGACGAGACGGGCAAGCGCCAATACGTCACCAGGGCGAAGAAGGCCGATGCGGAAGACGCTGCACTGCGCCACTTCTCCGGAGCTCCGGTCACGCCTTTGCCAGCGCACCGCATGGAATTCCTGCGCGCCGTCGCTGATGCCGTGCCTGAGAGCGAGCAGGCCGAGGTGCTGGAGCTGCTGCGCGCTCGGTCCACCTCCACGACCGCAGGAGTCGCGAGCACTCGCTATGAGGCGTATCTCCGCTCCCGTGGCCGCAGTGGGAAACATGTGCGCATGACCATCGCGGATCTTGGTTGTCTGGAGACCACGGCGAAGCTCGGCGACTACACCGCCGCACGGCTTGAGGAATGCATCACAAAGCGAATCGGCACCGCAGGCCCACGGCGATGGAATGCCGTTCGCATTGCCCTGGTCGGGTTGTTCCGGTGGGCTCGCGACAATGGCATGATCCCGAATGCCGCGCGGACTGCTGCGGACATGGTGAACACGCGGGTCCTGCCGGCCACATCGCGCCGAATCATCACGCGCGATGAACTTGACCAGATATTTGAGCTAGTGCCCGCCTCGCTGCGCCTGTGGGTCGCCCTTGCGGCATGGGGTGGTCTGCGTCCGGAGGAAATCGCACCGTCGCGGGAAAAACTCGCAGACGGGAAGCGTGGCCTCACCTGGGCGGATGTAGATCTCGAATTCAAAGTGATCCGCGTCTCGACCGCATCGGCCAAAGGAGGAAAGCGCCCGCGCATCGTGCCGATCGCCGACTGTCTGCTTGCTGCGCTCAAGGCGGTGCCAGCAAGCAAGCGAGTCGGGCCCGTGTGCCCACACAATGCCGGCGAGCTCCGCGTGCTGCCAGAGGTCGCCCAGACGATCTGGAAAACGTCGTGGCCGGGGGATTGCCTGCGCCATTCGTATGGCAGCTATCGGAACGCGATCCTGCGCGATCTCGGTCGAGTCGCCGAGGAAATGGGAAATAGCGTCGCCATGCTGCACGCCCACTACCACAATCCTGAGCCGGAAGAAAAGGGCAAGGAATGGTTCCGCAAAAGTTCCGCAAAGGCGCAAAAGTTATTCGCGCAGCATTGTGACAAAATAGCCGTGAGCCTTTGATCTTACTACTTATTCTGGAATCATTGCGCGAGAAATTGCGGATTGAAAATCCGCGTGTCGCTGGTTCGATCCCGGCTCGAGCCACCTTCTCGCACAAAGGATTGCGGGTTTTTGAAGGTGGTCCAAAGGTGACCAGTTCCGCGCGGGTTCCGCAGATTTGAAAATATGTCACTGCGTTGCTTGAAAGTGCATCGCATCGTAGCCCCAGAATGCCGCTG
>Ga0315909_10003918_pt1 | contig 17851 bp, 13 predicted proteins | sample LakEriMetagenome_11_FD_203527 | JGI IMG/M metagenome (GOLD analysis project Ga0315909, IMG submission 203527) | Freshwater fungal communities from buoy surface, Lake Erie, Ohio, United States - Buoy 2 MA125 | ecosystem: Environmental > Aquatic > Freshwater > Lake | place: USA: Lake Erie, Ohio...
CGTTAAGAAAGGTGTGAAGTTTCACAACGGTCGCGAGCTAACAGCAGATGACGTTATGTTTACCATCCAACGCGTTCTAAATCCAAATACTAAGGCTATTCGTGCTGGATCACTTTCTGGAATAGATGCTTCAAAGATGAAGAAGATAGATAAGTACACCATCTCAGTCACCTTGAAGTCTGCGAACGTGACATTCGATGAAGTCTTCTCAAACTATGCAATGGGAATCGTTCCAGTTGGGTATGACCCAGCTAAGCCAGTTGGAACAGGTCCATTCAAATTCAAGTCATTTACACCCGGCGTAAAGAGTGTTTACACAAAGAACACTGCTTACTGGCGCACAGGCGAGCCATATGTTGATTCAGTAGAGATCCTTTCTATTCCAGATGAAACAGCTCGCGTAAATGCACTCGTCAGTGGTCAGGTCGATGCAATCACAGATCTTCCAAACGCCCAGGTAAGTACTGTTAGAGCCAACAAAAAGCTCAAGGTAATCAATGCAAAGACCGGTGCGTATGTACCAATTGCAATGAATGCGGCTAAAGAGCCATTCAATAATCCGATGGTCCGCCAAGCATTCCGCCTAATGGTTGACCGTGAGGCGGTTGTTAAGCAGGCTTACAGCGGCTTGGCTCAAATGGGTAATGACGTTCTCGGTCGCTACGACGAGGGTTACAACGCAAAGTTGCCTCAGCGTGATTACGATCCAGAAAAGGCAAAGGCACTGTTGAAGAAGTCAGGAGTCACACTTCCAGCAATGGATTTAAAGACAACTGATGAAGCAGCAGGCATGCTTACTATCCCTCAGATCTTTGCACTCAATGCAAAGCAAGCTGGAGTTACTGTCAACGTAACGACTCCAACAAACTTCTGGGATGGCTGGCCAGGCGCGCACGTATTCTCAATGGACTACTACATCAATCGCACATACCTAGAAGCAGCCACACTTGTTTATGGCAAGGGTGACTACGCGAAGGAGACTGGTTGGAGTAATCCAGAATATGACGCACTTATTGCAAAGGCACTTAAGACAACAAATAAGAGTCTTCGTAATGAAATGATCGCTGATGCTCAGAAGATTGAGTACGACGATGGTGCGTACATCATTACCTCTTTCTATAACAAGGTAGATGCCTCAAGTGCAAAAATTGATGGTTTTGGTGGAGGTCACCCATCGGGTAACTCACTCAATAACTTCACATTGCGCTCAGTTGGTTTCATAGCCTAGTTACAGCCCCACCCAATTAATGAAGGAGTTTTAGTGAAGATCGTAAGTGCAAAGACTTTCGTAGTCGGAACACCTGCACCCCATGATGGTGGTGCTTTTTGGGTCTTCGTAAAACTCACTACTGATAGCGGGGTGGAAGGTATTGGCGAAGTTTATGCCGTGCCTTTCCACCCTGCTGTTGTAGAAAAAATGGTTGAGGATGTTGTAGATCGTTATGTAATTGGAACCTCTCCATTCGATATTGAAGCCTTATGGCGCCGTGCCTACTCTGCTGGATTTACCCAGCGACCAGATGTATCCATGATGGCAATTCTTAGCGGAATTGAAACTGCATGCTGGGACATCATGGGCAAGGAAACAAACCAGCCTGTTTATAACCTTTTGGGTGGCAAAGTGCGTGATCGCGTCCGCACATATACCTATATTTATCCTGCACCAGGTGAAGACGATTCAGTTTATTCAAATGCGGACATTTCGTGCGAGCGTGCAGCGACATACACAAAAGATGGCTTCACCGCCCTCAAGTTTGATCCAATAGGACCATACTCAGCATTTGATCCTCGTCAACTTTCCCTTGAAATGTTGGACTTTACCGAAAAATTTGTAAAGCAACTTCGTGAAGCTGTTGGCAACAAGGTCGATCTACTTTTTGGAACCCATGGACAGATGACACCTTCTGGTGCAATTAGGTTAGCCAAGAGGTTAGAAAAATTTGATTTGCTCTGGTTTGAAGAGCCAACTCCCCCTGACATGCCAGAAGAAATGGCGCGCGTTGCAGCTGCCACATCAATTCCCGTGGCAACAGGTGAAAGACTTGCAACTAAATATGAATTTGCTCGAGTGCTTCGTCATAACGCAGCAGCAATCTTGCAGCCCGCAATTGGTCGCGTTGGCGGAATCATGGAGACAAAGAAAATTGCCGCTATTGCCGAAACACATTACGCACAAATAGCCCCTCATCTTTATGCGGGTCCCATCGAATCAGCTGCAAATCTTCATGTTGACCTATCAACTCCGAATTTCCTCATTCAAGAATCAATTGGAAAAATGGAGAATTTTCACGCCAAACTTCTGAAGAAGCCACTTCCTTGGGAAAATGGTTACTTCTTGCCAACTACTGAGCCTGGTTTAGGTGTGGAGCTCAATGAAGAAGTAGCAATTGCGAACCCGTATACAGGAAAGCGGCTACACCTTGAAATGCATCAGGAGCCTTTGAATTAAAACTTTTCTGTATCAAAGCACTTTATCAACGACACCTAAAGGAGATCCAAAAATGCGCGTAGGTTTTATCGGCTTAGGAAACTTGGGAGTGCATCTTGCTACAAGTTTACAACGTAACGGTTTCGATTTAACCGTTAATGATATTCGCAAAGAATCCGCCGCTGATTTGATCGCTAAGGGTGTTAAGTGGGCGGATACTCCCAAAGCACTTGCCGAGAATGTTGACATTGTTATTACCTGCCTACCATCCCCAGCTGTAGTTAAAACTGTGATGCTTTCTGACAATGGCGTTCTTGCCGGACTTAAAAAAGGTGGCGTCTGGATGGAGATGAGCACCAATGATCGCCATGTAATTGAAGAAATTGCGGCGAAAGCTGCCACACAAGGGGTAGATACTCTGGAGTCTCCTGTAACTGGTGGAGTGCATCTAGCCGCCTCTGGAAAAATTACGGTGCTTATTGGTGGCGAGAGATCTGTCTATGACAAATGCATTAAGGTCATCGAAGCTGTTGGTGCCAAAAACTTCTACATGGGCCCACTTGGAAATGCATCAATTATCAAAGTAATCACCAATATGTTGGCATTTATTCACCTTGTCGCTGCCGGTGAAGCCATGATGCTTGCAAAGCAAGGCGGCTTGGACCTTAAGACTTCATTTGAAGCGATCAAGGCAAGTTCAGGAACATCATTTGTACACGAGACGGAAAGCCAGTTGGTGCTTAGCGGCTCGTACAACATCGGTTTCACTATGGATTTGGCCCTCAAAGATATTGGTTTTGCTACGGAAATGGGTCGAACATTTGGCGTACCGCTTGAATTAGCAGCAATTACTGAGCAAGCATTTGTTCGCGGTAAGGCCCAATATGGCGGAGATGCTTGGTCTCCTAAAGTGATCAAACTGCTAGAAGATGCTGTTGGCGTAGAACTTCGCGCACCCGGATTTCCAGACATTCTTACCGACACTGAGGAGAAATAATTATGACTATTTCAATCAAGAGCGGTATTTATATCGATGGAGAATGGGTTCTGCCTCCATCAAAGGCGGTACTGAAGGTAGAGAATCCAGCCACGGGTGAACTTATTGCCTCCGTTCCAGCTGCTGGTCCCGATGAAACTAGAGCTGCAATCGCAGCGGCTTCTAGAGCATTCAAGGGTTGGAGCAATCTAAACGCTAATGAGCGAGCGGCATACCTTCGTCGTGCAAACGCATTGTTTATTGAACGTGCCGATGAAATCGGTCGCATAATGACACTGGAACAAGGTAAACCAATTGGCGAAGCTGTTGGAGAAGTTTTATGGGGTGCTGATTATTTGCTGTGGTATGCCGAAGAAATTCGTCGCAGTAATGGCACTATCGTTCCAAGTGATTCCCTTAATACACGCTTTTATCTGCGTCGTCGTGCTCGTGGCGTAGTTGCATGTATTACACCATGGAACTTTCCGAACGCTATGCTATTGAGAAAGATTGCACCGGCTGTCGCTGCAGGAAACACAATCGTCGCAAAACCTGCTGAGGAAACTCCCCTATCTGCTATCAAGATTTTTGAAGTTTTCCATGATGCTGGATTCCCAAAGGGAGTTCTTAACTTAGTGTGCGGAGAACCTGCACCAATTGGTGATGTCATTCTTGAATCACCTGATGTACGCCAAATTTCATTTACCGGTTCAACGGCGGTTGGTCGCATGCTTGCAGAGCGTGGTGGAAAAACACTCAAGAAAGTAACTGTAGAACTCGGCGGCGTCGCTCCATTTATAGTGTTCCCTGACGCAGATATTGATGTGGCTGTTAACAATTTGATGGCTGGAAAGTTTGCCAATCAAGGACAAAGTTGTGTCGCTCCGAACCGAGTAATGGTTCACAAAGACATCTTTGATGTTTTCTTGGCGGCGGCAACAAAAGCTGTTGCGGCCTTGCGTTTGGGACATGGAACTGATGGAGATTTTGAAGTCGGCCCTATGATCTCGCAAGAAGCAGTCTCACGTGTAAATGCACAGCTTGAAGATGCGAAGAGTCGTGGAGCTAAAGTTGTTATTGGCGAATCTCTTCCAGCAGGAATTGACCCAACTCGTTGGTGCGCACCGACAATCCTTACCAATGCACACAAAGACTCACTAGTTACCTGCGAGGAGACTTTTGGTCCCTTGGTAGCAATTGAAGCCTTCACATCGGAAGAGGAGCTTCTTGCAAGTGTAAACGCTTCAGAATCTGGCTTGGGCGCATATTTGTTCACAAAAGATTTAGCCACAGCTCACCGTGTTTCTGAAGCACTTGAATACGGAATGGTTGTTATCAACGGAGCATCCTTTGGATATGTACAAACTCCATTTGGAGGAACCAAAGGTTCTGGTGATGGTCGTGAAGGTGGGCAAGATGGATTACTTGAGTATCAAGAGCTTCAATATATAAACATGAATTTCTAAGTACTCAACCACATAATTTTGAAAGGAGAAGGAAACATGACATCACATGAGCTTTTGCGACCAGTGCACACCCTGATTGATCCTTCTTCAAGCGTAATCATTGGCCCATCAATACGAAGTGCCGCAGTTGTTCGAAATATGTTGGCAAGCAAAATTCCAGTGCTTGGTGTGCATCCAAGCAAAGAAGATGTCTTAGGTTTGAAGTGTCTACCCTCAATTGCGTCTCTTGAAACCACACCTGAACTTGCCGTCGTAATGGTTGGACATTCACGAGTAGAAGAAGCTGTTTACGAACTAATGGATCGCGGTACACGTGCCTTCTTCTTCCCAGGATTGGGTAGCGAGGCCGGAGTTGATGGTCCGCGTATTGCTGCTCGAATACGTGAACGTGCGGCCACAAACGGATCGATGATCATTGGCCAAAACTGCATGGGTATTGCAAAGCCTGGTGGATCGCCATGGATCGGTTCGATCTCAGATTCCTTTACTAAGGGCCATGTTGGGATTTCGGCTCAATCGGGGTCTATTGCTGAAGCATTCACAACAATTGGCCCTCGAATCGGATTTAGATTTATCGCTTCAACTGGAAGCGAACTTAATCGTGATGTCTCCGACTTTATGAGTTTCATGGCTGATGATGCGCAAACCCGTGCGATCGGAATTTTTATAGAGACTATTCGCCGCCCGGATGCATTCATTGAAGCTTTGGAAAAATGTGCAACCGCAGGTAAACCAGTGGTCGCCTTGAAAGTCGGTAAATCGGGAGTCGCAAAGCGAATCGCATTGGCACATACAGGCGCTGTAGTGGGCTCAAATCAGGCCTTTTCCGCAACGTTAAAGCGCTTTAGCGCGATAGAAGTTGAAGATTTTCCCGAGATGGTGGAAACACTCGAAGTGCTTGGCAAGAAGCGTCGGCCAAAAGGAGTTCGTGTTGCAGCCGTGTCAGAGTCTGGTGGAGAATGCGGACTGATGGCTGATCGTGCTGAAAGAAATGGTGTTTCTTTTGCTGCACTTCCACATGAAACAGCAGTCTTATTAAACAAAGAATTCCCTAACTATCAACATCCTCAAAATCCACTAGATGCATGGGGTGTAGATGCTCCCGAGATCGTATTTCCAAGATCAATGGAAATTCTTGCTGAATCTAAAGCATATGACACCTTAATTGCTCAAGTAGATATCTCTCGCTTCCGCGGCGATGATGAACTTGTTTGGTGCAATATGGTGGTCGAGTCCCTAGGAAAAACAGCAGAAAAATACGACATTTCTCCTGCTGTTGTTTCAGTTCACTCAGTAGATGCACCTCAATCTATTTTGGATATTTGTGCACAATACGATCTGCCTTTATTGCGCGGAATTAATGGCGCAATGCAGGCTTTAGGTCATGCGGGTCGCTGGAGTAGATCTGCAACAATTCATCAAAAGTTTGACTCACCCATAAAGGTTGCGGATCTAATCACCCGCGATGGTGCATTGCCAGAGTTTGAGTCTGCAGAAATTCTGGAGCGCTACGGAATTCCAATTGCATCTCGTAAACGAGTCACCTCTTCATCCCAAGCGGCTCAAGTGGCCACATCGCTTGGCTTCCCAGTCGTTGTTAAAAGTGATGGGCCAGCACATAAGAGTGCTTCAGGTGGGGTAATTCTTAACATTAAATCTGCCGAAGAGGCCACTGCCGCTGTTGAAAAACTTGGGGGCGTTGCATTTATCGCCGCTCAAATCCCACAAGGAATTGAAGCGCTAGTTGGAATGGTCCGTGATGAAGAGTTCGGTCCAATTCTGGCTGTAGGTCATGGTGGAGTAACAGTTGAATCTAAAAAACCAGTAACAATGCTTGGCCCTGTTGATTTAGCGACAGCTCAAAAAATGGTGGCTGAAGCTGGGCTTGAGGACCCTCATGGTGTCTTATCGACCTCGCTTGTCACTCTTGGTCGCGTAGCTGTAGAGCATCCAGAGATCGTTGAGATTGATGTAAATCCGATGATTGTCTACGACAAGGCCACAATCGCAGTTGATGCCCTCGTAGTGATCAGTTCAGAGAATGGGGAAAAAATATGAGCGTAATTTCAGTTGAGCAAGTTGGTCCAACACGTTGGATCACTCTCAATCGGCCTGACAAGATGAACGCAATTAACTACGAAATGGTTAATGCATTGCGAGCCGAGTTGAATAGCGCAGCCGTTGATGACAACACCAAGGTATTGGTTTTAACCGCAAATGGTCGGGCCTTTTCAAGTGGATACGACCTTTCCGAACTCGCTGAGGATGAAATCAGTGGCGCACTCAGATGGCATGGAATTCTCGAAGATGACGTCTCGTTAACAATGCAACTTTGGTCCTTTCCGAAACCAACCATTGCCGCAGTTCACGGATGGGTGCTTGCAGGCGGATGTGAATTAGCGATGGCTTGCGACATGATCATTGCGACCGACAAAGCTAAGTTTGGCGAACCTGAAGTTAAGTATGGATCGGGCCCAGCAACTTTGCTGATGCCATTTGTGATAGGGCAGAAGAAAACAAATGAATTGCTCTTTACAGGTGACACTATCGATGCTGAAGAAGCCTTACGCATCGGTTTGATCAATAAAGTTGTTTCAGAAGAGGCTCTCCACGATGAGGTTCGTGCACTCATAAGGAAAATCGCTCCTACCCCGCTGTCCACCCTACGCCTAACCAAAATAGGTCTGATCCGGGCGCAGGAGGCGATCGGCATTCGCCAAGCCATCAATGCAAATATGGATGTTTCAGCAATTCTCAATGGAAGCGATAGTGCTGAGCAAAAAGAGTTTGATGACATTGTTCGTAAGGAAGGGCTCAAGCAAGCACTAGCTTGGCGCGATGCACGATTTGAGGAAAGCTTCGGAGACAAGGGAAAAGGAAAATAATGACTAAGCAATCAATCAAAGCAGCGATAACTCGTGGTAATTCACCAGTTGATATCACACAAGTTGATCTCGATGCTCCAAAAGCGGGAGAAATTCTCGTACGTATCGCCGCTGCTGGCGTCTGCCATTCAGATGTGCACCTTGCCGATGGAAACCTTGGCACAACACGTTGGCCAATCATCCTGGGTCACGAAGGTGCTGGAGTTGTCGAAGAGATTGGTGCTGGAGTTACGAATGTAAAGGTTGGAGATCGTGTTGCTTTCAACTTCGTCCCGCCGTGTCGTCAATGTAAGGAGTGCATAGCAACACGATTTAACTTATGCGAAGTTGCGGGTGAGCACGCCTATACAGGAAATCTTCTAGACGGAACGTCACGTCTGCACGAAAAGGATGGAACAGAGCTGCGCCACTTTAACTTTGTCTCATGTTTTGCTGAAAAAGCAGTAGTACCTGCAGGTTCTGCGGTGCCAGTGCAAGCTGATGTACCTCTTTGGCAAGCGGCTTTACTTGGATGTGGAGTGATGACAGGAATTGGTGCAGTTCGAAACGCTGCAAAGGTTCAAATTGGTGAAACAGTTGCTGTAATTGGTTGTGGAGGTGTGGGACTTCAGGTTGTTGCAGGTGCCCGTCTTGCGGGAGCAAGCAAAATCATTGCGGTGGATATGCAGCCAGCGAATCTTGAACGTGCACGTAAGCATGGTGCAACCCATGTTGTTGATGCGTCGAAAAAGAATGTGGTTGCAGATGTGATGGCAATTGTTCCAGGTGGAGTGGACCATGCATTTGAAGTCGTGGGTCGTCCCGAGACAATACGTACTGCTTGGGATGTAATTCGAGCTGGAGCAACAGCCATCGTTGTTGGTTTAGCTCCACGCGGTGTTGAGGTTTCAATTCCTGCAATTGAGTTTCTCTCTGAAAAGGGACTCAAAGGAAGTCTCTACGGTTCTGCAAATGTTCCTGTAGAACTTCCTCAAATGATTGCTATGGCTGGAGAAGGTCGTATCAACGTTGCAGATGTTGTTTCGCATGTAACCGATCTGGACGGAATTGAAGCAGCCTTCGAACGTCTTCGTAAAGGGGATGGTGCTCGCACATTAGTAGTGATCGATCCTTCAATTGCGGGTTCACTCGAAGGTATCAATAAGGCGTAGGTATGAAGAAAATTCGGGATATCTTCAACCAAGGCGGTCTGGCTCTTTTTGTGATGGGCCGCATCTTGGCAGGTATCCCCATTGTTCTTGCCCTTTCTTTGCTTGTTTTTATGGCAACACAAGCACTTCCCGGTGATGCAGCAGTTGCTTACCTTGCAAACACCGCGACACCGGAACGCTTAGAAGCTATTCGAGAACAGTTGAATTTGAATGATCCAATTTGGGTGCAGTATTTCAGCTGGATAACTCATGCACTTCAATTTGATTTTGGAACAACTTTGACTGGTGAAGTCGAAGTGACGACAATTTTGAAAGAGCGAATTCAAAATACATTAATTCTTATGGCATCTTCTGGAATCATTGCAATTCCGCTTTCAATTGGAATTGGTGTTTATGCTGCGGTCAGACGAGGAAAACTTTTTGACAACGTTGCGTCGCTTCTAACCTTGATACTTGCTGCATTACCCGAATTTGTTGTTGCTATATTTGTAGTATTCCTGCTTGCGACAAATGTTTTCCAGATTTTTCCAGCGATAGCCTTCGTAGATCCAGGGACATTAGCGTGGGCGGACCCAATGGTTTTAGTCCTTCCATCACTCACTCTTGTTTTGGCCGTTACTCCATATGTTTCACGCATTATGCGAGGATCAATGATTGAGGTAATGGAATCTGAATACATTCAGATGGCGCGGCTGAAAGGTTTATCTGAGCGAACTGTAATTTTGCGTCATGCACTCCCCAATGCGATTGCGCCAACAATTCAAGTAATTGCACTGCAACTAGCTTGGCTTGCCGGTGGTGTTGTCGTCGTTGAAGCGGTATTTGCCTATCCGGGAATTGGAACTGTAATGATTGATTCGGTAAAGGGGCGCGATCTGCCAATTGTTCAGGCAATAACTTTGTTGATTGCTGCCCTATATGTGGTGCTCAATATTCTGGCTGATATCGGAACAATCCTTTCAACCCCGAGATTGCGAACAAAATACGCCCGCAAGAACAACACATCAGATGTCTTTGCGGCAATGAAGGATGACGAGTGATGGCAAAAAAGGTAAAGGCTAAATCACAGTTGCGAGTTCTCATGGGGCTCACATTCAAGCAAGGTTACGCAAAAATTGGAGCTGTACTTGTTGGATTTGTGCTTTTTGTGGCAATCCTTGGGCCATATCTAGCTCCTTACACATTTGATGAGTTTGTGGATGCTCCTAACGCTCCCCGCTCAGGCGAGATACTGCTTGGAGCAGACTATCTAGGCCGAGATGTCTGGTCCCGATTCTTATCTGGGGGTCGTTCAATTATCAGTCTTTCTTTCGCATCAACAGTTTTAGGTGTCGGCCTAGGATTATTGATTGGTCTTTTTGCCGCATCAGCAAAACCAAAGATTGACGGAATCATAATGCGCATCAATGACATTCTGCTTGCTTTCCCTCAGATCGTGTTCGTCCTTTTAGTGGTATCTGGTTTTGGCACAAGCATCTTTTTGATTGCAATCACTGTTGGATTGACTCATGCACCGAGAACCGCTCGAATAATTCGTGCAGCTGCAGCAGAAGTTATGGAACGAGACTTTATCAAGGCTGCCGTAGCCGTTGGCGAGAAACGTCGTCGAATTATTACTAGCGAGCTTCTTCCAAATGTAACTTCACCATTACTCGTTGAGTTTGGGTTAAGAATGACTTACTCCATCGGCTTGGTAGCTGCCGTCAGTTTCTTAGGTTTAGGTCTACAGCCACCTGCAGCCGACTGGGGATTAATGATTAATGAAAATCGTGGATCGATGACTGTTCAACCCTGGGCTGTTTTAACTCCCATTTTTGCAATCGCTGTCTTCACCATCGGTATTAATTTCATCACCGACTCATTTGCGAAGGTTGCAATCGGCATTGATAGAAAGGGCAAGGAATGAGCGTCGTAAAAGTTCAAGGCCTTGATATTTCAATCACCAGAGGCGGAATAAAGATTGTAGAAAACATCTCATTCGAGATTGAACCTGGAGAAATTCTCGGCTTAGTGGGTGAGTCAGGATCAGGTAAGACGACCGTTTCCATGGCCTTGCTTGGACACACCCGAAAAGGCGCGGTTCTTGAAGCAGGTTCGATTCTTGTAGATGGACATCAGATCATGGATAGCAAAGAATCGGATTTGCGTGCGCTGCGCGGAGGAACCATTGCATACGTTCCTCAAGATCCAGGTACTGCCCTCAACCCTGGGCTACGAATTGCCAAGCAAATCCTTGAATCTTTAGAGAAGCATCTGCCACATCAAAGTAATGAAGAGAATCTGGCGCGTATACGTGAAATTCTCACCGAAGTTGCACTTCCCTCAGACGATGATTTTCTAAAGCGATACCCTCACCAGCTTTCTGGGGGTCAACAACAACGTGTTGCAATCGCAATTGCATTTGCATGTCGGCCTAAAGTCATAGTCTGTGATGAACCAACAACTGGTCTTGATGTAACAACTCAGTCACGAGTTCTAGCCACAATTCGCGAGCTTTGCAGAGTTCATGGCGTCGCCGCACTTTATGTCTCACACGATCTTGCCGTAGTTTCTGAATTAGCTGACAAGGTTGCTGTTATGTACGCAGGAAAGATTGTCGAAAGTGGAAACCGTGATGAAATCTTCTTCCACTCATCACACCCATACACACGACGTTTGATTCGTGCACTTCCAGATATCGCAGGACAAAATCAAATCATTGGAATCTCCGGCTATGCGCCGATGCCCTGGGATCGACCTTCAGGCTGTGCTTTTGCTCCTCGTTGCGAAGATGCACAGGCAATCTGTTCCCAACAAGCACCTGCGCTAACTGCGCAATCACCAACTCATACATTGGCATGTCACCGCCACAAGGATGCAACCAAGATAACCGCCACTCCCCGATTAGACCGTGAGTTTGTGACCGCCGGTGATGAACACTTCTTACTCTCAGTTAACTCTTTGAATGGATATTACGGTTCGCGTCAAGTTCTTTTCGATACGAATATCCATATTGAAGCTGGCGAATGCGTTGCTTTGGTTGGCGAATCTGGTTCAGGAAAAACCACCTTATCCCGATGTATTGGTGGTTTACATGATGACTACCAAGGTGAAGTGAACTTTGCCGGCTCCACTCTTGGAAAGCATGCGATGTCTCGAAAGAAGGAAGAAAGAAGGGACATTCAATACATTTTCCAGAGTCCTTACGCATCAATTAATCCCAGAAGGCCTATAGGCTCAACGATTGCTCGCCAATTAGAGCTCTTTTATGGAATGAAGGGTAGCGAAGCACAAAATCGAATCAATGAACTTCTAGATCTCGTCTCTCTACCTCATTCAATAATTACTTCATTTCCTGATCAACTATCAGGTGGAGAGCGTCAACGTGTGGCGATTGCACGAGCACTTGCTGCAAAGCCTAAATTGATCGTTTGTGATGAAATCACTTCGGCTCTAGACGTATCGGTTCAAGCTTCAGTTATTGAAACTTTGAAGGAACTACAAGCAAATACCAAAGTTGGTCTTCTCTTTGTAACTCACAATTTAGCGCTAACGCGCACTATCGCAGATCGAGTTGCAGTCATGCGTAAGGGAGAAATTGTTGAATATGGTGGAATCGATTCTGTCTTCAACAATCCAAAAGCAAATTACACAAGCCGTCTTTTAGAACACACACCAAGTCTTAAATAACTACTAACCGGGAGCTGACACAATGAAAACCTTTTCAAACTTTGTTAACGGAAAGAAAGTTCCTGCGCTAAGTGGAAAAACAGTTGAAATTATTAATCCCTCAACTGGAAGGGTGTATGCAACCGCACCGGATTCAGCTGGACCGGATGTTGAAATGGCCATGAAGGCTGCAGCTGATGCTTTTCCTGGCTGGAGAGACTCAACACCTTCGCAGCGTCAACGAGCACTCTTGAAGATCGCAGATGCTATGGAAGCAAGAATTGACGAAATTGTTGCGATTGAATGTGAGAACACCGGTAAGCCAATTGCTATTACACGTTCCGAAGAAATTCCCCCAACAATTGACCACATTAGATTTTTTGCTGGAGCTGCCCGAAATTTGGAAGGTAAATCCGCAGGTGAATATATGTCAGGGATGACCTCCTTCATTCGCCGTGAGCCAATCGGAGTCTGTGCCCAGATAACTCCTTGGAACTACCCACTGATGATGGCTGTGTGGAAATGGGCACCGGCTATCGCAGCTGGAAACACAGTCGTACTGAAGCCAAGCACGACTACCCCAGCTTCTACTGTTTGGATGGCGGAACTGATGGCAGAATTTCTCCCTGCCGGCGTAATGAATGTTGTCTGCGGTGATCGCAACGTAGGAAAAGCCATGATTGAACATCCGATTCCTCAGATGGTTTCCATTACTGGCTCTGTTCGCGCAGGTATGGAAGTTGCAACATCTGCTGCTAAAGATGTAAAGCGAGTACACCTCGAGTTAGGTGGAAAGGCGCCAGTAGTTGTCTTTGATGATGCAGATCTTGAAAAGGCCGCAGAAGGAATTGCAATGGCAGGTTTGTTTAATGCGGGCCAGGATTGCACTGCAGGTACACGTGTCCTTGTTCAAGAGGGGGTTTATGACAAGTTTGTTGCGCTTCTGGCTCATCAAGCTAAAAATGTTATCACTGTTGGTTCTCCTGAAGAAGATGTTTTCATGGGGCCACTCAATAGCGCTGCTCACTTTGATCGCGTGAAAGAGTTCGTTGATAGAACTCCAAAGCATGCCAAAATCCAAGCTGGTGGAAAACCTATTTCACGACCTGGCTATTTCTTTCAACCAACAGTTATTTCTGATCTCAATCAAGACGATGAGTTAATCCAAGAAGAAATCTTTGGACCCGTCATTACAGTTCAAAAATTCGTAACAGAAGAGCAAGCATTAACGATGGCTAATGACTGTCAGTTTGCTTTATCAGCAAGCGTTTGGACGAAAGATCATGGAACGGCCATGCGAATGACTAAGGGATTCGATTTTGGTGTGTGCTGGATCAATGCGCATATGCCTTTCGTTGCTGAAATGCCACACGGCGGCTTTAAGCATTCAGGCTATGGAAAAGATCTTTCAGGCTATGGATTTGAAGATTACACACGCATCAAGCATGTTATGTCCAACATCAATGGCTAGGGATTAAGCCTTAGCCATTAAGTCCATAAACTCATTTACCGGAGTTGCTGCAAGCTTGTCGTAATCAAGACATAGATCAATGATCTTCTTTTGCTTATCAGCATCGTAAATACGAGCCAGGTTGGTCTTGTACTTTTCAATCAAGAGTGGAATACCTTCAGTGCGACGACGCGCATGGCCGATTGGGTACTCAACGGCAACCTCATCAAAGACGGTGCCATCCTTGAATTCGACTGTAATTGCGTTGGCAATTGAGCGTTTTTCAGGGTTGTGATAATCGGCTGTATAGCCAGGGTCTTCAACACACACAATCTTTTCGCGCAAAGCATCGATGCGAGGATCGGCCGCAATATCTTCCTCGTAATCACGTGCAGTTAGGCGACCAAAGATAAATGGAACCGCTGTCATATACTGAATACAGTGATCGCGATCTGCAGGGTTATTGAGTGGGCCCTTCTTATCGATGATGCGGATACATGCCTCGTGGGTGCGGATCGTTACCTTTGCAATGTCATCTGAAGTTTTGCCGGCTGCCTGCATCTGGTGATAGATCGTCATCGCAGCTTCGACACCAGTTTGTGAGTGGAATTCGGCTGGGAAAGAAATCTTGAACAAGATGTTTTCCATTACATAGGTGCCGTATTCACGCTGGAACTTAAATGGTTGTCCCTTGAAAGAGACATCGTAGAAGCCCCATGTCTTTGCAGACAGTGCTGATGGATAACCCATCTCGCCCGTCTTTGCGATTAAGGCAAGACGTACTGCGCGCGAGGTTGCATCTCCTGCTGCCCATGATTTACGAGATCCTGCATTTGGAAAGTGACGATATGTGCGAAGTGATTGACCATCAACCCAGGCAAGTGAAACCGCAGCAAGTGCCTGATCACGAGTCAAGCCCATCATCTGTGCAACAACAGCTGTTGATGCAACCTTTACCAATACAACGTGATCAAGACCGACCTTGTTGAATGAGTTTTCTAATGCGATACAGCCTTGAATTTCATGGGCCTTGATCATTGCTGTTAAGACATCTTTAACAGTGAACTTCTTATCTGTGGTGCGAGTCAACCAATCTGCAGTTGCCAGAATTGCACCTAAGTTATCTGAAGGGTGCCCCCATTCAGCAGCTAGCCAAGTGTCATTAAAATCTAACCAACGAACCATCGCGCCGATATTGAAAGCACCCTGCACTGGATCTAAAACATGCTTTGTTCCCGGAACCTTTACGCCATTAGCAACAGTTACCCCTGGAACAACTGGTCCCAAAAGCTTGGTGCAGGCTTCATATTCAAGAGCTTCGAGGCCACAACCAAGTGTGTCCATAAAGCAGTTCCATGCAGTCTCGTAAGCAACCGGAGATTTAATCTCGTAGTTCAGTGCGTATTCGACGATATCGATAATCGCTTGATCGTATGGCTGGTTACCTTGGGCTAAATGGCTGGACATATGGTTTATCGCTTCTCAATAGGGACGAAGGTCAGGTTTTCAGGACCAACGTAATTAGCTGTTGGACGAATAATCTTTCCATCAGTGCGTTGTTCAATTACATGCGCTGACCAACCTGTAATTCTGGCCATTACAAACAAAGGCGTGAAGTAGTTGATTGGAATCTTCATTGCATCATAAGCAACTGCTGAGAACCAATCGACGTTAGGGAACATCTTCTTAACTTCCCACATTACTGTTTCGATTCGAGCTGCAATGTCATAGTGATTGGTTGTGCCTGCATCCTCTGCAAGCTCTCGTGTAATCACCTTGATAATCTCGTTGCGAGGATCAGAAATTGTATAAACTGGATGACCGAATCCAATGACTACTTCTTTATTCTCAACTCGCTGGCGGATATCTGCCTCTGCTTGATCTGGAGTTGAGTAACGTCGCTGAATCTCGAGAGCAACTTCATTTGCACCACCATGTTTAGGACCACTCAGTGCTCCGATTGATCCTGCAACGCAAGAATAGAGATCTGCTCCGGTTCCTGCGATTACGCGGCCGGTAAATGTAGATGCATTGAATTCATGTTCTGCATAGAGCACCAAAGAAACATGCATTGCGCGCTCCCAAAGCTCACTTGGTTTGCTGCCATGGAGCAAGTGAAGAAAGTGTGCACCGATTGATGAGTCATCTGTCTCGACCTCAATGCGCTTTCCGCTCTTTGCAAAGTGGTGCCAGTAGCCCAAAATCGAACCAGTTGTAGCAATCATCATGTCGGCAATCTCACGAGCTTCAGTATCTGTGTGTGCTGAAGACTCCGGCTTAATTGCACCCATTGCAGAAAAAGCTGTGCGCAATACATCCATTGCATGTGCAGAAGCAGGAATCTGTTCTAAAACTGTTTTAACTTGGGTAGAGATTCCGCGAAGGCCCTTGAGCTTTGTCTTGTAAGTATTCAATTGAGTCTGTGTAGGTAAAGTTCCATGGATCAAAAGGTGAGCAACTTCTTCGAACTGGCAATGAGATGCTAGATCTTTGATGTCGTAGCCACGATAGTGAAGGTCGTTACCTGTTTGACCTACGCTACTAAGTGCAGTGTTTCCAGCTGGAACGCCAGAGAGTGCTACCGACTTCTTCGCCTTGAATTCAGTCATGATTTACTTATCCATTTTCTTGTCGGTTCCTAAAGTCTCATCAAGAGCCTTTTCGTACTCATAGTAATTAATTGCTTGATACAACTCTTCACGTGTCTGCATTGTGTCGATCACATTGGCCTGAGTGCCCTCACGGCGGATCGCCGCATAGACATTCTCGGCAGCCTTATTCATCGCTCTAAAAGCCGACAAGGGATACAAGATCATTCCGACCCCGTTGGCAGCAAGCTCATCACGAGTAAACAATGGGGTCATTCCAAATTCAGTGATGTTGGCCAATATTGGCTTTGAAACAGCAGAAGAGAACTTCTTGTAATCCTCAAGGGTGCGAATCGCCTCTGGGAAGATTAAATCTGCGCCAGCTTCAATATATGCATGAACTCGATCCAGCGCTGATTCGATGCCTTCATTAGCAATCGCATCCGTGCGGGCCATGATTTGGAAGTTGTCATCTGTGCGAGCATCTACCGCTGCCTTAATGCGATCAACCATCTCATCTTTGGTAACTATTTCCTTGTTTGGGCGATGACCACAACGCTTGGCACCGACCTGATCTTCGATGTGCATTGCCGCCGCTCCTGCTTTGATCAGATCCTTTACTGTGCGACCAATGTTAAAAGCAGATGCACCAAATCCTGTGTCAGCATCAACTAATAGCGGGGTATCGCACACATTAGTAATACGGCGAACATCGGTTAATACGTCTTCTAATGTTGTGATACCTAGATCCGGAATTCCCATGGAACCTGCGGCAACGCCGCCACCAGATAGATAAATTGCTCGGTATCCAGCACGCTTAGCAAGCAAGGCGTGATTAGCGTTGATAGTTCCGATTATTTGAAGAGGGGATTCCTCTTTCAGGGCCTTCTTGAAGGCCGTTCCTGCACTAGGTGTGCTCACAGGCTGAGTCTATCTATCCGGCCCGTGCATGCAAAAACAGTTGCAGGTATGGCACTTGGACCAATTTTACAAACTCTCTACTTCTGGTTGCGCAGGTGCAGCAGTTCTAGGGCAGCAACTGCGCTGTCGTAACCCTTGTCTTCCTTGCTATCTGCAACGCCAGAACGAGCAATAGCTTGATCCAGGTCGTTGCACATCAAGACGCCATAGCCGATTGGCTTTGCGTACTTGAGCGAAACATCGATGACGCCTTGCGTGACACCTTGGCAGACGTAGTCAAAGTGAGGTGTCTCACCTTTCAAAACAAGGCCAACAGCAACAACTGCATCAAAGCCTGC
>Ga0315909_10003919_pt1 | contig 17849 bp, 19 predicted proteins | sample LakEriMetagenome_11_FD_203527 | JGI IMG/M metagenome (GOLD analysis project Ga0315909, IMG submission 203527) | Freshwater fungal communities from buoy surface, Lake Erie, Ohio, United States - Buoy 2 MA125 | ecosystem: Environmental > Aquatic > Freshwater > Lake | place: USA: Lake Erie, Ohio...
AAATACAGCTCAACATTTTAATTGGGTAAATATTGCAGGTGCAATTAACCATCCTGAAAAAGGAAAACGTTTTGACTTATCTCAAGACACAAACACAAACACAAAATTAACAGATGCTTCTGTTTTTTTGTATCCTGTAGATAACTATGGAGATGCTGATTTAATCAGACACATGATTGAGGTTGAAAAACCGGATGCAATCATGTTAATTACTGATCCAAGATATTTTGAATGGCTGTTTGCAATTGAAAATGAGATCAGAAAACATATGCCAATTATTTATTTAAATATTTGGGATGATTACCCAGCACCGCTATACAATAAAGCATTTTACGAATCGTGTGATGCATTGTTAGCTATTTCAAAACAAACTAAATTAATTAATGAGCTTGTTTTAGATGAAAAAAGAGGTAAAAAAATAATTGAGTATGTTCCTCACGGTTTAAACCACGATGTATATTATCCAATTGTAAAAGAGAATGAGCTAAAAGAATTAGAGACATTGAAGTCTACTATATTTGATGGTAAAGAAAAAGATTTTGTTGTATTTTTTAATTCAAGAAACATTAGAAGAAAACAAATTCCAGACACAATGCTTGCTTTTAAAATATTTTTAGATACTTTACCTAAAGAAAAAGCAGCTAAATGTGCTCTACTAATGCATACAGAAATAGTAAGTGAGCATGGAACAGATTTAAACGCAGTGCGTGAAATATTATTCAATGATTATCCAGATGCAATATATTTTTCAACTAATCCACTTTCACCACAACAATTAAACATGATGTATAATATTGCGGATGCACAAATTCTATTAACTTCAAATGAAGGATGGGGTTTATCATTAACGGAAGCAATTTTAGCAGGAACTGTAATCATAGCTAATGTAACAGGTGGTATGCAAGATCAAATGGGATTTGAAGATGAATTTGGAAAATGGTATACACCAACTTCTGAAATACCTTCAAACCATACTGGAAGATACAAAAACCACGGTTGCTGGGCGTTCCCAGTATATCCAACAAGTCGCTCAATTCAAGGTTCACCTACAACACCATATATTTGGGATGATAGATGCACAGCAGAGGATGCAGCCGCTCGAATATCTGAAGTATATGCTTTAGGTAGACCAATGAGAAAAGAACTTGGAGCTACAGGCAGACATTGGGCTGTAAATGATGTAGGTTTTACAGGAGAGGATATGGGAGTTAAAGCAATAAACGCGATAGATAAATTATTTAACACGTGGACTCCGCGAGAAAAATATGAGTTAATCAATTGCAATGAAGTAAAAGAAAACACAATTAATCACAAATTTGTATATTAAAATAAAGTTATGAGTAAACCAACATTTTTAATTTCGTGCCCAATTGATACTTACAGTGGATATGGATCACGTTCACGAGATATCGTTAAAGCGATAATTGAATTAGATAAATATGAAGTAAAAATATTACCTCAAAGATGGGGACAAACACCAAAAGGATTCATTCAAAACAACCCTGAATGGGGATTTTTATCTAAACATATTTTAAGCGTTCAACCACCTAACCAACCTGAAATTTGGATGCAAATCACAGTTCCAAATGAATTTCAACCTATTGGAAAATATAACATTGGATGCACCGCAGGAATTGAATCAAATATTGCCCCTGGTGATTGGATTGAAGGATGCAATCGTATGAACTTGATTTTAGGATCATCAAAACACACAATTGATGTATTAAAGAATAGTAAATGGGAAAAACGAGACAAACAAACAAACCAATCCCAAGGAACGCTTGAGTGGAATGGAGAAAATGAAATCATATTTGAGGGTGCAAACACAGATGTATATAAACCAGTAAAATCTACATTTGATTTATCTAATATTAAAGAGGACTTTGCTTATTTATTTGTAGGTCATTGGATGGAAGGTCAAATGGGAGAAGATAGAAAAAATGTAGGATTGCTTGTTAAAGCATTCTATGAAACATTTAAAAACAAATCTAAAAAACCTGCACTTATATTAAAAACATCAACTGTAGGTTCTTCCTATTTAGATAGAGATAGAATATTAAAAAGAGTTAAACAAATTAAAGATTCTTGTAAATCAAATAATTTACCTAATGTATATTTACTACATGGTGAATTTTCGGATGAAGAAATAAATGAAATCTATAACCATTCAAAAGTTAAAGCAATGGTTAATCTAACTAAAGGAGAAGGATTTGGTCGCCCGCTACTTGAATTTTCACTTGTAAACAAACCAATAATTGCATCAAATTGGAGCGGCCCTGTAGATTATTTAAACCCTGAATTTACAACATTACTCCAAGGCACAATGACTAAAATCCACCCTTCAGCAGCAAATCATATGTTGCTAGCGGATGCAGAATGGTTTTCGGTAGATACAGGACACGTAGGACACTATTTAAAAGATGTATTTGAAAACTATAAAGGATATGCTGAAAATGCAAAGCGTCAAGGTTTCCAATCTCGCTCTAAATTTTCATATGAAGCAATGAAAGAAAAACTAGGTAAACTATTTGAAGAAAAAATCCCGGAATTTCCAAAACAAATACAATTAAAATTACCTCAATTAAAAAAGATTGAATTACCAAAATTAAAGAAAATAGAATTACCAAAATTAAAACCCGTAGAATAATGCAAAAAGAAGAAATAGTTGACTGCCCTAAATCAGGAGGAAATTTATGTTACAAAATTCAAGTAACACCAGAAATACAAAATTTTCAAAGTTTATCATGTGGATTTTGGACTAATTCATTTATGAAAGAGGGACATGAATTTTATCAAACTCAAATAGAGACACTACCTGAATTGTATAAAGATTTAGCTTGGACTGATCCTGAAACTGGTTTAATTTGGTTGCCACAAACACTAAACATTGCTGACAAAGGAATGGTATTTGCCAATGGCACAAATTCCCAAAATTGGGGATGGGCAGCTGTTAAAGCTATAAAAGTACCTAAAAAAGATAAAAAGAAATATCCAATTCCTGGCAAACCTGGAGAATTTATGGAATATAGAATGGATATGATAAACATGAAAACGTTTAAAGAGCGTGATTATATGGATGCTCTTTCATATATTGGAATATTACCTGAATAAAATATATGAGAATAAGTTATGCAATTACCGTTTGTACTGAGTTTTTAGAGATCCAACGATTAATAAACTTTTTACTCAAACATAAACGAGCTCAAGATGATATTGTAGTACTATTTGATGAAGCAAATGGAGATAAAGAAATCGAAGCATACCTAAGATCCCATTCAGTTAATGGAGAATTTAGCTGGTATGCAGGAAAATTTGAAAGACATTTTGCAAATTGGAAAAACAAACTAACTAGCTACTGCACTGGAGATTATATATTCCAGATAGATGCAGATGAAATTCCTACTAAAACATTAATAGAATATTTACCTGATATTATTGAAGGTAACCCAACAGTAGATGTGCTATTAGTACCTCGAATTAATACAGTAGAGGGATTAACAGATAAACATATCCAACAATGGGGATGGAATGTTAATTCAAATGGATGGGTAAATTTTCCCGATTATCAATGGCGCATTTGGCAAAATAAGCCAGAAATCAAATGGATTAATAAAGTACATGAAGTACTTCAAGGATTTAAGGTGCATGGAATGTTACCGGTAGAAGAAGAATGGGCTTTATATCATCCAAAAACAATAGAGAAACAAGAAAAACAAAACAATTATTACAACACAATTTAAGTTATGGAAAAAATTTTAAAATCAAACATACAAAGAAAAGTATGGTATGCTCCTAATAAGTTTGAGTCTTATGGAGAAGAAGAAATAAAAGCAGTTGAGGCTTGTCTACGTGACGGATGGTTAGCAGGATTCGGTCCTCGTTCAATTGAATTTGAAAAGAAGATCGCTAAACGATTTGGTAAAAAGTATGGAGTATTTGTTAACTCAGGCTCTTCAGCTTGTTTGTTAGCAATTGCCGCTTTAGGACTTAAAAAAGGATCAAAAATCATTACACCAGCATGTACATTCTCAACAACATTAGCACCAATTATCCAATTAGGATATGAGCCCGTATTTTGTGATGTAGAATTAACATCATATGTTCCTTCGGTTCAAAGTATCTTAGATTTGATTACAGAAGACGTTAGAGCAATTATGGTCCCAAATCTTATTGGTAACAAACCAGACTGGGATTTATTAAAGAGTGAGTTAGCTCGTATTGGTCGTGAAGATATTATCGTAATTGAAGATTCAGCAGATACAATTACATACACAGAGAATACTGATGTATCAACTACAAGTTTCTATGCTAGTCACATTATCACAGCAGGTGGTACTGGAGGTATGGTTATGTTTAATGACATCAAGCATGTAGAACGAGCATTGCAGTATAGAGATTGGGGAAGAATGGGAGATAACTCCGAGATCATGGATGATCGTTTTAATCATATAGTAGATGGTATTCCATATGATCACAAATTCCTTTATGGAGTATTAGGATATAACATGAAGTGTAGTGAGATGAGTGCGGCTTTTGGTCTAGTTCAATTAGAGCGATTTGAAGACTATAAACACAAACGCAGAACAAACTTTGAGCGCTACTTAGAAAATCTTAAAGATATTAAAGAATTAATACTTCCAGATGATAGCGTTGAACCAAATTGGTTAGCTATTCCATTACAAACAGAAAGACGCTTAGAATTACTAACTTTCTTAGAAGAGAACAATATTCAAACTCGAGTTACCTTTGCAGGAAACGTAACACGTCATCCTATCTATAGAGAATATTTACAGGACTTTGAGAATGCAGATGCAATTATGAAGAATGGTTTTCTATTAGGAGCACATCATGGGATGACCGTTGAGGATGTAGATTATGTATGTGATAAAATTAAAGAATTCTTTGCAAAGTAATGGAAAAAATATATAGTAAAGTTGATCCTAACAAATTACTACACGTAATTGTTCGAAAAGAAGATTTAACACCTGGAAGAGTTGAAGTAGTCCCTGAAGATCATTTTATACAATGTGCTCTACTTAACATGGAAAAAGGTAAAACCTTTAAACCACACAAACACATACGGAAAGAGCGAACAAGAGATGTAATTGCTCAAGAGAGTTGGATTGTAATTCAAGGAAGTGTGAAATGTATCTTCTATGATACAGACGACCAGATTATAGCTACTCCAATTCTATACCCAGGTGATGCATCATTCACTTTAGAGGGTGGTCACAACTACGAAATACAAGAAGACAATACTTTAGTTTACGAATATAAGACCGGTCCTTATGAAGGTCAGGCTTTAGATAAAACATTTATATAATGAATGATGTGTTCATACATGATGAAGCTGAATTTAAAAGGGGAATTAAGTGTGAAGATCATGTAGCTATTGACAAAGGAGTTTATGCTACTGTTCTGTGTAAGATAGGATCATACACACATATTAGTCCATATGTTACCATCATCGGAGGGTCTAAGGGTTATTTTGAGTGTAAGGGATTCAACAACATCATGGCTGGAGCTAGAATCATATGCGGCTCCGATAGGTTTGATGGTAGTGGTTTATTTGGAGCCCTTATTCCAGATGAATTAAAAGGTAAACAAATTATTGAACCTGTAATAATGGAAGAATTCTCCAATATAGGTACAAACGCTATTGTCCTTCCGGGTTCTCGCTTAAGAAAAGGTGTATTACTAACAGCAGGAAGTTTATTAATAGGTGATACTGTAGAATGGGGAATCTATCAAGGCAACCCAGCAGTATTAATGAAAAAAATAGACGGTACTAAAATAATAGAAAATGCTAAAAAATTAGGTTATGAGTTTTAATACAATAACAGAATTTGAAAATAAAATAGCTGAATTTTTCGGAGCACCTTATGCTGTATCTATTGATTGCTGCACTCATGGAGTTGAACTATGTTTACGATACACACATGCTACTAAAATTATTGTTCCAAAACATACCTATTTATCTATTCCAATGTTAGCTAATAAATTAAAAATTGAATTAGAATGGAAGGATGAAAATTGGATAGATTATTATTATGTTACCGATAGTATAATTGATGCCGCTGTACTTTGGAAACCAAATAGTTATATTTCTGGAACCTTTATGAATATTTCATTTCAATTTAGGAAACATTTGGCTTTAGGTAGAGGAGGTATTATATTAACAGATGATAAAAAAGCAGCAGAAATATTAAAGAAAATGTCATATGATGGTAGAGACCCAAATATATTATGGAGAGACCAAAATATTGACACAATGGGATACCATTATTATATGACCCCAGAAACTGCTCAATTAGGTTTAGATAAATTACCTAAAGCAATAGAAACACACCCAACACAATGGACAATAAATGATTGGCCAGATTTAACACAAATGAAAATATTTAAACAGTTATAATGAAAAAAGCATTTATTACAGGAATTGGAGGACAAGATGGATCATACCTAGCAGAATACTTAGTTGAACAAGGATATGAAGTTCATGGAATTATCCGAAGAAATTCAACCCCAGAACACCAACAAAGTAGAATTGAATCTTTAAGAGATAAAATTAATGTGTATTATGGCGATCTCCTAGACCAATCCAGTATTGAGCATTTATTAGATAAAATACAACCAGACGAGATATATAACATTGCTGCACAAAGCCACGTACGAATTAGTTATGATATTCCTCAATTTACAGCTCAAACAAATGCTGTTGGAGTATTAAACGTACTAGAAGCATATAGACGCTCATGCCCAAATGCTAAATTTTATCAAGCTAGTAGCTCAGAAATGTTTGGAAGTAGTGTTGATGAAGATGGATTTCAACGCGAAACAACTCCAATGAATCCAGTTTCACCATATGGCTGCACTAAGGTATTTGGATACAATATCGTGCGTAATTACCGCAATGCTTACAAGTTACATGCTTCAAATGGTATTTTATTCAACCACGAATCTCCTAGACGTGGATCAAACTTTGTAACAAATAAAGTAGTTAAAAGTGCCGTTGAAATTAAATTAGGTATTTTAGATAAATTAGAGCTAGGAAATATGGATGCTTACCGTGATTGGGGTCATTCGTATGATTACGTTAGAGCAATGTATTTAATTGTTCAACAAGATAAACCTGGTGATTGGGTTGTATCAACTGGAGAGACTCGTTCCGTAAGAGATATGTGTGAATATGTATTTAGTAATTTAGGATTAGATTACAAGCAATATGTAGTGCAAAATGAGAAGTTTTTGCGTCCTGAAGAATTACCATATCTTAAAGGAGATTCAGCAAAAATCCGTACTGAGTTGGGGTGGACTCCAACATATACATTTGAAAGCATGATGGATGAAATGATTGAATATTGGATGAAAATTTTAAAAAAATGAATTATATTACACTAGCAGAAATGGGATCCTCAGGTGGCCTTTGCTCCCAACTCCAAATTTATTCAGGTTTAATGGCTGTAGCTAAAGCAAATAATAAAAAGGTTGTATTTTCTAAAGAAATGTTAAGTCATGGAGTAGGGATTAGAGTATTTGATTTATTAGATTTACCTTATGAACTTAAACCTCTTGAATTTTTTAATAATTTTCAAATAAAATATATTAATTTCCATACAACTAGATATGATGAAACATTATTTAATTTAGATGATAATATTAATTATAATTTAGCTGGAAGATTTGATTTATACACTTATTGGTATGATGATATCGGATATGAAATATCTCAATGGAATTATCAACCTTCCCTACAAACTCTAGCTGAATCTAGAATGTCTGAAATTAAAACACATTTTGGAAATGATAATCCTATTGTAAGTATTCATATTCGAAGAGGAGATTATTTATTACCCCACCATTCATTTTGTGAATTAGATGCTGATTATTATACTCAAGCAATAGTAGATCATTTTCTCCCTGTAGAAGATTATAATTTCCTTGTTTTTTCAAATGATATTTCATATGCTAAAGAATTATTTGAAGGAGACAACATCCACTTTATTGACCCTATAGGAGGAGAAAAAATATGCTCTGATTCAGAAAAAGAAGATTTAGCATTAATGAGCTTATGTGATCATCATATTATCGCTAATAGTTCGTATTCATGGTGGGGGGCATATCTTTGTAAAAATAAGAATAAAAAAATAATTTGTCCAACTAACTGGTTAAAATCAAACCATCAATCATCATGGATTAATGGAAATTATTATCCACCTACTTGGATTAACATAGATAATGAATGTTAAAAATAAATAATATATTTTAAAATGGAAAAAATAGTTATAGCAAATGTAATGAGATCAAAAAACAAACAATCGTTTTTTGCTTTACATCAAATAAATAAAAAAATTAAAGATTATAATCCTTCAATTGATGTTGAATTTAACATTATTTGGGATAATAATATTGAAAACCCAACTCCCGAAGAAAAAAAATGGATTGATCTAATAGATTCTAGCTTTAATGTAGTTTCATATGATAAACAATTTTTTGTAGACTATTGTATTAAAACATATGGAATGGATATAGAAAAAGTTACTGTTGATTTCAACAATTTCTTTGCTATCTATGTTATTTTATTATTCCATTATTTAAGACGAGCTAAACTTTATGATTATTGTTTAAGATATGATGATGATATTTTAATCAATTATGATTTTGCTGATGTAATTGAACTCATGCTCAATAAAACATCAATTCTAATTTCAGAACCATTTAATTCTAATTGTGATAAAGTTTTACTTCAGAAAATAATTAATGTTTATGGGCAAGAAGCAATTGATCTTTACCAATCTCGTAACCCTCAAATGTTAGGATTTAATAGTGGATTTCAAGGTATTGATTTATCAATATATGATGATTTTTTATCAACAGATAGATTTGAATTAATGTTTAGCCTATTTGAATTTAAATCAGTATTTGATGAAAATGGAGAAGAAATATGGGGACCTGAAAGATTTGTTATAGACACTCAAGAACAATCATATGCTTCATCAATGAACTTGCTTAAAGCAAAAAACATTCATATATTAAACCCAGAAGAATATTATGTAGCACCCAATTTTGGATCTCATCCTCATTTTGGTACATTAGATTCTGAAGATGAATTGAATGGATGGGGATGTTGTTTAAATTCTAAAATATCTCACTTTATAGGTCATACTCAAGGTAGAGGAAAACCTAAAGTATTTTTAGATAAAATGGATGAATATTTAAAAGAAAATAATTTTTTATAAAATGACAAAAGTAGTATACGTAACAGGATGTTTAGGATTTATTGGATCCTATGTAACAAGAAAATGCCTTGATAAAGGGTGGTATGTAAAAGGAGTTGATAAAATGACCTATGCCGCCAACAAATATTTACTAACTGAATTTAAAAAATACCCAAACTTTTCATTTGTTCATTGTGATATTAATGAATTAAAGTTTTTATATGATTGTGATTTTGTAATCAATACAGCAGCAGAAACACACGTTGGTAATTCAATTGCTAGCAGCACTGAATTTGTTAAATCAAATATTGATGGTGTTCATAATTTACTTGAATTAATCAAAAACCATAGAGGAGAAAATACTCAAAAACCAATCTTACTTCATTTTAGTACAGATGAAGTATATGGAGATATAGAATCTGGAGCCCATGATGAAGAACATTTACTAAAACCATCAAATCCATACTCAGCAACTAAAGCAGCAGCGGATATGTTAGTTATGGCTTGGGGTAGAACACATAATATACCTTATATGATTATTCGTCCAACTAATAATTATGGTATTGGACAATATGTAGAAAAATTAATACCTAAAGCTGTAAAATTATTAAATTTAGGCCGTAAAATCCCACTCCACAATGGTGGTTTACCATATAGAAATTGGTTACATGCATCAGACACAGCGGAAGCTGTAATCACATTAGTGGAAAATGGTAAAATAGGAGAAATTTATAATGTAGCGGGTGGTTTTGAACAACAAAATATAGAAACCGTAAAATCTATTATTACTGAATTTAATCAAGTTAAAAATTGGGAAGATTTTCATGGTATAGAACATTATATTGATTTTTCTTGTGATAGAAAAGGACAGGATGTTCGTTATGCTTTAGATGATTCTAAAATAAGAAATTTAGGTTGGGAACCAAAAAGCGTGTTTACTGAAGAAATTCCTCGTATAGTTAACCATTACAAAAATAAATTTATATGGTAAAAATTAGTGACGTAATAGCAGATTATTTATTAAAAAATAATATTGATATTGTATTTGGAATTATAGGATCTGCAAACTCCCACATTTTCGATTCACTAAATAAACACCCAAATATTAAATTAATCTCAGTTCACCATGAACAAGTAGCTATAATGGCTATGGGAGCTTATTATCGCTCAACTGGAAAAATGGCAGCATCATTAGTTACTGCTGGTGGTGGTGCCTCAAATTCATTTACAGGCATTTTATCTAATTGGGCAGATTCAATCCCCGGACTAATTATTTCAGGACAAGAACAATCATATCATATTAATGACTATTCAGATATGAGAATGTATGGTATTCAAGGATATGATGCTGTATCAACATATTCAAAACATGTTAAAATGTCTGTTCGAATTACTAAAGAGAATATATATGAAACATTTAAAAAAGCATTTGAAATAACCCAAACCGGAAGACCAGGTCCTGTATTTTTAGAAGTACCATTTGATGTTCAAGGGCAAATGGTTGAAGAACAACCTATTACTTTATACCAAAAACTACATAGACCTATAATAAGTACAAAAACATTAGACTTAATAAATTTACTTAACCAATGTAAAAGACCAGTTGTAATTGGAGGTCATGGTGTTAAATTATCTCAATCAGAAAAGATATTTAAACAGTTTATTGAACAACATAATCTACCTACAATATTAACTTGGTCAGCAGTAGATTTACTTGAAGAAACCCACCCCAACAACTATGGTCGCTCAGGTGTTCAAGGACAACGTTCAGCTAATTTTATTGTTCAAAATTGTGATTTATTGATTGTAATGGGAAGTAGATTATCTTTATTACAAACCGGATATTCTAGAACAGATTTTGCTCCACATGCAAAAATAGTTCATATTGATATTGATCCAACCGAAACAAATAAATTTGACGGGTTATCAATTAATGAAGATATTGGGAATATATTATATGATTTAGTTTCACTTGATTCAATTAAATTAAATACTACTGAATGGAAATTATATTGTGATAATATTCGAAATGAATACCCTCGAGTAATGCCTGAACATTTAGCTGATCCTACTAATTCATATACATTTATGGATTGGTTTTCAAATAAGGTACCCGACAATTATACTATTGTTACAGATATGGGAACAGCATTATTAAGCGGGTTCTATGGTTTTAATATTAAACCAAACCAAAAAATGTTTACTTCACTTGGTTTAGGTGAAATGGGATATGGTATAGCAGCAGCAGTAGGAGCAGGATTTGGTCCCAACCCAGTAATGTGTTTAAATTGTGATGGGGGTATGATGATGAATTTACAAGAATTACAAACTATTAAAACACATAACTTACCTGTTAAAATAGTAATATTCAATAATGATGGTTATTTAATGATTAAACATACTCAAAATATGTTATTTGGAGGAACCAAAACATGTGTTGATAAAAAAACAGGAGTTACACTCCCAGATTATAAAAAAGTAGCAAAAGCATTTGAATACGAATATTATACTATAGATCAAGTAGATAAATTTTTATCATCCCCAAATCAAGGTATTTTAGAAGTATTTATGGATCCAAATCAAGAATTTATACCTAAAGTAAAAGGTATTAAAAATAAAGATAATACAATTCAAGCAGGTCTTTTGGAAGAAATGTCTCCTTTATTACCTTTAGAAAAAATTGAAAATATAATGATTAAAGTACACGAACGAAGTAAAACAGTATCACGATGAAAATAAAAGTAGCAATTTTAGGTACCGGAAATATAGGTACTGACCTAATGTTGAAATCAATTAAAACAGATTTTATTGATATAGTAGCATTTGTAGGTCGAAGATTAGATTCAGACACAATGCAAATTGCTAAATCTAAAGGAATATTAACCTCAGATCAAGGTATTAATTATTTTATAAATAATCCAAAATGTTGTGATGTTGTATATGATTGTACTAGTGCAGCAGATGCTAGAGAACATGCTAAAGTATTTAAGGAGCAAGGAGTTAAAGTAATTGATTTGACTCCGGCTAAAGTAGGAGACATGTGTGTACCTGATATCAATTCTGATTTAATTTTAACAGATGATAATGTGAACATGATTACATGTGGAGGACAGGCTTCAATGCCAATGCTGCATTTAATTTCAAAACATTGTACTGGGTTAGAATATGTTGAGATTGTATCTCAAATTGCATCTAAAAGTGCAGGTATGGCAACTCGAATTAATGTTGATAATTACATTGCAACTACAAGAAAAGCAATTACTAAATTCACAGGATGTAAAAATACAAAAGTTATTCTTAACTTAAACCCAGCTGAACCTTGTGTTGATATGCAAACAACTATTTTTATTAAAACAAAAGATATTAACTTTAATCATTTAACAGAAGAAATTGCTGATAAAATTGAAGAATTAAAAACATACATTCCATACTATGAACTAGTATTACCACCAACAATGAATGAAAATGGAGTAGTAGTTTTAAGCATCAGAGTAAAAGGCACCGGCGATTATCTTCCAGAGTACGCAGGTAATTTAGATATTATTAATTGTGCCGCAATTAAAATCACAGAAAAATTAACCCAAAACATATGAAAAATATAATAATCACTGATTCAAGTCTTAGAGATGGAAATCACAGTGTTAAACATACAATTAGTTTAGATAGCATTGAAAAATATTGTCAATTTGCAGATAAAGCAGGCATTCCAATTGTTGAAGTAGGACATGGTAATGGTTTAGCTGCTTCTTCTTTATTAATTGGAAAATCCCCCAATACAGATAAAGAAATGCTTACTATAGCAAGGAAAAATCTAAAAACCTCTAAATTAGGCATCCATACCATCCCAGGACTATCAACTATTGATGATGCTAAATTAGCTATGGATTATGGAGTAGATGTATTTAGAGTAGCAACCCATTGCACTGAAGCAACGTTATCAAAATCTCATATTGAAGCATTAGCCAAAACAAATAAAGAAGTATATGGAGTATTAATGATGTCCGCTTTAATTACAGCTGAAGAATTAGCTGAGCAAGCTAAAATTATGGAAGATTATGGTGCTCAAGCTATAATTATTATGGATTCAACAGGCACTTATTTACCTCATGATGTAAAAGAAAGAATTAGTTTACTTAAATCAAAATTAAATATTAAAGTTGGTTTCCATGCCCATAACAATTTAGGATGTGCTATAGCTAATTCATTAATCGCAGTAGAAAGCGGAGCTGAATTAATTGATGCCTGTATTCGTGGATTTGGAGCTGGAGCAGGTAACGCACCCTTAGAATTAATTCTCCCTGTACTTGAAAAAACAGGCTACACTACAGGTATTAGCTTTGAAGAAACAATCAAAGAAGCAGATCGTGTAATGGATTATTTAGTACCAAGTGCCCCAATTACTACCCCAATCAATGTGCTAACAGGATTAACTCGTTTATTCTCAGGATTTGAAAAACCAATTGTAAAAGCATCTAAATTATATGGTATTGAATATTCATCTCTTATTTTTGAATTAGGTAATAGAAAATTAGTTGCAGGGCAAGAAGATTTAATTTTAGAAGTTGCTCAAAAACTAAAAGAAAATAAATGAGGATTTTAATTACAGGTGGTAATGGATTCTTAGGGTCTAGTATTGTTAGAAAACTGATTAAAGAAAACCATAATGTGTATGTTTTTTCTAAATCAACTAATAATATTCAAGATGTTTTAAATAAAATTAAGTTTGATTTTAGTTCTAATAATGAATTAATTAATTTTGAGAAAGAAATTTTAGAATTTTCTCCCGAAATAGTAATTCATTGTGGTTGGAGTGGGGGTAATAGCTATCAAGATGTAAATGATTTAAACCAACTATATGAAAATGTAGTATCTAGTGTTAAACTAATAGAAATTTTAAATAAACTCAAACACAAACCTAAATTTATTGGATTTGGTAGCTTTTCAGAATATGGAAATTTACCAATACCCATAAATGAAAATAACACAGAGCAGCCAATAAATTTATATGGATTGTCTAAACTAACATTTAAAAATTATAGTAAAATGTTATGTGACAATTACGGTATGGAGTGGGTTTGGGTTAGACCATGTTACATATATGGACCAAATGATGTTAAAACTAGATTAATCCCATTATTAATTAATAAATTATTAAATGATCAAGAAATCATTTTAGATGATTGCAATAAAATTATAGATTATCTTTATATTGATGATTTTATAAATTATTTTTATAGCTTAACCCAAACACCATCAGAAGGAATTTACAACATTTGTTCAGGAAAACAATATAATTTAAAAGAATTAATTCAAGACATCCATCTACTTTCCCAAAGTAAAAGTAAAATTTCCTTTGATCCAAAATTAAACCGTAAATTTACTTCATCCCACATATGTGGAGATAATACAAAAATCACTAAACAAAGCAATTATTTCCCTCAATTAGATATTAATCAAGGGGTTTTATTAACCATCAATTATTATAAAAAGTTATTATGAAAGATTTAGTTACGTTAAAAGACAATAAATGGGTATGGCCCATAAGTGATGAAAATAGCTGGATAGGACAAAATGAATTTCAAGACCTTGCAAAATGGGTTCTTCCCCACGTTAAAGAAAAAAATATCATGATTCAAGCAGGTGGTAATTGTGGTTTTATGTTAAGCAATTTTGTTGAACATTTTAATACAATATATACTTTTGAACCAGACCCAATTAATTTTTATTGTTTAAATCAAAACGTTACCTCCCAAAATGTTATTAAAATGCAGTGTTGTTTAGGTAATGATCCAACCCCTGTTGCTACCCAACATTTAATTAGACCTGACCGACCAAATGATATTGGAGGAGTCCATATCTCCGGAACAGGATTTACTCCATCAATAGTAATTGATAACTTATCTCTTCCAGGATGTGATTTAATTCAATTGGATGTTGAAGGATATGAATTAAATGCTCTTTTAGGAGCTGAAAAAACTATTAAAAAATATAGTCCTGTTTTATGTATAGAATTCTGTGAAAAATGGTTAAATAGATATGACACTTCATCCGATAAAATATTAGGATTATTGGAAGATTGGGGGTATATTCAAGTAAAGGAATACGGAGTTGATAAAATTTTTATTAAAAAATGAAAATACTAATTACAGGAGGAAATGGTTACATTGCAAAAAGCATATATTCTGCTTTATCTTTAAAACATGATATAACTCTAGTAACTAAAAATGATCTTAATCTTACTCTCCGAGATGAAGTTAAACATTACTTTTTAAACAACCAATTTGATTTAGTTATCCATACCGCAGTGGTAGGAGGAAACCGACTTTTATCAGATGGACCAGATGTTGCACTTTCAAACATATTAATGTATGATAATTTAATGCGTTGCAGAGACAAATTTACTAGATTAATACATTTTGGTTCAGGTGCTGAAGATAAAGCTGATGATCCTTATGGGTTTAGTAAACACATCATATCCCAGTTGATGAAATTGGATTCTAAAAGCGTAAATGTAAAAATATATGCTGTATTTGATGGAAATGAATTAGATACTAGATTTATTAAAAGTAACATTACCCGATATATTAATCGAGAAGACATGGTTATTCATCAAGATAAAAAAATGGATTTCTTTTACATGAAAGATTTAATTTCATTAATAGAATGGCTTATTAATCAACGTGAAGAAGAATTCCCTATACAAGAAATTAACTGTAGTTATTTAGATAAAACAACCCTTACCCAAATTGCTGAAATCATTAATTCATTAAGTGATTATAAAGTAAATATTAAAATAGAAAATGAAGGAATGGGAGATAATTATTGTGATATACATCCAATAATGCCTTTTAATTTAATAGGATTAGAACAAGGAATTAAAGAAACATATAATAAATTAAACCAATGATAAAACCAATTAGTTTTTGTATAGCAACTGCTAACAATGAAAAAGAGTACATTAAACTTTTAATCCAATCATTACAAGACCATACCCAATTTGATCTTCATGAAGTAATTATATTTGTGGATACAGATAATCAAGGTACATATGAAGAACTTTTAAAACTTCAAAAAAACCACTCCAATATCAAAATATGTAAAAATCCTGATTCATCCCCGGTTTGGGCCCAATTAAATGCCTCATTAATGTTTCAAGCAGCTACTAAAGATATATTCTGCTATATCCAATCAGACATGGTTGTTGGGAAAAATTTTGATAAACATATCACCCAAAACCTAATCTCAGAAAATATAGTGTTATCTTGTGCTCGAATTGAACCACCATTACACCCTGCATCTCCAGAAAAGATTGTTAAAAGTTTTGGAACATCTCCTGAAGACTTTGATTATAAAGGATTTAATAAATTTGTTGATGAGTTACAAAAAGAAAATAGACCAAATATTTGGGGCCACTTTGCTCCATTTGCAATGTATAAAAAAACATGGTTTGATAAATTAGGGGGATTTGACCAACAATTTAGATCATCACGAGAAGATTCAGATTTAATTATACGAATGGGATTGAATAATCTAGATCTAGTTCAATCATGGAATGCTTGTGTTTATCATTTTACTTGTGTATCAAGTAGAGGAAAAGATTGGTTTAAATCAACAAAACAAACCGATTATAAAAATTTACTTCAATCACATGCTGATGCTCAAGAATTGAAACGATTTGTTCGAAAATGGGGAATGTTTGGTCATCACGCTCAACCCGTATATGATATTGCATTTAATATAGAAATTGATCGTTTTGTTGATTTTAATTTATTGAAATGGATAGAACCATATTGTAAAACACTTTATCTTTCTGATAAAAGTATTGTTGATCAATTAATATCTCAAATTGAATTTGAATCTAATTACTACAATAATTTACGTTGGGGTTATTCAAATGAATATTGGGATAAAGTAAAACATATCTATAATCCAAATACATTTGAAGATAAAATTAGTACTGAAGTTAAAGAACATGATGTAGTTATTTCATTTAAGTTATCTGAATTAATGGATTCATTAGATCAAGATCTTCAAAATATAATAGTAAACATTCATCCATTAATAGATCAAAATGAAATAGGGGAATTCGGGTATGGTCCATTAACTATTAAAATAAATAATAAAAATAATTTAATGAATACTTATAAAAAACATTCCGGAATCCCATCAATATTAGATCAATCTAAATACATATTTAATTAAAATATAAAGCTTGCTAACACACCACACACAATGAGCCTATATATATACTATAACAAACACGATAAAACTAAGGAACCACATGGTAAATTTGAGGCTATTAACTTGGAGGATGCTATTTTGGTAGCTTCCCACATTAAAAACATGAATATACAAGATTTTTTAACAGTATTTAAAGTAGAAGAATGGAAGAGACGTTCAAAAAACTAAGTGAATTAATTGGAAAAGGTGGTAGAATAGAAGAGAGTGAAAAATCAATTAAACGCAAAAAGGAAAAATTCTTTTTAGATATAATTTCAATTTTATGTGAAATTGAGGCATACCAAAAAATATCTGAAAGTGTAGGAATAAGCCTGGTCAAATATGAGGATTTACATTTTCAAATAATTGAAGGATTGCTTGAAAAACAATATGGAGAATTAGAAAAAAATA
>Ga0315909_10003920_pt1 | contig 17848 bp, 10 predicted proteins | sample LakEriMetagenome_11_FD_203527 | JGI IMG/M metagenome (GOLD analysis project Ga0315909, IMG submission 203527) | Freshwater fungal communities from buoy surface, Lake Erie, Ohio, United States - Buoy 2 MA125 | ecosystem: Environmental > Aquatic > Freshwater > Lake | place: USA: Lake Erie, Ohio...
CCTCATCGCGGAATATTCGCCTTATGCGCTGGTGTCGTCCGACGACCCTGCGGTGTACATGACCTTCGGCGGCCCGCCGGCCATCGGCCAGAACGAGAAAGACCCGACGCACACCGCGAACTTCGGCCTCAAGCTCGCCGAGCACTGCGCGACCAAGGGCGTGTCCGCCGAGTTGCATTACCGCGGGCTCGCCAACCCTAAGCACGCGACGCCGACGGACTTCCTGCTCGCGAAGCTGAAAGCTGCGAAATGAAGACCGTAGCTCTTTTTTCCATCCTGCTGCTGGCCGGTTGCGCCACACCAGAGTCTTTCTCGGTCCGCGAGGACTTCGGGGCCGGCTTTGAAGCGAAGAAGTTCCTCACGCCGCTCCCCAACAAGAACACGTCCATCCGCGACGGCGTGATGTGGACCCGCGGTTCGAGCGGCGGCAAATACCCGCCGATGGTCTACCTGGCGCTCGCCGGCAAGGACCTGACGATGTCCTTCCGATACCGTCACCTCGAGAAAGGCGGTATGCTCTGGCTCTTCGTCGACGGCGACGACGGCTACGGCTCGGTCGACCACATGCTCCGTGTCCGCCTCAACCGCGATAGCGTCGTGCTCGAAGTCGACGCCCACACCCTCGACCCGAAGCATCCGCTCCGCCAGAACACCCGCGAGCCGGATCCGGTCAGCAAGGCCTACCGCACCAACGAGCACCTCCCGGCCGAGAAGGTCGACCTCTCCACGAACGAGTGGCGCACGGTGAAGCTCGTGTTCAAGGGTGATACCGTGGACATGTCCGTCGACGGCAAGTGGACCCGCACGCTGAAGCGCCCGAACTTCGACGCCACCAAGCGTAAGCTCCTCTGGATGCAGAACGGCGGCGCCGCCGGCATCGAAATCGACGATGTGCTCGTCACCCCCACCCCCTGAGTCCGTCCTTCCCCCATACTCCATACTCCCATGTGGCACGCCACCCTCCTCGCCTCCGCCCTGCTCCTCGTCGGTTGCGCCTCCGGCCCTCTCCTCGTCGAAGCCGAACCGCCCGTGATCGTCGCGCCCGACCTCAAATCGGCGTTCGCCGAACCGTGGAAGATTCCGCATGGCGAATGGAAACCCGACGGCGGCGTGCTGCGCATGACCGAAATCCCTGCGCGCAAGCATGTACCGGTCCTCCAACACTGGGTCGGCCTGAAGACGGCCGTCATCGAACTCGATTTCCGCCAAGACGTCCCGACGACCTTCTATATCGGCTGCGATGCCGACAAGCACGTCGGCCGCGTGGTGATCACGCCCAAGGAAGTCCATATCGCTGAAGATTCCGTGAAGCCTTCGCACATCCTCGCACGCATGCCCCTTGAAACCATCAAGGGCCAGTGGCGACACGTCCGCGTCGAATGGACCGGCGATCGGATGGCCGTCCGTATCGACGGGCAGGAGCTGAGCGCCCAACACCCCTTCCTGGCCACGCCCAAGACCCGCAGTTGGATCGCCGGTGCCAAGTCCGCCGAAGTCCGCAATCTCGTCATCAAAGGCGTAGCGCAGTGAAGACCCTCCTGACCCTCCTGCTGGCTTCGCTCGCGGCGCACGCGGCGGATAAGCCGAACATCATCCTGATCTACTCAGACGACCACGGCTGGGCGGATCTCGGCATCCAAGGCTCGGACCAGGACATCCGCACGCCGCACCTCGACGCGATGGCCCGCGACGGCGTCCGCTTCACCCGCGGCTACGTCACCGCGCCCCAATGCGTCCCTTCGCGCGCGGGCGTGCTCACCGGCCGCTATCAGCAGCGCTTCGGCGTGGAGGATAATAACAAGGGTCCGCTCCCGCTCGCCGAGCTGACTATCGCCGAACGACTCAAGGCCGCCGGTTACGTCACCGGCCAGGTCGGCAAATGGCACCTCGACCTCGTCGGCGGCAAGAAAGGCGACAAGCTCCTGCGCTCGTCTAAGGAATTCATGCCCCACGCCCAGGGCTTCGACGAATACTTCCGCGGCGAACTCCGCCAGTATCTGGCCTCGCATGACCTGCAGGGGAAACCTTTCGCCGACGCTCCGCACCTCGTGGCCGACAATCGTTTCCGCGTGGTCGTGCAGACCGAAGCCGCCCTGTCCTTCCTGGACCGCCGCGCCGCCCTGCCGGCCCAGCCGTTCTTCCTCTATCTCGCTTACTACGCCCCGCACGTCCCGCTCGAGTCCCCGGAGCCATGGTTCTCCAAGACGCCCGCCCACCTGCCCAAGGAACGTCGCCAGGCTTTGGCGATGATGGCGGCGATGGACGAAGGCATCGGCCAGCTGCGCGCGAAGCTCAAGGCGACCGGCCAGGACCAGAACACGCTCATCGTCTTCATCGGCGACAACGGCGCACCCCTCGGCAAAGCCTGGGATGGATCGCTCAACACGCCGCTCATCGGCCAGAAAGGCATGCTTAGCGAAGGCGGTATCCGTACGCCGTTCGTGGCCACTTGGCCCGCTCGCCTCCCCGCCGGCAAAGTCTACGATCAGCCCGTCAGCAGCCTCGACGTCGCGGCCACGGCCGTGGCCGCCGCGGGCCTGCCGAAAGCCCCGGAACTCGATGGTGCGGATCTCGCGCCCTTCGCCGCCGGACAGAACACCGGTGCGCCGCATGGGCGTCTCTTCTGGCGCTGGGGCTCGCAGGCCGCCGTGCTGGAGCACCCGTGGAAACTCGTCCGCCTCGGCGACCGCGAGGAGATGCTTTTCGATGTGACGCTGCCCGACGGCGAGAACCTCACCAAGAATCAGGCCAAGGCTCGCCCGGAGATCGTCGCCCGCCTGCGCACGGCGCTCAAGGCATGGAGCGACACCCTTACGCCTCCCGGCCTCCCTACGAGCCTGGACCCGCATCATGAAGGCATGTTCGCCGAACACGGCGTCATCGCGGCTTCCGCCATCGCCGCACCGCGCAAGAACGAGCCCGCCGGATCGGTCCAAGGCTGGATCTGCCGTAACGGAAATATCGCGACCAAGGACGGCGCCCTGCTCGTCGCCGCCGACCCCAAGGCCGCCAAGAACGCCAAGCCCTTCCTCGCCAAGACCGGCCTCACGCTGAAAGGTCCCGTGACGGCGCTCATCAAGGCCGACGCCAAGGTCGCGACCCAAGGCTCGCTCAGCTGGCGCACCAAGGACCAGCCCGACTTCCTGCCCGTGAATCTCGTGCGGTTCGAGATTCCCGCCGGCCCCTCCGAGCAGACCATCGCCCTGCCCGTCGACGGCCAGGCCATTCACGTTCGCTTCCATCTCGGCGACCAGGCCGAGGGCCTGCGCCTCCGCTCGATCGAACTGCGTCCCGCCAAGGGCGAGGCCGATATCGCGGACTTCGGCCGCTGATTCGTATCCCCTCATATAAAAAGCCTGTCCAGAAGGCGTCAGGGGCCTAGGTTCTCCTGACCTCATGAACGCTCGCGCCCTCCTCGCCTGCCTGCTCGCGCTGTCGCCCCTCGCCGCCGCGGACCGTCCGAACATCCTGCTCATCGTAGCCGACGACTTGGGCTGGTCCGACGTCGGCTGGCACGGCGGCTTCGGTAAGACCCCGCACATGGACAAGCTCGTGCGCGAGGGACGCGAGCTCGATCGTCATTACGTCCAGCCCGTCTGCACGCCCACCCGTGCCGCGCTCATGAGCGGACGTTGCCCCGGTCGCTTCGGTCCGCAGGCGCTCAGCCCGAGCAACCTCCGCGCGATGCCGCTCGGTACGACCACGCTCGCCTCGGCGCTCAAGGCCGCCGGTTACCGCACCCACCTCGCCGGCAAGTGGCACCTCGGCGCGCGACCGGAGTGGATTCCGAACGCTTACGGTTTCGACACGAGCTACGGCACGCTCACCGGCGCGGCGGATCCGTGGACGCACAAATATCGCAAAGGTAATCCCTACGAGGACACCTGGCACCGCGACGGGAAACCCTTCCACGAAGAAGGTAACGCCACCGAGCTCATCGCCGCCGAAGCCTTGAAACGCATCACCCAAGGCGGCGACCAGCCCTGGTTCATGTATGTCCCCTTCCACGCCGTGCACACGCCCGTCGACGCGCCGGCCGAATACAAGAAGACCTACGACGGCGTGAAGTTCCACGACGACCCGGTGAAGCATGAATCCCGCCTCCGCATGGCCGCGATGGTCTCGCAGCTCGACGCCAAGGTCGGCGCGTTCGTCGATGCGCTCGAGCGCACCGGCCAGCGCCAGAAGACCCTCATCGTCTTCACGTCCGACAACGGCGGCATCGAAGGCCTCCAGAACGCCTACGCCGGCACCGTCCCCCACTCGCCTTTCAACAGCGAGAACGACCCGCTCCGCGGCCAGAAGAACACCCTCTTCGAGGGCGGCATCCGCGTGTGCGCCTTCGCCAACCAGCCCGGCACGCTGAAGGCGGGCAAGGTCTCCGCCCCGCTTTATGTCGGCGACTGGCTGCCGACACTCGCCGGACTCGCCGGCTTCCGCCCCGAGAAAGATCCGCAGTGGGACGGACTCGACCGCTGGAAGGTCATCTCCGGCGACGAAGCCTCGCCGGCCGCCCGCACGGTCTACATCGCCCACTCCCAAGGCCAGGCTCTGCTCCACGGAGACTGGAAGGTCATCCGCATGAAGAAGGGCGCCGCACAGCTCTTCGATCTCGGCCAAGACCCCTACGAGAAGACCGACCTTGCCGCCACCCGCGCCGACAAGCTCAAGGAGATGCTCGCCCTGCTCGACGCTCAACTCGCCAAGGACGACAAGGTCATGCCCGCCGACCTCAAAGGCCTCCCCCACTGATCCCTCCTCCCCCTCCTTCCATGCTGCCCCTACGACGCTCCTTCTGGCCCACCGGCCAACTGGTCAACTGGTCAACTTTTCTGTCCCTCCTCCTCGCCCCGCTTGCGGTTGTCGCCGCAGATAAGCCGAACATCATCCTGATCCTGGCCGACGACCTCGGCGGCCGCGACCTCGCCTGCTTCGGCAGCAAGTATCATGAGACGCCCAACCTCGACCGCCTGGCCGCCCGCGGCGTCCGCCTGACGCAGGCGTATTCCGCGAGCCCGCTCTGTTCGCCGACGCGCTCGAGCATCCTGACCGGCCAATACCCGGCCCGTACCGGCATCACCGCGCCCGTCTGCCATCTCCCGATGGTGCAGCTCGAGAAAAGCCTCGGCAATAACGAGAACGGTAAAGTCCGCGTACTCGTCGCCGAGAGCGTCACGCGCCTCAAGCCCGACTACCATACGATCGCCGAGGCGCTGAAGGCTTCCGGCTATGCGACGGCGCACTTCGGCAAGTGGCACCTCGGCCATAACCTGAAAGCGGGCGACACCTACGAACCGCGCGACCAAGGCTTCGACCTGGACTGGCCGCACACGCCCAAGGCCCCCGGCCCCGGCGGCGGCTACCTCGCGCCTTGGCAGTTCATCACCGACCCTGCGATCAAGGACGACACCGGTCGTCACGTCGACGAGCGCATGGCCGACGAGGCCGGCAAGTTCATCCGTGCCAGCAAGGGCCGTCCGTTCTTCGTCAACTTCTGGCTCTTCTCCGTGCACTCCCCGTGGAATGCGCGCAAGGACTACATCGAGCACTTCAAGCAGAAGACCGACCCCGCGAACCCGCAGCAGAACCCGCTCTACGCCGCGATGGTGAAGAGCCTCGACGATTCCGTGGGCCGCCTGCTGAAGCACCTCGATGATTCCGGCGAAGCCGACAACACGATCATCGTCTTCTGGTCCGACAACGGCGGCTACGCCTACCCGCCCAAGAAGACCGATCCCGACGGCTACGCCGAGATCCCCGCGACGAGCAACCTGCCCTACCGCAGCGGCAAGGCCTCGCTCTATGAAGGCGGCACCCGCGAGCCGGGCATCGTCGTCTGGCCCGGCAAAGTGAAGGCCGGCGCGACCGCCGACTTCCTCATGCAGTCGGTCGACCTCTACCCGACGCTGCTCCGCGCCGGCGGCGCCGCGAGCAAGCCCGACCAGAAGGTCGACGGCCTTGACCAGACGGAAGCCCTCCTCGGCGGCACGTCGTCCCGCGACCGTGTCTTCTGCCACTTCCCGCACGGCAACGCCACGCGCGACTCCGTCATGGACGGTTTCTACGCCGGCACCTACGTGCGTAAGGGCGACTGGAAGCTCCTCCGCTTCTACGCGCGCAATGACGACGGATCGGATGACCTTGAGCTCTACGATCTGAAGAACGACCTCGGCGAACGCCGTAACCTCGCCAAAGAGAAGCCCGAGCTCGTGAAGGAACTCAACGGACTGATCACCGACTTCCTCAAGGACACTGAAGCGGTGATCCCGAAGCTAAATCCGAATTTCGGCAAGGCCGCGCCCAAGGCGCCGGCGAAGAAGAAAGCCCTGGCGCCCGACGACCTCCCCGGCGGCTGGAAGAACCGCGCCGGCAAGGCCGTCGTCATCGAAGGCGCCCTGAACGTCCAGAGCAAGGGCCCCGACTCCTTCCTCGGCGTCAGCGCCGGCCTGGCCGCCGGTCCGGCCAAACTGTCCTTCAAGATCCGCGCCCCGCAGGCCGGCGAAGGACGCATCGCCCTCCTCGGCCCCTCGGGCGGCGCCGAATTCCTTTCCGTCCCTTACCGGACGGCCGGCGAGGCCGTCTGGCAGACCATCACCGTGGAATTGAACCCCAGGCAGGCCGCCGGCATCCTCCGCCTCTACCTGCCCGCCGGTTCGTCCTCAGTCGATCTCGACGACATCGTCCTGACCCCCCACCTTGGGCCGGCCCGCCGCTGGGAGTTCTGACGCAGCCCCTCGACCCGCCGTAGACGAGCCTCTGTAATCAAGGCTCGTCTACGGGTGCCTGTTACCTCTTAGGCTCTGACTCATGGGAAGATTCTGCTCCGCGTGGCTCGCCACTCTCCTGTGCGTCGTGTCGTATTCGTTCGCCGACCTGCAGGCAGCGGAACCGGTGACCACGCCGGCGATCCGCGAACGCGGCCTGGTCTCGCCCGGCGATACCGCCCGGTTGGCGGCGGTCATGGCCAAGGCCCGCCGTGGCGAAGAGATCTGCGTCGCCGCCATCGGCGGTTCGATCACCGCCGGCGGCCTGCAGACCAAGGATCCGAAGAACCGTTATGTCGCGCGCGTCGCGGCTTGGCTTACCCAGACCTTCCCCCAAGCCAAGGTGCGGTTCGTCAACGCCGGCATCGGCGGTACGAATTCGCTCTACGGCTCCATGCGCGTCCGGCGCGATGTCCTCAGCAAGCAACCCGACCTGGTCATCGTGGAGTATGCGGTGAACGATAACCACCCCGTGCCGATGTTCTGGAGCACGTACGAAGGCGTCCTGCGTCAGATCCTCCGTGAACCGCAGCAACCCGCCGTCGTGCAGTTGTTCTTCATGCAGCGCAAGGGCGAGAACGCCCAGGAGACCCAGCACATGCTCGGTCGCCATTATGACCTGCCGATGGTCAGCTTCCGCGACGCTTGGTGGCCGGAAATCTACGCCGGTCGCGTCCATTGGGAGACGATGTATGCCGACGTGGTACACCCGAACGATACCGGACATATCCTCGCCTCGGAACTGCTGATCGCCCTCCTCCAACGGGTCAAAGACCAGCCGGCCCCCGCCGCCGTCCGGACGACGCTGCCCGCGCCGATGATCTCAGACCTTTTCGTCGACTGCCGCTTCGCTCAATACGCGGATCTACAGCCGACCGCGAACAGCGGTTGGAAGCGAACCGCGGACGGCAACCGCTGGGAAAGTCCAGCCACCGGCGGGACGATTGAGTTCGGCTTCGAAGGCGAGCTGCTCTTCCTGGGTTACGAGATCGACGCGGCCTCCGAGCCGCTGGCCACTTACCGCATCGACGGCGGCAGCCCCCGGCCGCTGAAGCGTAACCCCAACCGACTCCCCCTCGCGGAGGGACTGACCCCGGGTCCGCACCGGATCCTCATCGAGTATACGGCCAGCCAGCCAGCCACTGCCGGATCCCGCGTGCAGGTCTGGTCGATGGGTGCCGCCGGCAAGACCCGCTAGCGGACGGCCGTAAGAATCGTCGGCCCTCAGGCTGGCCCGATGCCGTTAATTCACGGCTAATGATACCGCCTTAAAGGTGGTATTAAACACCTAGGAGGGGAACAACCCGCCGGGACACCCTATCTTATGTCGTGTTTGCCCCAATCCGGCTTTCCCTCCGTCCTTTAGCCCTTTAATTCATACCGACCCCTTCCCCATGCGTAAGCCCCTCTTGGCGCTCCTGCCCTTCTTCCTGTCCGCCGCCAGCGCGGCCGAAGATACCGTGCAGTTCAACCGCGACATCCGCCCGATCGTCGCCGAAAACTGCTTCCACTGCCACGGTCCGGATCCCGGCACCCGCAAGGCCGGCCTGCGTCTCGACACCGAAGCCGGCTTCTTCGCCGCCCGCGTCGACAAGAAGGGCAAGGAAGAGCCGCCGACCATCATCAAGGGTAAGCCCGACCAAAGCACCCTCTACCAGCGCATGCTCTCGACCGACGAGGATGAGATCATGCCTCCGCCGGAAACCCACAAGAAGCTGAAGCCCGCCGAGATCGCGCTCGTGCGTCGCTGGATCGAACAGGGCGCCCCTTGGCAGCCGCACTGGTCGCTCGTCGCCCCGCAGAAGGCGCCGCTACCGAAGACCTCTGATGACAGCTGGGCCAAGAACCCGATCGACCAATTCGTCCGCGCCAAGCTCGACGCCGCCGGCCTTAAGCCCGCGCCTGAAGCCGACGCCGCCACGCTCATCCGCCGCGTCAGCCTCGACGTCACCGGCCTGCCGCCCTCGCCTGCCCTGCTGACCAAGCACCTGCCCAAGGACGGCAGCCGCCTCAACGATGCGCAGCTCTCCGCGCTCATCGATGAACTGATGGCCCTGCCGGCCTACGGCGAACACCGCGCCCGCTACTGGCTCGACGCCGCCCGCTACGCCGATTCGCATGGCCTGCACTTCGACGCCTACCGCGAGATGTGGCCTTACCGCGACTGGGTGGTGAAGTCCTTCAATCGCAATCAGCCGTTCGACCAGTTCACCGTCGAGCAGCTCGCCGGCGACCTCCTCCCTAACCCGACCGAAGAACAGCGCATCGCCACCGGCCTCCAGCGCTGCAACCCGACGACCAACGAAGGCGGCACGATCGTCGAAGAGAACCTCGCCAACTACGCCGCTGACCGCGTGCAGACCATGGGCTGGGTCTACCTCGGCCTGACCACCAACTGCGCCCAGTGCCACGACCATAAGTTCGATCCGTTCTCGCAGAAGGACTTCTACGCGATGTCGGCCTTCTTCCGGAACACGACCCAGGGCGGACTCGACGGCAACGTGAAGGACGGCCGCGGTCCGGTCATCTACCTGCCTTCTGACGCCGATCGCCCGCGCTGGGACGCCCTCCCTGGTGAAATCGCCAAGGGCAACGAGCAGGTCGCCGCGGCCCGTAAGCTCGGCACGCCGCTCTTCGAGCAGTGGTTCGCCAAGGCCAAGCCCGCCGACCTCGACGCCGACATCCCGGCCAAGGACCTCGTCTCTCGGCTCCCCCTAAACGAAGGCAAAGGTCTGCCCGCCGGCACGACCGCCGCCGGCGAGCCGATCGCCTGGATGAAGAACGGCAAGACCGGTCCGGCTCCCGTCTTCAAGAAAGGCTCCCACCTCGTCCTCGGCGAGGCCGGCAACTTCGGCACCAAGCAGGCCTTCTCCGCCGGCGCCTGGATCAAGGCCGACAAGGTCGAAGGCACGGGCGCGATCATCGCGCGCATGGATGACCCCAAGGGCGCCCAAGGCTGGAACTTCTTCCAAGCCGGCCGCAACCTCGGCGTCTACATCATCAGCAAGTGGCCCGATGACGCCATCAAGGTCACGACCACGCGCAATGCCATCAACACCGCCTACCAGCATGTGTTCATGACCTACGACGGCAGCGGCAAGGCCGCGGGAGTCAAGATCTACGTCAACGGCGTCCTCGCCGAGACCCGCGCGGAAATCGACAAGCTCAAGACCGACACCAAGTCCGCCACCCCGACCCGCATCGGCCAGCGCAGCCAGGGCGAACCGTTCCATGGCTCGATCCAGGATGTCTTCCTCTACGCCCGCACCCTCGCCCCGAGCGAAGTGACGACCCTCTCGAAGCTAGCCACGCTCCGTCAGTCGCTCGCCGGCAAGCCCAACGCCCAGCAGAAGGAAGCCCTGCGCGAACACTTCCTGCTCAACCGCCACGAGCCCTTCAAGCTCGCCGCGAACATCGTGGCGAAAGCGACCGCCGAGCAGATGGCCATCCGTGGCCGCAGCCCGCTCACCCACGTCCAGGAAGAGAAGATGGATAGCCCCGCGATGGCCAACATCCTCATCCGCGGCGCGTATGATAAGAAAGGCGACGCCGTCCCCGCGGAAATTCCCTTCGCGCTCGGCAAGCTCCCCGCCGACGCCCCGCGTAATCGCCTCGGCCTGGCGAAGTGGATCATCAGCGACGCCAACCCCCTGACCACCCGCGTGACGGTCAACCGCATGTGGCAGGAGCTCTTCGGCACCGGCCTCGTCAAGACCTCCGAAGACTTCGGCATCATGGGCAGCCTGCCCTCTCACCCCGAACTCCTCGACTGGCTGGCGATCGATTTCCGCACGCATGGCTGGGATGTGAAGCGCTTCTATAAGCAGCTCCTCACCAGCGCGACCTACCGTCAGGCCGCCCTGACCACCAAGGAGAAGGTCGAGAAGGACCGCGACAACGCCCTGCTCAGCCGTGGTCCGCGTTTCCGCATGGACGCCGAGATGCTCCGCGACCAAGCGCTCGCCGTCAGTGGAACGCTGTCACCCCGCATGGGCGGTCCGGGCACCAAGCCCTACCAGCCGGAGAACATCTGGGAAGTCGTCGGCGTGGGCATCCAGGTCTACAAGGCCGACCAAGGTGAGAACCTCTACCGCCGCTCACTTTATAACTACTGGCGCCGCATGGCCCCGCCCGCGAGCCTCGACCTCTTCAACGCTCCGTCCCGCGAGGTCACCTGCGTCCGCCGCGACCGCACCAACACGCCTCTGCAGGCCCTCGTGATGCTCAATGACCCGCAATACGTCGAAGCCTCGCGCATCCTCGCCCAGCACACCCTGCAAGGCGCCGGCGATGACGTCGCCCGCCTCAACGCCGCCGCCCAGCGCACGCTCTGCCGTCCCCTCAAGCCCGCCGAGACGGCGATCCTGACCGACGGCCTCGGAAAATTGCGCGCGCATTATGTCGCCAAGCCGGATGACGCCGCCGCCCTCCTCGGGGTCGGCGACGCGAAGTCCGAAGAGAAGATCCCCCGCTCCGAACTGGCCGCCTGGACGATGGTCTGCAGCCAGCTCCTCAACCTCGACGAACTCCTTAACAAATAATCGCCATGTCCATCCTCCACGAGTGGAACACCCTCCAGACCCGTCGCCGCTTCCTCGGCACGGGCGCCAACGCCCTCGGCGCCGCCGCGCTCACCAGCCTGCTCGGCCGCACGATGGCCCACGCCGCGCCGGGCGCGATCAGCACGCAGCATCTGCCCAAGGCCAAGCGCGTCATCTACCTCCACATGGTCGGCGGCCCCGCCCAGATGGACCTCTTCGACTACAAGCCGAAGATGAAGGAGATGTATGACAAGGACCTGCCCGCGAGCATCCGCAACGGCCAGCGCCTCACGACGATGACCAGCGGCCAGGCCCGCTTCCCCATCGCGCCGTCGAAGTATAACTTCTCCCAGTTCGGCCAGTGCGGCATGTGGCTCAACTCCGACCTGCTGCCGAACCTCGGCAAGCATGCCGATGAGATCTGCTGGATGCGTTCCCTCAACACCGAGGCGATCAACCACGAGCCGGCAATCTGCGCCATGCAGACGGGCAACCAGATCACTGGCCGCCCCTGCCTCGGTTCCTGGGCCTCCTACGGCCTCGGCTCCGAGAACGACAACCTGCCGAACTTCGTGGTGCTCATCGCGACCCCGACCAACCGCGACCAGGAACAGGCCATTTCCAGCCGTCTGTGGTCCAGCGGCTACCTGCCGGGCGAGCACGCCGGCGTCTCCTTCCGTAGCAAGGGCGACCCGATCCTGTTCATCAATAACCCTCCCGGCGTACCCGACGACCTGCGCAAGCAGACCATCGACGGCATCAACCAGCTCAACCGCCTCAACTATGAGACCGTGGGCGACCCGGAGACCCACACGCGCATCAAGCAGTATGAGATGGCCTTCCGCATGCAGGCCTCGGTGCCGGAACTGACCGACCTCACCAAGGAGCCGGAGCACATCTTCAAGCTCTACGGCGAAGAAGCCCGCAAGCGCGGTAGCTTCGCCAATAGCGTGCTGATGGCCCGTCGCCTCGTCGAACGCGGCGTCCGCTTCGTCCAGATCTACCACAACAACTGGGACCACCACTCGAACGTCAACGGCCGCATGCCCAGCCAGTGCAAGGACATCGACCAGCCCTGCCACGCCCTCATCGAGGACCTCAAGCAACGCGGGATGTTCGACGACACCCTCATCGTCTGGGGCGGGGAATTCGGCCGCACGATCTACAGCCAGGGCGGACTCACCAAGGAGAACTACGGCCGCGACCACCACCCGCGCTGCTTCTCCATGTGGATGGCCGGCGGCGGCGCCAAGGGCGGCCAGATCTACGGCGAGACCGACGAGTTCAGTTACAACATCGTCAAGGACCCGCTTCCGATCAACGACTTCCACGCCACGGTCCTCCACCTGCTCGGCTACGACCACGAACGCTTCACCTACAAATACCAAGGCCTGGATCAGAAGCTCACCGGCGTGCTCCCCACCAAGGTCGTCAAAGCGTTGGTCGCGTAAGCCGAGGTAGGGACAGCACCACGTGCTGTCCTAAGGTGCAAAAGTGCAAATCGGCCTGCGGCCTGTGCAAAGGTGCAAAAGTGAGGGCCAGAGACAGGGCTAGGCTAACCCCCTAGCCCTTTTCATTTCTCAGTGTTCCTACCCCTACCCCTATACCTACCCCAACCCCTACTTGCTTCCACCTTTGCACTTTTGCACCTTTGCACTGTATCTTGCCCCCCTACCCCATGCGACTCGCCCTTCTCGCCTGCCTCCTCTCCCTGCCCCTCTCCGCCGCCGACGACACCACCTGGCTGCAGACGAAAGGCACGCTGATCTTCCACGACGCCTTTGAGCGCGAAGAGACCGGCACCGGACTCAAGGACATCGGTAACGGCTGGGAAAGCGCCACGGCCGACCGCGTCCCGAAGCTCAAGCAAGCCGACCTCGACGCCGGAATCATGAAGATCGCCAGCGCGACCAAGGAGGCCGGCCACGCCGCCCATATCCACCACGACGCCGGTTTCGCCGACGGCGGCGTGATCGTCCGGTTCAAGTTCCCGGGACTGAACAAGGCCGAGAACCTCGTGACCGGCTTCGTCGACCGTTCACTCAAGGACGTCCATGCCGGTCACCTTTGCTACGCGACCCTCTCTCAGACCGACCTGACCCTCTCCGATCGCAAGACGGGCTCGATGAACCTAGCCGTGAAGAAGAAGCACGCGGATGACGCCGCCGCCAAACGGAAGCCCGATCCGGCCTTCGAAGCGATGCTCAAGAAGAAGTCGCAGGTCACTCCTTTGAAGGCCGACCAAGAATGGCACGTATACACGCTCGTCACCGAAGGCGACGAGATGCGCTTCTCCCTCGACGGCAAGCTGATCGCGAGCCACCGCTCCGAGGGCTATGCTCACGACATGAAGCGCTGGTTCAGCTTCCTCGCGAACTCGACGGTCTGGATCGATGACGTGAAGATCTACAAGGTACGCTGAGCCCATGAGAGTCCTCGGCATCGAAGGCGGCGGCACGCGGACCTCGGCCTTGTTGGTCGACGGGAACGACGCCGAACTGGCCTCCTTCGCCGTCGGTCCCGGCAACCTCCGCCTCCTCAGCCCAGAAGAGCTCGCCGCCCTGCTCGCGGCCATCCGTGAACGGCTGCCCGTCCCGCCGGACCGCATCGGCGTCGGCATGGCCGGCGTCCGCACCGACGCCGACCGCGAACGCCTGCGCCGCGCCGTCGGATCGACCTGGCCCGGCGTACCGGTCGTGGTCGGCGACGACTTGCTCCTCGCCCTCGAGGCGGACCCATGGCCGGCCGACTGCGCCGCGCACGTGCTCCAACTGAGCGGCACCGGCTCCTGCTGCCTCGGACGTCATCGCGACGGTCGCACGGTCAAGATCGGCGGCCGTGGCCACATCATCGGGGACCGCGGCAGCGCATGCGACATCGCGATGCATGCGCTCAAGTCCACGGTCACGATCTCCGACATCGACGCCGACTGGCCCCGCCTCGGCGCCGACATGCTGGCCTTCCTCCAGATGAACGACCCAGAGTCGCTCATCGAATGGTCGATGACGGCGAACAAGACCGAGATCGCCTCGCTGGCGCAGGTGGTCTTCGCCGCCGCGACCTCGCGGCAGGACCCGATCGCCGTGGCCATCCTGCGCCGCGCCTCCGAGCGGCTCAGCAAGGACCCGGTCCACTGTGCCGCGCGGGTCGCCCGTCCGGGCGAGAAAGTCCGCTTCGTGCTCAACGGTTCGACCTTGCTCAAGAATCCTTGGTTCGCCGATGAGGTCGCCGCGAAGATCCTCGCCGCCCGGCCCGGCAGCGAGGTCGTCCGCCTCGCGCGCCCGGGGGTCTGGGGCGCGATCGCCATGGCCCGGCGCCTCGCCGGACCCGCTCCGGCCGCCGCGAGCCCCACGCCCGCGCCTGCGGCGACCGCCTCCTGGCGTCCCGTCGCCAACGCCCCGACCGAAGGGCGCAATCCGAAGTCCACGGGCTTCGCGGAGATGCCGATCGCCGAAGCGATTCAGCTCATGCTCGCCGAGGACGCGACCCTTCCCGGCAAGATCCTCGCCGAAAGCGCCCACGTCGCCTGGACGGTCGAAGCGGTCACGAAGGCCTTCGCCTCCGGCGGGCGCCTGATCTATTGCGGCGCCGGTACGTCCGGCCGACTCGGCGTGCTCGATGCGAGCGAATGCCCGCCGACCTTCCGCACCCCGGCCTCGCTCGTCCAAGGTATCATGGCCGGCGGCCGCCAAGCGCTCTGGAGCGCCGTCGAAGGCGCCGAAGACGATGACGCCGCAGGCGTCCGCTCCATCGCCGCCCGTGCGGTGACAGCACAGGACGTCGTGATCGGCATCTCCGCCAGCGGCCACGCGCCCTTCATCTGGGGCTGCCTCGCCGAAGCCCGTCGCCGCGGCGCCAAGACCGTCCTCGTCGCCTGCAATCCCGCCTACCGCGACCACCCTCTCCTAGACTGCGCGATCCTACCCGACTCCGGCCCGGAAGTGCTCACGGGCTCGACCCGGCTCAAGGCCGGCACGACGACGAAGCTCGTGCTCAACCTGATCACGACCCTCGCCCTCGCCCGTTCGGGCAAGGTGATAAGCAACCTGATGATCGACCTGAATCCCTCGAACTCGAAACTGCGCGGCCGAGCGATCCGTATCGTGCGCGACCTGACCGGCGCCGAAGAAGCCGCGGCGCGCCATGCGCTCGAAACCAACGGCTGGGTCATCCGCCAAGCCGTGGCCGCCCTGACCGGTAAGGCCTAACAATCTTATGTACCGCACCTTCCTCCTACTGCTGGCTTCTTGCCTGAGCCTAGCCGCGCTTGATCAAGCGACGCTCGACCTCGCCCTCGAGCCGCCGGCGCTCAACACGAACCCAGGACCGGAATACGACGCGGCGAATCGACCGGGCAATATGATCATCGGCCTCGATCGCACGCCGAAGGGGCGTCTCTGGGCCGCGTGGATCGGCAACGGCGATAGCGCCAATGGTTTCCTGATGCTATCTTCCTCCGACAACGGCGGTAAAAGCTGGTCGAAGACCCGACTGGTCATCGATCCGACCGACCTACCGGGCAAACCCAACCGACGCACGCTCGTCGGCAACCTCTGGACGGACCCGCAAGGCCGTCTCTGGTGCTTCTTCGATCAGAGCCTCGGCATGTTCGACGGACGCGCAGGCGACTGGGTCACGCGCTGCGATAACCCCGATGACGCGAACCCGACCTGGTCGGCGCCGGTACGCATCGCCGACGGCTGCACGCTCAACAAACCGACGGTCCTCGCCAACGGCGACTGGCTCCTGCCTGTCTCGCTCTGGACTCGCAATCAGATCAACCCCTGGAACCGAGACTTTCCTGACGTGGCGACTTTCCGCAACCACCACCGCGACCTCGACGCCATCCGCATGGCCAACGTCTACGCGTCCACCGACCAAGGTAAGACTTGGACCCGCCGCGGTGGCGTGACTTTCCCGGGCACTGACTTCGACGAGCACATGATCGTCGAACGTAAGGATGGCTCGCTCTGGATGCTGGCCCGCGCCGGCAAAGGCATCAGCGAAGCCACCTCGACCGACGGTGGCCGCACCTGGAGCACGCCGACGGATTCACCGATCCGTAATCCTAAGGCCCGGTTCTTCATTCGTCGGCTCGCCTCCGGCAACCTACTGCTGGTCAAGAACGGCCCGATCGACGTCCAGCTGCCCCGCCGCTCCAGCCTCATGGCCTTCGTCTCGAAGGATGACGGTAAGACCTGGGGACCAGGACTCCTACTCGACGACCGCGCCTCAGTCTCCTATCCCGACGGCTTCCAAGCGCCCGACGGCACGATCCACATTCTCTACGATTGGAATCGCCATACCGATGCGGAAATCCTGCTCACGAAGTTCACGGAAGAGGACATCGCCATGCAGACCAAAGTCACCCGCTCGCTCGTGAACAAGGCGACCAAGACCCCGCACCCGGAACTCGGCGGCCATGGCGTCCGTCCCGACGCGAAGTGGACGGCCCAAGGACTCATCGATGCCAAGCAGGACCGCACCAGCATCCCGTACGAAGGCTACACGCCGAACCGGATGGTCTGCGACACGACGCTCCGCCTCATGCCTGACGGCTCCTGGATCTACTTCATGCTGGCCGGGGGCGACACCGAACCCTCCCCGCTGAACTATACCGCCATCACCCGTAGCAACGACGAAGGCCGGACCTGGTCGCCGCTCGCGACATTCGACGTCGGTTTCCCGCGCGAAGGCGAGACCATCGGCCAAGGTCCGACCGAGGTCCTCGTCCGCGGCGGCCGTGCGACGCTCTTCTTCTCGACCCACTCGAAACACTGGGCCAATGACTTCCGCTCCTGGTATCTGACGAGCGACGACTCCTTCAAGACGTGGAGCAAGCCCACCGCCCTGCCTGGTCGCCTGAAGGAACGCACATTCATCCGCCCTTCCATCGTCACCAAGGACGGCCGTATCCTGATGCCCTTCCAACACTACGTCGGTCCGGATTCCGAAAAGGACAAGGCCCCGCTCGACCGCGCTTTCACCAACCCACGCAATGGCGTGCTGATGAGCGGGGACGGCGGCAAGACCTGGAGCGAGCACGGTAACGTGCGCCTCACGCCCAACGACAAATACTTCGGCTGGGCCGAACCGACCATCCACGAACGCGCCGACGGCTCGATCTTGATGTATATCCGCGCCGACGGCCTCGGCGGCGTGCTCTATCAGGCGACCTCCCGGGACGGCGGCCGCACGTGGCCGGAGTTCGCTTCGGTCACCGACATTCCCAACCCCGGCAGCAAAGCCACCCTCTTCCCGCTCGGCGGTAAGGCCGTCGCCTTACTGCACAACAATAACTCCAAACGTCGTGCTCCTCTGTCCCTCTGGATCAGCTTCGACGACGGCAAGACCTGGCCCTACCAGCGCGTGCTCGTGCCCGAGGCCGGACCCGACCCGCAATATCCCGGCAAGCACATGAAGGGGTCGATCAATTATCCGGACGGCTTCGTCAGCGCCGACAAGCAGTGGTTGCACTTCGCCTACGACGACGCCCGCCACCGGGCCGTGCATTACAGCGCGAAGCTCCCGCCTCTGCCGGCC
>Ga0315909_10003921_pt1 | contig 17848 bp, 15 predicted proteins | sample LakEriMetagenome_11_FD_203527 | JGI IMG/M metagenome (GOLD analysis project Ga0315909, IMG submission 203527) | Freshwater fungal communities from buoy surface, Lake Erie, Ohio, United States - Buoy 2 MA125 | ecosystem: Environmental > Aquatic > Freshwater > Lake | place: USA: Lake Erie, Ohio...
ACTTAATGCCCAGATAAGTGGCTCTTTATTCGGAGGAGTAGCCAATAATAGATCATTTGGAATCATGGGTGATCCTGGGACTGGTAAATCCTTCTTCTGTTTAAATGTTGTTAGGGAGGCACAAAAAATAGGATATGATATAATTTATTGCGATAGTGAAGGAGCTATTGATAAATCAGGAGCTTTAAAATTTGGTATAGATCCAAATAAGCTAAGATATCAGCCGATCAAAACGGTTTCCCAATTTATGACTTTCATCAGCAATCTTCTTGAACTTGTAAAGAAGGCTAAATCAAAAGGTGAAAATCCTAAAATAATGGTGGTTGTTGACTCTTTGGGTATGTTAAGTACCGATAAAGAAATCGCTGATGCCTTAAAGGGACATAATGCAGCTGACATGGGAGCTAAAGCAAAAGAGCTAAGAAAACTATTTAGAGTTATAACACTTGATCTTACTGCAGCAAGAATTCCATTGATATGTACAAATCACGTTTATGCGGGAGGTGGATATGTTCCTACCAAAGAGAGCTCAGGTGGGGATGGTCCGGTATTTGCAATGTCTGTTGTGGCTTTTCTTTCTAAAGCTCAATTGAAGGATGGGTCAGGAACAAAAACAGGCATAGTAGTAACATCAAATCTTAAGAAAACAAGATTCACTATTCCCGAGCAAATAAAATTTCATATTTCATTTTCCAATGGAATGAATCCATATGTTGGTTTGCAAGATTATGTTAGCTGGGAAGCTTGTGGAATAGAAAGAGGAAAATATGAGGAAGTAAAAACTCCGGATGGAAAGAAAGAAACAGTTTTCAAACCAAGTGCAACTGCAACAAGATGGGGAGTTAGACATCTTGGTAAAACTGTAGCATCAACTGAGCTATTTACAGAAAAGGTTTTCACAAAGGAGGTCTTACAAATGCTGGATGATAATGTTATCAAAGAAAAATTCAAACTTCCAGATCTCACAGATTATTCTAATATCATGGAATCTCTGGATGGTGATCTCGAATTTGATAATGACGAGAACGAAAATGGAGAGGAATAAAACTAAGTTCAAATATTTATTGGGTATATGGAAAACATTACCAGATTATCCAAATAATGAGGATGTCTCTTATGAGATATCCTCATATCTTATTAGGGATGGCAGAAACGGTGGAGAATTTTCGGATCAGACTTTTAAATCAATATTTGGATCGGGATGGGAAAATACAAAAATTAAGAAAGTTGTAGATGAAATGATTTTCTCCGGTGAGATCTATGAATCTAAGAGAGGAACAAATGGAAAAGTTTGGTATAAAATATTAAAAAAATAAACATGGATTTAAGTCATTCTGAGAATATTATATTAAGACATATTTTAGAAAATTCACACTATTTTGATAATTGTCGTAGGGAGTATTTTAAAAATGAATCTCTAGGATCTATATTTGAAGCTGCAAAATCTTTTTGGGACAAATATCACGAAATGCCAACTTCAGCCCAGATGATTGAGTATTTTAAAGTCATGAAGGATAATTCTGTGGACCCTGCTGAAATTAAAGGTATCTATGATATAGAATTAAACAAATACGAGGATTCATGGCTAATGGAGACAACTCAGTTTTTCATAGAATATAAAACACTTACTAAATCAGCCGTTGATGGATTAAAGTATATTCAATCTACTCCTGCATCATCGGAAAATATAAGAACAATTATTGACACATTCAAAGGAATAATAACAGAAAGAAATAATATAGATTTTAATTTCGATGAGGGTCTTGATTTCTTTAATCCAGAAAGTCATAAGCAATACACACAAAACACATTTTCCAGCGGATATCCTTTTATAGATACAGTGTTAGGCGGAGGATTCTCCGCTAAAGCTCTTTATGTTTTTATGGGTATGCCTAAGGTTGGTAAATCTCTTTGGTTAGGAAATATAGCAGCACAGGCAGTTAGAAGTGGCCATAATGTTGCTGTACTATCTCTGGAGATGGCGGACAGAAAATACGTGAAAAGGATGGGTGCAAATATATTAGGCGTACCTATCAAGGAATATAATAATATTGCAGAAAACGAGGAGGTATTAAAAAGAAAAATAAGTTCGATAACTTATGACAATTTAAAAATCCCGGGACAACTATACATTAAGGAATTTCCAACATCACAGGCTTCTGTTAATGACATAGAAAGATATTTAAGAAAAATTGAGGAATCTAAAGGAATTAAATTTAAAGTAGTTGTTGTTGATTATATCAATATTATGAAGAACTGGAGAAATCCAAATTCAGAAAATACTTATATGAAAATAAAACAGATTGCTGAGGATTTAAGAGGTATGGCAATGCTGAATAATTGGTCAATAATCACAGCAACCCAGACAAAACAAGGGGATTTTGATGCTTCTGATTTAAGTATAAATTCTGCTGCTGAATCTTCCGGCCTTGTTGCTACTGTCGATGGAATGTTTGGTATAATCCAAGATCCAATAATGTACGCAAACAAGGAATATAAATTAAAAATTCTCGCAAACCGTGATGATGGTTTTAAAAATGCATATAAGCTATTTAGTGTCGATTATGGTTACATGAGGATTATAGAAAATGTCGATGTTGCAATGCACGTTGAGTAAAAATAACCATATTAAATGGAGAATAAAGAAAAGGAAGATGATGAATTACAAAAATCTGAACCTGTAAAAAAACAGCTTGGCGACAAGATATTTGGAGCACATAATAATCCAACAAAAGAAACTGAATTCAATGAAAGTTTTGATATTGATCAGGGACATTCATTACTAAGTGAATCTTACGATGAGGAGGAATATTTACATAGAAAAAAATTAGAGGAGTTGGTTTATGAGGCTTTTCAGGAATCTAGATGGTTTCCTTTGAGATACAAGAAAAAAATTCCGAAGGATCTTCTTCCCCATATATTTCAGGAAATTTTAGAAAATTTGAATGATACAGAATATTCGTTATCTGAAAAATTTGTTTCGATATGTGATTATGTTCAGATATCTTACTCTAAAGCTTATGAGATAGTTCCTATAAAGTATAGGGAGATGATTATAAATGAATTGGAAGTTAAGTTTAACATTTTATCAAAAAGAAAGATAAGAAGACTTTTTTAACAGATGATTAAAAAAACCAATAATAAAGCGAAGAGAATTTGGTTCATTACTGATACTCATTTGGGTGTAAAAAACAACTCCAATGAGTGGATTGAGATAATGAGGGAATATTTTTTTGATTGGTTTATTCCTTTGGTTAAAAAAAACTACCAGCCGGGTGATATACTTATTCATCTTGGTGATGTATACGATTCAAGACAGAGCATAAATATAAAGGTTCTTAATTTGGGAATTGAGTTATTCGAAGAGCTGTCTAGTTTGTTTGCTGATGGTATTTATGTTATAGCGGGAAACCATGATCTATGGGGAAAATTATCGAATGAGATAAATTCATTAAAATCTATAAAATGGATTCCGAATGTAAATATACTGGAAGAACCTGAATCAATTATTTTTGGAGATAAGAAATTCATGATGATGCCTTGGAGGAGGGATCATAATGCTGAAATTGAAACATTGGATTCCTCTGAACCACACGATGTTCTCTGCTGTCATGCTGATATAAGGGGATTAAAGTTTAACAAATTTGTAAATGTTGATAGTGGAGCGGATATATCTAAGTTTAATAAATTTGATAGGGTCTATTCTGGTCATATTCATTATGCTCAGAAATCTGGAAATATAAGAATGCTTGGATCCCCATACGAGATAACAAGATCAGATATGGACAACACAAAGAGTATTACTCTCCTGGATCTTAATGATATGGAAGAAAAAATATTCATAAATGATTTTTCTCCAAGATATAAAAAAATATATTTTACTGAATTATTAGAAAAAACCCCGGATGAGCTCGATCCTTTATTTAGAAATAATTTCGTTGATATAATGATAGATCCGGATTTATCACTTAGATCACCATTGAGCATTATAACTGATATAATGGTTTCGCAAAGATCTATTAAATTTCATCCCTACGATTCAAATAAATCAACATTGTTATCCACAAGAATGCTAGAAAGCGAGGGAGACGGAAATTTTAATGTGATGGACTTTATTTCAATATATGTAAACGGATTAGATTGTGAGGATGATGAGAAAAATAGAATAATTTCCGGTTTAAATAAGTTGTATAATATTGTAATAACCAAAGAAGAGGATAAAAAATTATAATATGAGAATCATAAAAATAGAGTGGAGAAACTTCTCCTCTTATGGAAATAAAATTCAATCATTAAGCTTCCCTGAGGAAGCTTGTTTGTTTCAAATCGTTGGTGAAAATGGTGCTGGAAAAACAACAATATCCCAAGTTATAGCTTTTGGACTATACGGAAAGGTTGAGGGAAAAAAATTGGGAGATATTCCAAATAGAATAAATGGACATGCTTGGGTTAGAATAGAGTTTGAAAGTAATGGTAGAATAATTAGTGTTGAAAGGGGATTAGAGCCTTCACTATTCGGTTTATCTATAGATGGAATAAATTATGATCAATCGGGAAATTCCAATATACAAAATTATCTTACTGATGAGTTGATAGGCATTCCTTATTATGTTTTCAATAATACCATATCCCTTTCTATAAATGATTTCAAGTCCTTTATAAAGATGTCTCCACAGGACAAAAGAGCTATAATAGACAAGATTTTTGGATTTAATATACTCAATCAGATGCGGGAGATACTTAAGGATGAAATAAAAAATCTAAAAAGTAGAATGGACACCCTAAATGGAAGTATATCTTCGATAGAGAAATCAATAGAGGGATCCACAACCGAGATGGATTCTTTAATGAACGAAATCCAATCCGAGAGGGATGAAAAATTAAGAGTACTTAGAGATAATCTTTTAAGGATCGAGGATTTACAAAAAATACATTCGGATAAAATTAGTGAATTTGTTTCGGAAGAAACTAATTTAAGACAAATGATGTTTGAGGTGAATTCGAATTTATTGGAATATAGAGCTAAACTTGGTGACATAACTAGAAAAATATCCCTATACGAGTCTGATATTTGCCCCACCTGCGAATGTTCTTTAACTGGTGAATTCCACGAGCACCAGAAAGAATCAATAATTAGCGATAAAACAAAATACGAGACAGAAATATTCGAGATAGAGGAAAATATAATAGATCTGAAGAAAGATGAATCCTCTTTAATAGGTAGAAAAAGGGAGTTGGACGAAAAGGGGAGAAAAATATCTCAAAAACTTCTGGAAATAAAATCTGAAATAAATGCAAATAGTAAGGAGAATGTAAAGGATCAGGTTTCATCTCTGGATAGAATTATAAAGAAATTAAATTCTGATCTGGATAATTTAAAAGGAGATTCTCTTAAATTTTCACAGAAAAATACATGGATAAAAAAATTAGACGACATCTTAGGTGAAAAGGGAGTAAAGCAAATGGCTATAAGAACAATTCTTCCCTCACTAAATTCGGAAATAATGGAATTAGTTTCTATGCTTCATATGGATTATCAGGTTGTTTTTGATGAGGAATTTAAAGCATCCATATTCCAGATGGGAATAGAAATTCCCGTGCAAACTTTAAGTACGGGTGAAATGAAAAAAATGGATTTTGTTGTTTTGATTTCCATTATGAAATTAATGAAATTAAAATTTACCTCAATAAATCTACTCTTTCTTGATGAATTATTTAGCTCAGTAGATCCTGATGGGGTTTCTTCAATTTTAAAGGTCCTCCAAAAAAATTCTAAGGAAATGGGTCTAAATATTTTTGTTATAAATCATGCTCCAATGCCTCATGAAATTTTTGACTGGAAGATAGAAATCAAAAAGTCAAACAACTTCTCCTCTATGACAATTGATCATTTCTAATTAGTTCCCTCTCTCTGAATATATAGTATAAAATTCATTGAAATATAAATGAGGAGATCTAAATACAGGAGTAAAATTTTTGGCCTATTTGGTATTAGAACAAGACAAACTTTAGTAAATCAACAAATTGAACCTGTAAAAACACCTAGACAAGAGAATCAGGAAATTATTGATAATAAGGATAAAATTCCTGAACTTATAAATGTTCCACAAACAAGTTTTATACCAAACACAGCTGGTGATGGAATATTTAATGTTGGTTTATTAGCACCCAGAACAAATATTCCTGTGCAATATACATCGGATGTTGTTTCTAGTAAAAATATTCCAATCGTGTCTTCTCCACCAACTTATGATTATTTTTTTATAAAATATGATAACTTGAATGTAAATAGGAGACTTGATAGTATTATGAAATCTTTTTCCGTTGTTAAAACTCTCAATCCATCAACAATAAAGGATGTAGCCGAGATGTTAAGGTTGAATTATACCAATATAACACCATTAACTAAATCCCAATATGATAATGATTCATTTTCTCATCCAAAATATGTAAATGATTCAGGTGAACCGTTGCAAATAAGATATGCTGAAATTAGTATAATTTCACAAAGAACTCCAGGAAGACTTGATAACATCCCACTTGGATATCCTGATTTTGATAGTACACCAGACGGAGTAATAACAAGTTTAGGTCCAATACCAAGGCCTCCTTATACAGATTTCACAAGTGCAACTGGGGCCACATTCTCAGTCCAAATAGTTCCCGGATCAACATTGGATTTCAAAGATGCATCGGTTAAAACCCCTTGGCAATTTGCTCCAACTGGATGGAATTGGTATTTTGGACCATCTGCATCCCCAACAGGAAGTACAGCCCAAAATCCAAGTGTATTTTATTCAGGTACTGGAAATTATACGGTTGAATTAACAGCTTCGAACAAAACTGGTTCAACAGGAAAAACAAAAATAAACTTTGTGATAGTAACAAATTAATATGTCTGGATTTTTAGAAAAATTTAATATGGATGAGGTTTTCATGAGGAACCTTATCATATCTATGCTTAGATCACTGAATGATAAATTGACTTATTTTCAGGTGAATGACCAACAGGAAGTTCTACAGGTTTATGTTCCTTTTTATTTCTCCCTTACTGGGGATGAACCATTTTTACAGGATGAATTTTTAAGATACGTTGTATGTAAAACGGACGAACCAGTTGCTGAAGGAAATTTCGACGTTCTTCCAAGAGGAATGGTTGTTTATAAAAGTTCAACCATAGACACACAGGCTTTAACTAATAAATATGTAAGGATGTCTTATGCTCAAGAGGACGTTAAAGGTGAAATGAAAACTTTTTCTTCCTACACAAATAGTATTCCTTTAAATGTTTCTTTCGACGTTATGATGAAAGTTGATACCTTACTGGACGGATTCAAACTCTACCAATCAGTCATTAGAACATTTTATAAAACATATTCTTTTAGTTTTGATTTCGAGGGTATGAGAATTCCAGCCAATATAGGATTCCCTGAAAATTACGAAATAACTAAACCTTTTACCTTTACATATTCTCAAAATGATCCTATTGAATTCAATTTTAGTGTGGAAATAGAGACATATTTACCTGACAAGGATCTATCAACCGAAAGATTTAGAGGTAATCTAATGCAAGCTGGAATTAGAGTTGAGGAAATTCTGGATAGAAAGGTTAGTGATAAACCAAACAGGGAGATATTATAATCATTTTCTGAATATATACTTATAAATAATATTTCAAATGGGACTAGAGGAAAGCTTATTTAATTTAAAGAATAATGTTATTGACGGTAGGGATAGTAAAACCTATAACGAATTATTTTTTATTGGATCTGCGGATAATTACAAAAAAAAATCCGATTCGTCCGACTCAATAACGGTGAAAGCCTCCGGGAATTTTTACATCAATACTGACCCAGTTGGAAGCAAATTTCCTGATATATTGGATGGCGGTGATTCCGGTAGTAATGTCCAGTTTATAGGACCCATTATAGGAGGAGTAACACCAACAAGAAAATCAGGAATATAAAAATAAAAATAAAAAATGGCATTTAGAATTCAATTAAGAAGAGATACCGCATTGAAATGGTCAATAAATAATCCCATTCTTTTGGATGGTGAATTTGGATATGAAACAAATACTAGCTATCTCAAAATAGGGGACGGGAACACATATTGGAATGATCTTCCCTATTGGCAAGGTGGCTTAACTGGTGCAGGTCTGACAGTTAAAAAAAATTCCACGACAATCCAATCGCCAACATCGAATCTTAATTTTTCGAATGATTTTACTGTGGTATCTGGTAATAACTACACCGCAACAGTTGGATTAGCAAATAGCCCTGAGAGTACTTCAATAAATATATTTGAAGATGGTGTTCTCGGTGTAACCGGTGCTACTGGAATAAATTTCACTGGAAAACCTGGAAGCTTAACATACTCTGGTAAACAGGCTAATGTTAGTCTACTTGATAATTTCAATTCATACTATTCAGTTACGATTCTTCTTAGTTCTGGGAATTTTTCTGCCTTTACATCCAGTCAAGGACCCGATGGGGGAGCATTAGATCAGGCTCCCTATAATTACACAATATCCAACAATGGAAATAATATAACCATAACGCATAATACTGGATATAAACCTATTGGACTTGCAACTCATGCAACAAATTCATCCAATATATTTATAAAAAATCCAAACGGTACATCTACGGGATCATTTTCACTTGCATCGGATTTGACATATGATTCATTTACTGTATATGGTGTAAATACAGCCAACACGGGAGCTGATTTTGCAGGAACAATTGAGATTGTTTGGACATTTGGTAATAATTCATAGAAAAATATGAATTTTGACAGATCCCTAATATTTCCACCAAAGCTTCTATCAGGGTATATTGTATTTGGAACTATAGATGAAAATTCCTCCTATTCTGATGCTTCGAGTCCATATTTTGGCTTTCCCTATAGATGGAGCATAACTTTAAATATATTTCCTCAACAACATTCAAATCCAAACACTCCCACTCCATATATTTATAATGCTAATGATATAGAGGTGGGAATGTGGATCGGCTTTATAAATGGATTCTCCTATAAAATAATTTCAATAGCACCAGGAAGTAATGGTGAACAAATTGATCTTGTCGTGGAGGATACCGATCTATTGAATCTTGTAACATCGCCAGATCAAACTGGAAACAATGCTCCGAATGATAATCAATCACTCCTTATATTTTCTCTGGATGACGAGGGAAGTCCAATTATAAGTCCAATTCAATCTCAAAGTAGCCAGCTTCCAGGATATAGCTATTGGATAAGTGATTTGGAATCAAGATTTAAATTTAGAAACTATTACCAAAAATATTTTTATATAGATCCAGGGTCAAATCCAAATGGATTAACTGGGGGTGATCCTGTTTATTTAAATTCTGATGGCTCGTTCAGTAAGATTGATTCCTCTATACAATCTGAAGTTGATAAATTATTTGGTTTTGTCTCAGGTGGAAACCTACCAAATCCTGGACATTTAACTGTTACCCCTAGTGGAAATCTATTAACTGATTTGGTGTACTTGCCCGGTGTTACTGGTGATGTTCTCTACCTGGATACAAATTCTGGAGTAAATAACTTGGTTTCTATTAAACCTAATAGTGGACCAGTTATTCCAGTTTATATAAAATTATCCAACAATTCCGCCATAAAAATAAGCTCGTCTTCTGGTTCTAGTGGAAGTGGGGGAACTGGTCCAACAGGATCTAACGGAGCAACTGGACCAACTGGTTCCGCTGGGCCCACAGGATCTAACGGAGCAACTGGACCAACTGGTTCCGCTGGACCCACAGGATCTAACGGAGCAACTGGAGCAAGGGGTTCTACAGGAGCAACGGGATCCACCGGACCACAAGGTCCACAAGGTCCACAAGGTCCACAAGGTGATCCTGGAGGAAATTTTACATACGCTAAAACAATCTTTGTTGATACGAATGGCTCATCCAGTCCCTCTGATCCAAGGAAATTAAGTGATCCTTTTTCAAATATCTGGAGGGCAATAAATTATCTTGAAGGAAACGATGTTCAGGGATGGACTATTTGGGTTTTTCCAGGGGATTACAGAGAAGATAGGCGATGGCTTTTTACTTCGAATAATTCACAAACAACTATAAAACTTAATGGTGGTGTAAGAATCGTATTCCAACTAGAAGGAGGATATGATCATCTGATCGGTTCAGAAGGAGGAAATACAGGATTTTCTATAATAGGAGATGATAGGTCCATTGGAAATTCGGCCGACTATAATACCGGAGCCTATCTTTATTTTGATTCGAAAACTGGTGCCCCTAAAGGTTTTTTTAATTTTGAAGATGTAGCAAGTCAGTGTAAAATCAGACTTTATGGACTTTATATAGATTCAGACGGTGCTGTAGATAACGGCTTTAGAATTTCAAATTGTGATCAAATAAATATACATGCTATAAACTGTTCAATATCCACTAAAGCGTACAATTTTAATATAAGAGGACGATCTCTTAAACCAAAAATAGCGGTAACAAATTCAATTCTTATAACTAGCATAGGATCAAATACCTCATACTCAAATTTCTATTCCGGTGAAAATTATACAGACTCCTATCCAGGAACCTCATATTTTAATGGTATATTAAATTTTGAAAATGTTAGATTTGTAATTAGAGATAAGAATGCTGCAGAACCTGAAGCGACAGGATTCATTTACACAGCTACTGGAAATAGTGCTGCTGTAAATGCTAATTATATCACAATAAGTAATTGTAAATTTTATCAGGATCAAAAAAATTATTATGCATGGTATTCTGGTGGTACGGCGGGAACTACTGGACCAAACAGAATAGAGACCGTAGGTGTTTCAATTGTTAATACTGAAAAGGCCAACCAATATAATTCCGTTGGTGGTGGAGCATTAAATGAAGTTGGAAACATTAATTATATTATTACACGTGAAACCGATATGCAGGATCCATCAGATATAGGTATATAGTTAAATAGAAACTTTTGCCGATATAATCCGTATAAATAAATAAACATTATTAATATGGAACAAATAAAATTATCGGATGATCTCTTATTAGAAATCCAATCATTAAGGGACGATTTAACAGAAAATGTTGTTAAAATAGGAAGGCTTTCAGTTCAAACACATTTCTATGAAAGGGAGCTTGAAAACTTAAAACATGAATTATTAAAACTTCATAATCAGGCAGAAATCTTAGATAAAAGGGAACAGGAAATGCAGGAAAGAATTGCAAAAGATTATGGAAATGGACAACTTGAAATGTCCACCGGAATCTACACAAAAGCTTAAAATAAAAAAGGAGGTTTAAACCTCCTTTTTTATTTTTATATGATCTTATATCCCAACTTTCGATATATAATATAAATTATATTCTTACATGAGCTTCTACCCGGAAAATAAATTTCCAAAAAAAGGAACACCTGTTTACAATACCAGTGGGGAACAATATAACATCTCCGATCCAAGATATGCCTATCAGGATGGTCTTCAGAACACTGATAAAATAAAGGAGTCATCCACTGACAACTTATTCAGCACTCCAGAAGCAGCAATGGCCAGAGCCAAACAGATCGGTTGTGGAGGCTATCATTCTATTGATGTTGACGGTGTTACGATGTATATGCCGTGTGAAACTGTGGAATACTATAGTATCAGAATGGAGCAGCTTGAAAGTGCCTTAAACTTCACGTATATAGGTAACTACAGGGTGTTAACGTGGGATAAACCATTCGAGAGTGTGCAGAAATACAAGGGATGGATAATTGATGCTGTATTCAGTAATAATTTGGATCCAAGATTGGACGCTAATGATATAGTAATCGATTTTAGATATAGCATAGATGGTAAAACATGGTCCCTGTGGCACAATGTTGGTACAGCACTAAGGGGGTTAACAAACAACTTTTCCGAAATATTTGAGATTGATCTTGATCCATCAAATAAATTTTATCCGGAATTTAGATTCACATCGGTCCTAATTAACGATGATGGAACAGTCATTTATCAAACGGATGAGCCCATAGATCCATCTGTGGTGATTGTTGACTTTCAATTAGATCTTGAATTTGCAGATATACCTGAGGTTGTTATTTATAAGCCAGCACCGATTTGTTCTAACGAGTATTCCAATAGACCTGTAGTCATAAGTGATTGTAAGTTTACCTTTAAACCTTACAATGTGAATAAGGCTTTAAACATGTATCAAGATCTTAGTCTAATGGTTAACAAAGTTTTTGGTTTGGATGCAAATTACTACTCCATCCAGCCACAAGCAAGGGGAAGGGATGTTATTTTGAGGGAGTACACGATATTTGATGTTGTTTCAGAAAAATGTGTTAAGCTGCTTGTCAACCAGAATCAATTTCCTGACAATAAAATAAATTTTGATCCTTTTGGTCTTAACTACGAGGATCCATTTGAGGTTCAGATGGATAAAAGATATTTTGAATCCATATTTGGTAGAGGATCTCAACCAAGAAAAAGGGATATTATCTATTTCCCAATCACAAATAGGATTTATGAGATAAACTCAACGTATCTTTTCAGAGATTTCATGAACGCCCCCGTTTATTTCAAGATGGAACTTAAAAAATACAACCCAAAAAGCAATACCTATTTCAGAGATCCTGCATATAAGGAGGAGCTTGAGGGAATATCTCTTTCAGTTGAGGAGTTATTCGGAGCTGAAACAACGAGTGAGGAATTAAAAATAGCTAAACCTCAACAGTATGCAACCACAATAACCCAGATGAGTCAGGATCCTATAAGATCCTATTTATTTAAAGAACTCTCGATTATTGGTTACGATCTTAATAATAATTGGACCATAGTTTTTAATAATTATTACGATCTTTACGATTCTTTCTACGATGACTCAGAACTTGCCCCAGAATCTGGAGCCTACAGAAATGCAATTAGATACAAGATTCTCCCGAAACTTACTGATAAAGAGGAATTTAGCTACACCTCGTGGTTCTCTCTGAAGAACTGGTATGACACAAGTCAAATTTTAAGGAAACCGTATCCTATAATCAATCTAACCCTAGAAAGTAGCGATGAAAACTTTCTCTACTTCAGTAGCTATCCTAGAAAGCACAATTTGAGAGGATGGGATGGATATGACATCAATCCAGAGGGTTATGTCGCTATAAAAGGAGATTTAGAACACACTGGTGGATATGTGGTTGAGGATGTAATAGACGACTTCCGATTCAAAGTTAGAAATCTCTCCACAAACTTTGCTCAGTCCACCATAGTTTGGAAAATGCAAAAAGCTCAGTCTAGAAATTTAATCAGTGGTCTTTATCTGAATGACCAGGGGGAAATAGAGGGTATGAGAATCGATCTTGTTCATTCTGGAATAACTGACAATGATAACTCAAATTATCTGGGATGTGGCAGTGTTATCTTCAGAATTAACGACGTGATAATAAATTCTCCCCTACAGTTTATTCCTGAATGGGATATGTGGTATGGAATCTGTGTTAATTACTCGAACGTTTACAAACAAATGTCTATAAATATTTGGGAAATGACCTATGATCCAACCAACCCAGCGGAGCAATCAAGTAAACTAAGTAAGGTTCATGAATTTGTAAGAATGTTTACAACAACTTATGTTTATAATGCTCCGTCTGATATAAATAGGGATAATTTGAGTCCATTCTACGGAACAGACAATAACTCATACAAGATATATACAGGACCAATACTTCTAAGTAATATAAGATTGTTTAAAAATATGGTTGATATAGATATGCAATCAACCGTTCTTAATCAGAACATAGTAAGAGATTCGCAATTAGCACATATTATAGATAATGCTAAACCCCTATTAAATATTCCTAAATTTGCAAGAAATAAATAGTTATGCCAAGAAGAAAACCAAAGGCTGAAAGATTAGCGGAGGAGAGACTTAAACAAAATTTGGATTCGATCCTCATGGAGGAATCTATGGAAACTGATGTTCCAATAAACTCACCAGAATTGCCGAGAATAAAAAGCACCGATCTGATGGATTTTGATGGTGAGAAATCATCTGCTGCTATAGATGCAAAAGCACTGCTGGATTCATTAGCTAATTTTTATGTTGATAATGATGTTGTAAGAGGCGAAGCTTCCCATATGGATTTAAAGAAAAAAATGGATGCTATGAACATAGCAGCTATGATGTTTCAACTAAAAACTGCTCAACATTCAATCATAAAAATTCTGGAGGAAATTGATCTTGGAAACACTAATCCAAGATTATTTGAAGTACTAGCCCAAATGCAATCCCAAATAATGCAGATGCCTAAAGACTATCAATCTTACCTTGAAAAGACAGAACAAAACTATAAAAAATCCAGAATAGAAATAGACGAAAAGAGACAATCAAATCGTGTCGTAATGGATAAAAACCACGAGGAGGAAAGCTATTATGTTGCTCCCACTGAAGGTGATCAGGGGGGAAATGGAATAAGATCTAGAGGAACAAGAGGAATCATGGAGGGATTAAGAGGTATAATTGGTTCCGAGGTGGTTGATATAACAGCCGAGGTGATTGATCCTAATGCAGTGGTTAATGCAAAGCAGAAAAAAGTTATAGATATGAATAATCCAAATCTGAAGGGCGATGATTTAGAAGGGGATGATTCCGATTTCATTATCGATGATGAACTATTAAGATAATTAACATGGGAAATTTACCAGAAATAAAAAATGACGACAATTCTCTCATATGGTCAACTGAAAGGGTTGAAACACTTCTGAGAAAAATAGAGGATGAGGGATTGGATTACAAACAAATAGAAAATCCATTCCATGACCAAAATCCGGATCTTAAGAAGGCAAATATTCAATGGGAATACACTCCAGAGGAAATATTAGAAATTAAGAAATGTGCGGAGGACGTTTCTTATTTTTCTAAGTATTGTAAGGTAATGACGGATAATGGGATGGAGTATATAAAATTAAGGGACTATCAAGACTCGGTTCTTAGGGAATATCAATCCAATAGATTCAATATTTTTTTGGCACCCAGACAAGTTGGCAAATGTCTTTTGCCCACAACAAATGTTAGAGTGAAAAAAAATAGGAATGTTTCCATAAATTCACTTAGAAAAACGAAAAAATTTAACATTTTATATACAATAAAAAAAAATTTATATAAAATTTATTCTTTATTGTAAAAAAATGTCTAGATTTCATTCTCGACTAAAAAAATAAATTAAATGAGATTTTCACCAAGAAGATTTGCCAAGAAACTCATATTAAGAGCAATCAATCTGCTAGAAAAATTTGAATACAGAAATTTCGATCTAGATCAGGACGATCCATCCAAGAAAATAATTTCGGAATTCGATATAGATTCATTTGTTCTATCCGATAGTGGACTTGTAAGAGCCTACAAATATTTGGAAACTCAGCCATACGATGTTTGGTTTCTAGAATTGGAAAATGGGGACACCCTAGATTGTGCGGACATTCACATTCTTTTTGATGAAAATTTAAAAGAAGTTTTTGTCAGGGACTTAAGAATTGGTGATCTCATTCAAACAAAATCCGGACCATCAGCGGTTAAATATATCGAAAATACTGGTATTCCTGTTTCGATGGTTGATCTATCAATAGACCATTCCGATCACAGATACTATACCAACAATATTTTATCACACAATTCTATTACATCGTCCATAATCTTAGTTTGGTATCTTCTATTTAATCATGATAAAAATGCGATGATATTGGCAAACGTTGGTGATACAGCGGAGGAGCTTATGGACAAGATAAAGTCTATTATAAAAGGACTTCCTTTCTTTTTAAAACCAGGAATGCTTGTAAACAATGTGATGTCGATGAGATTTGATAACGGATGTAGAATATTGGCTAAAACAACGACGAAAACTTCCGGTATCGGTTTCACTATACATTTTTTATATATGGACGAGTTTGCACATATTAATGCAAATTTTATAGAGGCATTTTTTAGGTCAACATATCCAACGGTATCATCATCCAAGGTTTCTAGAATTATAATAACATCCACACCCAACGGAATGAATAAGTTTTATGAGCTCTACCAAGGTGCACTAAAGGGTGAAAATAGTTTTAATCCAATAAGAGTTGATTGGTGGCAGGTTCCGGGAAGGGATGAAGAGTGGAAGCAGAGAGAGATAGGAAACTTAGGAAGTGAGGAACTATTTAATCAGGAGTATGGAAATCAATTTTTAAGTTCCTCGAGTTTGCTTTTAGGATCCGAAGAGTTAAGAAGAATAAGAGCAAATGAGGTGGAATATGTTTGGAGAGAAATAAGTGAGCTTCATTACGGAAATGTCAATTATGAAAATCTTATTTGGCATCCTAAATTTGATCTTGATTCATCTAATGAAATCGGAAAGAAGTTTGTTATTTCGATAGATCTTAGTGGTGGAAATAAAGGTGATTTCACAGTAATTAATATATTCAAGGTTTCTCCATTACCAAAACAAATTATAGAAAGGATTGATGAATTTGAGGATGAATCTGATTTTTTCGGTCTCATCCAAGTGGGGATATTAAGAGATAACGAGATGAAATTAGAGGACGTTATAAAATTTATAACGATTCTTTGTGAGAATGTATTTGGAGTCGATAGGGTTAAAATAGCGCTTGAGATGAACTATAAGGGAGAGCTTCTTTACGATAAATTATCTTCGAGGGATGAATTCTTTGATGAGATGTTTCTTTTTACAAAGCACACGGAAGCTGCAAGAAACCTAAATCCTGGAATCAAATATAATGAAAAAAACAAGATGAAATATTGTGAAATGCTTAGAAGTCTTGTTAGGGAATATAAGGTTATTGTAAATGAAAAAAAATGGACCATCCCAGAACTTTTCACATTTGGTCTTAATTCAAGAGGAACTTATTCAAGTCAAACTGGACACGATGATGTTGCAATGACCCTGGTGAATCTTTCTGGATTGATGGATGGATATGACTTTGGCCAGATCGTCGGTGATCTTTTTGATGAGATGGATGAAAATGACTATAAATCGATCATTATCAGAAAAATAGAGGGCAATAATGTTTTTGAAGATGAATCAAGGAAGGGTCCAACAACCAAAGATGGTAAATCTTACGGGAGTTTTAATTCCTTGATGTAGTAAAGAAAATAATCTCCAATAAATCAATCTAATTTTGTGATATATAGACTTGAAGTAAAAATATTTTAAAAATAATGGCAAACAAGGTAAAAATAGACTATTCCCAATTTAGAGCTTCCGGTGTCTATACACTTGAATTTGACGCTTCCCAAAACGTCATCCTAACATCACAAACATTAAGATTGGTGGTTGGTTTCTCTAATAAGGGTCCTTTTAATACTCCGGTTTATATACCAGATATTACCACAATGTTATCTATATTTGGTGATATAGACACGTCTTTAGAAAATAAGGGTTCTTTTTTCCACAGATCTATACTCACTTGCTTGAATGCTGGTCCTGTATTTGCATTAAACCTTTTGAAGCTTAATGATGATCTGGATTCTGCAACTCCTGATGTGGTAAATTATAGATCTTATTCTGTAGACACCGAGGAATTAAATGGGGTACTAACAAGTAAACTTTATTCTTCTTTTTATAACAAGGAGAGATTTTGGTTTGCAGACCCTGATTATTTCCTAGCAACTTTGAGTGTTGCTGATCAAGGAAAGCTTTTTAATTTGACAAATCTTGGAAAATCCCCAATGAGTGTTATTATAAGAAAGTCCACCGATTCATCGACTCCTTTAACCGGATTTGATATTTTCGCAATTGATTGGTACGGAGCAAATAATGTTCCCTCATTTATGCATCCTTATGATTATATTTCCGATTACTTCGTGGATGTTAT
>Ga0315909_10003922_pt1 | contig 17847 bp, 25 predicted proteins | sample LakEriMetagenome_11_FD_203527 | JGI IMG/M metagenome (GOLD analysis project Ga0315909, IMG submission 203527) | Freshwater fungal communities from buoy surface, Lake Erie, Ohio, United States - Buoy 2 MA125 | ecosystem: Environmental > Aquatic > Freshwater > Lake | place: USA: Lake Erie, Ohio...
CATCTGGATTATCTCCATAAATCAATTTAGCAATATACTTGATAGGACCAACTTCTGCTTCTACTTTACGAAGATCTTTAGCGATAGGAGCACGTTCTTCGTTAAGTGCGGCAATGGCTTTTTGTGCCTTAGCAATATCGTTCTGTAGGTTGGTGCGTTCACGTGCTTGATTTCGACGAAGTGCGGCGGCTTTGTCTGCACCTTTTTCATCAGTTGAACGAGCCATTGTCTGATCGACAGCTTCGTCCATCTGACGTAATGCTTTACGAGCGGCTTCAATATTATCTTTTTGAGTTTTTATTTTCTCGTCAAGTATAGCCACCTTGTCAACGACATCACCACTGACAATACTTTGATCTAAATGTGCTTTACTTAAAAAACCAAAGATACCCATAGATGTAATGAACATTAACACAACCACAGCAATGGTCATGTAGGTTTTCATTAATCGGGGCACACGTTCCCAATTGGCTTTAAGCCAACTGGCACAGACTAGTTTGGCTACTTCTAATGCACTTCCCATGATATAGATGGGAATAGCAGCCGCGGCAAAGATAGCAGCCAAACCTACTACGGAGTAGTAGATTGCGACTGCTGAAATTGTTAAACCAGTTAGAAGTAGTAACCAGGCTAGGATCATTGATTACCTATTATTCTGCATCGCCGCTGGCGTCTGCGGTAGTTAACTCGGTGCCGTCAATTAGTGTAACAGCCACAGTACCAAGGGTCTGAGTTGCTGTAGCACCAGTATGGGTAACTGTGATAGGTAATTGCTTGTCTTGACCAGTAGTACCATCATACACTCGAGCATTGGCTGTTGTTGATACACGAATTGCTTTGGCAACTTCGTTTTTAAGATAAAGTGCTTTGGTAGTAATACTTCCGCCGGCAATGTCAGTTCCAGAAGTAGGAATGAACGCATCGCGATCGTACTTAACAGTAAATGCCAATGTTGTAGCCTGTGCATCACCGTTAGACTCGTCGCTGTCTAATTCAATATCTAAAATCTGGCAATCTGCTATTCCTGAAAGAGCGTTAACGATGTTACGGAAACGCATATTTCCTCTTGCACGGGCTTGTCCTTTAGCTAGGGTAGTTGGCAAGTTAGCAGTTGAAAAACTGTCAGAACTATTAGGTGTTACGCCACCGTTATCGTCGCTGTCAGCTGTTGGGTAATAGGTTGTGTTTGTCATTGTTAGCACAACTCTGTAAAAACCAGGTGCTAGTTGGTTTGAGTCTTGTTGAAATCCTGATGGCATAATATGCTCCTAAGTTATCTAATATTTATCAGCAAAACGCCCTTAAAAACAATTATAGCTTTTAAGGGCGTATATAGCAATTTATTTGAAGAAAATAAGTGCCATCATAACTGCTTGGATGATAAAACCAAATCCAATCGTTACTACATTTAACATATCTTTCTGAACTGCGGCCTTAATGAACATCAAACTAAGACCGGCCCAAACTAGTAAAACTAGATCAACAGCAGGTAGTCTATCAGTTAGGCCACTCATAACAGCTAGCATACTCGGAATAGTGCTGGCATGTAATACGATAGCCGCTAGCCATCCAAATGTTTCTGCAGAAATATGACTGATTTTTGTGCTGACAAACTCTTTGAGCTGATTAATATTGTCGATCATATACGTCTCTCTTTCTCTTTATAAAAAATGTGTTGTCCTATTACTCCTATCTTTTCCAACTGCCATCTTGGGTTGACATAGGTGGCATGATAATATAGAGCATCTTTGAGAATGTCCAATCGGAAGTTTTCCAAAAGAACTTTTTTAGCAACGGCATAACTTTCATTATAGGCCTCCTTGTTTATAGGTCTTGCTTTGTGTACTGAATCACATGCCCATGAGAATTGGCATACAACTTTTTCCATAATTACATTTTTTTGGTAAACAACGCCGCAGACGTCGTTACCGAATTTTCCAGAAGCTACACGGTTCATAGTAACCTGTGCGACAGCTACTTTACCTTCAAATGGCTCGTAGCCTGCTTCTCTATAGATATTGATTGCTAAACAGTCTAATTGTTTTTCTCGTGTCTTGATCGAAACAATGTCTTGACTGAAAAGACCATTGCGTTCTTTGAGAACAGCAAATTTTTGTGTAGTCAGTGTTTGTACCAAAAAGGCCACAGCTACAAATCCTATCATGCAGGATATAAATTTAATCGACTTTTCCATAAGTCCTCCTTTCACTTGGTGTTACGATATTTTGTAACATTACATTAAGGGAGTAAACTTCACGAGGCTCAATAAAAGAACCCTACTTTCGTGTAGTTGTCTCCATCGGACGCACAAGCTCATAACATTGTGTGCCTTTGGCGACCCTTGGCATCCCGAAAATACGGGTTTCTCATTAGCCAAGACCCGCCGGTTTGAGTCAGATATTTCGCTACCATATCAAACCAACTATCTTAGTTTCTTTGCGAAACGTATATTATATAGCCCATTGCACTAAAATTCCCAGAGAAAAAGGTAATTATCGGCGCATTTTGGCTATTGCTACTGCTTCTTCATCACTGAAGATTGGTACTGCATTACTTTTGTGCATAGTGCCAATGCCTTTGATCATTGTACCGGTATAGACCTTATCGGGGGCTTTAGTACAAGGACCCGCAGTAAATGGCAGGCTGTTAATTTTTGGTGTTTCTCTACGGTACGGCTCAACCTTAGGAGATTGGTAAGTACCAGACTCCATAGCACGTTTCCGTTTACGTTCTTCTTGTTCAATACCGTGACGCTTGAGCAGATCTTGCCAAGCATCGGCTTGTTCGCGGGCCTTACGAGCCTGCTCAGCATTTCGAAACTTCTGTTTGCCTTTTTTCTTGCCTGTGGTGCTGAGCCACGGACCTTCCAAATGCATACTCATAATTTCTCCAAAAATTTAATATACTTCTATTATACGATTTTTTTTGGATAGAGTCAAGTATATTATACTCGAAAAGATTCTCCACAGCCACAGCGATCACGTTCATTTGGATTAATGAATTCAAAACCTTCATTTAGTCCATTTTTTACCCAATCCATTGTTAGGCCGTTTAAGTAGGGAAGACTTTTAGCATCAACTAATACTACAAAGTTTGGCTGGGCGAAATTTGTAACTCCAACTTCTGGGTCGTATTTGTCTACATATTCTATAGTGTATGCTAAACCACTACATCCTGTAGTTTTGACTCCTAACCGAATACCGACACCCTTACCTCGTCGTTCAAGTAGTTGCTTGATTTTCTGTTGGGCTATGTCGGTTACGGTAATCATTGACTGCGGCTTTAATGGCGTCTTCTGCTAGGATACTACAATGTATTTTAACAGGAGGTAATGCTAATTCTTCTGCGATGGCTGAGTTTTTAATTGTTCCGGCTTCGTCGAGAGTTTTTCCTTTGAGCCACTCTGTGACAAGGCTCGAACTCGCGATAGCCGATCCACAGCCATACGTTTTAAATTTTGCATCTGTAATAATACCTGTATCATCATCCACCTTTATTTGTAATTTCATAACATCACCGCAAGCAGGGGCACCAACCATGCCGGTGCCTACTGTTGGATCATTTTTATCAAAACTGCCTACGTTACGTGGATTTTCGTAATGATCAATTACTTTATCACTATACGCCATACCAAACTCCTTGTTTGGTATTTATTACTTGCCGGTTGCTTCTTTACGAGCGTTTTTAACTGCTGTGACGTCGTTACGAACTTCTTTGCAAAGTTTGGCAAGTTCTTGTAGGTGTTTGCGAACACGGGTACCAGCCGCACCAACTTCTTTATCATAGAACTTTTCGAAATCGCTTTCCATTGCTTCTACGATTGCGGTAAATTCTGAATGTCTATTTTGAGCCATAATATTTCTCCTTGTCTAATAATTATGTCGACTAGGATAGCTTATAATAAAATGTGGTTTTAGTAAAGTTTTTTGGTTAGGCAAATACTTTTGTACTGCCACTTTGGACGTTTCCACCGCCGCTCATAGGATCGCTCTCTCTAGCAATGGCTTTATCATTGACTATGACTTTTGAGTTACCGGCTACTACAGTTTTGCCTTTAACATTAGCAGAAGTTACAAATGCTGTTTTGGCATCGTTAGTAATAACATTGACAGAACCAGAAACTAATAATGATCCAGCGGCAATATCTTTTCCTACTCGTGCTACACTATTCTTAGCCATAGTTTATGGCCCTGGTGGGATTGGAGTTGGATCTACTAGTAGAGCGCCGCGTGTAGTTGCTTTCTGCTCGGCAACGGTTTCTTTAATAGGAGGATCGGAAATTCCCAACCATCCCTTAAGAGTTCCCCAAGCACTTGTTGCGGCAGTTCCAATAAAGCTATTTGCAATAATGTTGTTAGCGGTTGTAGTAGTCCAAGCGACAGCACTTGTAATTTGCTCTTCGACCAGTGCTGAAGTTTTAACCTGTGCTTTAACTGTCAATGTATCTTGTACTGCTGATTGAATGCTAGTTTGTAAATCAGTAGGTAATACAACTGTCTTAGGTAATTCAGCTCTTTCAAGTGCCGCGTTTGTTGTTTGTTGCTGAAATTGGTTATTTTTAATTTGATCTGCAACTGCCAGCTGTTGTGTTGTTACACCAGCGGCAACGTTTGCACTAACTGATGCTAGTGCAGATTGTAATACCTGTACAGAAGCAGTTAATTTTTTCTGCTGATCGATAATTTCTGATAATAGAACAGTCATGTCATTGAGAGACTGTGCTTGCATACGAGCCACAGCCGCAGGACTTCCTGGTATTGCAGTCGCGGCTTTTCCAAAATTTAAATCTAAGTACGTAACAAAAGTTTCGTAAATTGCTAACTGTTGTACATTTTGTTCTTTGATTGCCGCGGCAATCGCCATTGCGGCTGTATCGCTGACTGCTACTGCCATAATATTTCTCCTGTGCTAGAGATATTTATGCTAGTTTTATACCAGTAGTTGCCTGTATAAATTGATCAGCAAAGCTCTTGTCTGTGGCTTCTACAACTGTAACTGTAGTTTTAAACAGTTTTACATCCTTTTCTGGATGTACAGTAAACAAGTAGGGCATCAATCCCGGGCCGTTTGCACCCATACCAATAACCATTGGACGACTTAATTTGTAGTAGGAAACTGCATCTTCTACTAGTTTAGCTACAATTTCCTCTCCGCTAGTTAGTTTAAGAGTAATTACTTCGCCTTCTGTTACACCTTTGTCTATTAGCATATTATACCTTTTGTAAATGTGTGCGTAGTTCTGTAAACCCGCCTATTAATTTATCATCTAAAAAAATCTGCGGTAAAGTTCTGGCTGTTGGAACTGCTTCTAGTAATTGTTCCTTGGTCCAATCTTTATTGATATTTCTTTCCTCGTACTCAATGTTCTTTGATGCGAGCAAGTTTTTGGCTTGAACACAAAAAGGACACTGATCCTTACTCCAAACTATTGCTTTCATAATTCCTCTTTAAATTGCTGGTAATTTATCGTAATCAATTACGTCACTCATAACACCAATGACATAATTCGTTGATTCGTTTTCTTGTAGTGCAGTTTGTTTTTTGCTAGTATCGCTATGTTTATTGAACCACGGAATCGGTGTTGTCTTTGATGCAGAATTCCAGTACTTGATTCCAATGTCTTTAAGAGCACCAACTGCTGTGTAGTCAACAAAATCTTTTAGAATATTTGCGTTAAGACCGATAACAGGTCCTTTCATAAACAAATAGTCTGCCCATGCTTTTTCTTCTGCAATGACATCCTTATATATCTGTAAGACTTCTTCTTGACATTCCTGTGCGGCCCTAGCAAAACGTGGATCTTCTTTAACTACTTGATTAATTAACCAAGCTGTCCAACCTTTGTGTAGTAGTTCGTCTTGTAGAATTAGGCTGATGATGTTGCCATTACCAATAAAGATCTTGTTCTCAACCATTGCTAGACTTGTAGCAAATGACACCATAAAGCGGAATGCTTCTAAGGCATAACTCGCATGTAAAGCGAGGTAAATGGCCTTGATATGAATCTCTTCAGGTACCACTTCGCCAAGCTCTTTCCTGCTGTTGATGATATGCAGGTCATCATAATAACGTCCAACACTTGATGCCATATCGACAATTTCTTTAGTGTCATGGATTGTATTGAATATGTCTTTTGGTACATTGTAAATATTCCGAATAATATGACTGTAACTACGGCTATGAATGTTAGTTTCAAAGAATGTCCAGTTGTAGACCAATGCTTCTAGTTCTGGAAGACTTACGACCGGAGTAAAGATTTGACTTGGGCCGCGACCTTGCAGACTGTCAAGAGCAGTTTGCCTAAGCAGGTTGCTAGTGAAGATATGTTTAACTGCATCTGATGCATCCTTAAAATCTTGTGCATCTTTGGTTAGACTAATCTCTTCTGGAACCCAAAAGAAACCCCTAGCTGTCTTTTCAAAGTCTGCAATCTTGTTATACTTTACTTCTTCAAATCGTTGAATGGTAACTGGGCCCGCTGGATCCAAAAACATTTTACGACTCAAGTAGTCAGTTTTTGTCTGTAAGTTATATTGTTGTTTGCTCATTAGTAATTTCCTGATGCAAGAACAATCTTGCAAATATGTTCTAATCGTTCTATATGTTCGTAGGCACGCCAAGGACTAGTATCGATAGCAACTACACCATGTCCTTTGATGCCTACTATATCAAATTTAATATTGCCATCACGATCTAATTGTAACTTCTCGTGACATTGATTTCCTAGTTCTTCGGAAATTGGGGGTACGTCACCTACATTCGGAGCAACTTTAGTGTACCGACTAAGCTCTGGAAAATATTGGCAGAGAGTATTCAATTCGATTCCGGCATGCATAGCCGCAACAGTATAAGTTGGATGCACATGAATCACTACCCGAACGTCGTCCTTGTGTTGTCCCATTTCTTTTTGTAATCCAAAATGTAATGGGATCTCTCCAGATGGTCTTAGTTTGGCGCTGATATCAGTATATTGTATATCTTCCCAACTGTAGTTAAATGCGGCACTACCTACACCACTATTAATAGTTCTCCAAATTTTAATTTTCTTGAACTGATCAGGTTGTAGTGTTTGCTTACGGACACCGCTAGGTGTAATATAAAAGTGATCACGGTCGTGGTGACGAATACTTACATTACCATCACGACTGGTAATCCAATTACGTTGATAAGCATCTTTAAGAACTTCACAAATAGTTTCTAACATTATAACTTACACGCCTCACAATCTTCTTCTACCATCTCGACATCGACACTATGCCCATTCATTCCAGCTGTGTGGTATCCGTTAACTTCCGATGCTACTTCGATTGCTTTACTGCCTGCTTTATTAATTAGGCTGTAGTAGAAAGTCTTAATACCCCATAGCTGTGCTTGCATTAAGTTCTTAGCAATCAGTGTAGTTGGTACTTTGCGCTCTGGGAAGTGTGCAGGATTATAGAATGTGTTTGTTGAGATACTTTGATCAACATAGACTTGGAGAACAGCCGCTGTTTTTAAATATCCTACACAGTCAGTTTGATCCCACATCAATTGATACTTGTTCTTTAGTTTATGATAATCCGGAACAACTTGTGTGAATGATCCTGCCTTAGACTCTTTAGTACTAATAAGGCTCATCGGCATTTCTATTCCATTTGTACTATTAATAACAACACTACTAGACTCAACTGGAGCAATAGCCATAAGTGTAGCATTTCGTACGCCATGTTCCTTCATCTCCTTACGTAGTGGTTCCCAGTCAAGCTCTGGTTTAAAGTTTGCTAGTTCGTTTACACCCTTAGCACGGATTTCCCATGGAAATATACCTTGACCATAGCGTGTCTTATCACTGTCTAAACATTTTCCACGTTCTTTAGCTAGTTCAACCGTTGCTTCTGTTAGATAATAGGCTTGATGCTCCATCCAGCTCTTAACTTCTGCTAGTGCATCTTTCTCACCATACTTATGACCTCGCTTGGCATGCCAGTAGGCTAGATTAGTTACGCCAATACCCAGTGGTTGAATTTCGTCGTTACTTAATTTAGATTGGATGCTAAGAAAGTCTTGGTAATCCAATATATTGCAAAGACTACGCTGAAGTATCCTGCAAGCACGACGCATATCTTCGGGATTACGGAACGCTCCCCAGTTGATGCTGCCAAGAGTACATAAAGCGATGCGGCCGGAAGGGTCATCGAGGCGCTTAAAACTACGAGTAGGTAAAAGTATTTCACAGCATAAGTTTGACTGATAGATAGTGTGGTACTCAGGATCAAATGGCCCTTGGTTCATGACATTATCAATGAACACCAGGTAGATGCGACCTGTATCAGTCCTCTCCTTTAAAATACCACCTTTAAATACATCTTCGGCATTCATCGACTTCTTACGAAGGCCGGCCTGCTTCTCATATTTGACATACAATTTTTCGAATAATTCGGTGTCTCTGTAAAAGGCTTCGTACAAGTCAGGCACTTCATTAGGATCAAAAAACGTAATGTTTTCTTTATTTTTGAAACGGCGCCAAAAGAATGCTGATAGCACCACTCCGTAGTCCATGTGACGCACACGAGTTTCTTCAGTTCCTTGATTGTTCTTAAGGACAATGAGGTCGTCAAACTGATGATGCCAAATAGGATAAAAGACTGTAGCACTAGCGTTACGTATTCCACCTTGACTGCAACTCCTTAAATCTCCAAACCATTTCTTTAGAAATGGGATCATACCAGTATGCATGATCTCACCACCTCTGATGGGGCTACCTAGTGGACGTAGACGCCCAATCTCCAAACCAATGCCAGCACGTTTGCTGGCATACTTGGCCATCATCTCACCAGAAGCAAATATGCTATCCAGATCGTCGTCACTGCGGATAAGAACACAACTAGAAAACTGTTTAGTAGGAGTCCCGAGGCCAGCCAACACAGGTGTAGCAAGAGTAAACAGACCATCTGAAGCACAGTTGTAGTACTCTTTGATGTAACGCATACGGGCCGCATTAGGTTCCTCTTTATGGAATACAGTCGCGGCCGCAACCATATAACGAACCTGTGGTGTTTCATAAATTTCCTTTGTCGCACGATTGCGTACCAAATATTTTTCAATCAACTGCTCAATAGCGGCGTACGAGTATGTTTCGTCTTTTTCGTGATCGATAAACTCGTCCATCTTATTCCAATCATCTTCTGAATACCAGTTTAGCAACTCTGGAGTATATAGACCAATGTCTACATTTCGTTTGACAATTTCGTATAGACGAGGAACTTGATAGTCTCCGTACACATCCTTTCGCAACATACTAAGACGTTGTTTGCCTGCTACATATTGATAATTGGTGTGCCCTACATCTGGATTATGTTCTACATCAATAAGATCAACGATTGCTCTAAGAGTTATTTCGTCGATTTCTCTAGTAGTAATTCCATCATAGAAATGTGGTTGACTCTTAATTTCTATCATTGATTGGCTAACGTCGGCAATACCACTGCATACTTTCGCTACCTGAGCTTGCCATTTTTCTACTGCTAGTGGTTCACGCTTTCCGGATCTTTTAATTACTGTAATGTTATTCATGTCTTTTACGCTCTTTGTGTATGGTTCTATATTGTTGTTTATTATGATTAGGAAGTATTTAGTGGCTCATACCGAACCAAAGAAATATCGTGGTTCTCAATGGTTTAAGCCTTGATTTTGCTTGATTTTGGAAAAAAAATTTTTCAACACGAACCTTATCAAAGATATAAAGTAAATTATATGCGTATTTTTTGATAAGGTCAAGAAAGATTGATTAGGATGGAAAATAATATTCCATCCAAACCAATTACATGATTGCAGTATATGAATATGTAAATGTGCCACTAGCCAAATCATTTACGACACGTAGGGCAACTGCTCGAGGAGTGTCTGTACCACCAAACACTGATCCATTTTCATTTAATAGAACTGCTGAGAATTCTAAGTCTAACGATGATTCTTCAGATACTCCGGTGATAACGTAATCGTCGGAAAGCTGGAGTTTGTTTTGACCGGTGGAATCACTTGCATCAACATCAACTAGTAATGATATTTTTCCTTTTCTAGTAAAAGTATTACTGTCTGCTTTGAAAACATAATCAATAACATAACTTATTGATCCACTAGCTGTCCCATTAGCACCTGTTGAGATTGGTAATACAGTAACCAATGATGGACTTGAAATCGGTCCAAGGTTTACTTGCCTTGTTGCATATGATGTATAGGTAACATTTCCTGCAACTTCTGGAATATATGGTATCAACGACAGGTCTCCAACTAGTGTTGGATGGGTGCTTGAATTAAATGTTCCAGTCATATTTCCTGTAGAAACAGTTAATGATCTTTGTGGGCCGCCTAAAGTGTTGCTAATCGAAAACGTATTATCATCAACAATATTTTGAACATAATATGTTGTTCCAGAAGTAACACCACCTAAGTTGCTGTTAAATGTAATAGGTGTTCCTACTACTAATACATCCGTTGACTGGCTCGATTCAATAGTAAATGCTGTTGATGATGAACTTACGATTGTTAATGTGTCTTGATCTGCAAAGGCTTCTGTAAAAGTTGTTTCGCCTACCGGTCTTATTTTCAAATTACTAAAATTGTTAAATTCAGTTAGATATCTTGTTACAAGAGTTATTGTTGAATCTGAAGTATAATCTTGTTTCAACGTTCCTCTAACTAGTGTTGTATTCTGCTCAATAGTATCTCCGCGACTAGCAGTTATAGGAGCACTCAATGTTAAGTCAACTGTAAATGACAGCACTGACAGTGATTCTTCTCTATCGGATTGATTATTACTACTTACATTACCTATTGAGCCGAACCACATCTGAGGATACTCTGGAAAGAAAACGCCGGCGCCGTCGTTACCAACATTAACTAATTTAGAATCTTCTACAGTATTTCCTTTGCCTCTACCGATGTAAACAGCATGTCTCATTATATCTTCAAACTTACAAGAGCTAATCTGTGTTTCTCTAGGACCATATTGTTGTCCAACTGTAGTACCGTCAGCAGTTTCGCCTAGAACGAATCCCTGGCGGCAATCTCTTACTACGCATTCAGTAAATTGATTATTTAAAATATCTTGATTAGCATATACAGCAAAGCTAAATCCGAATATATTAATTCTATTAAACACGTTGTCCTGGCAGGTAACAATGCTAGATACAGCATTCATAACTATACCTTTACTGTCAGGATCATATATACCTTGCCAGCTACCTTCTATTACTAGATCTTCGAACACACTGTCTTTAACTGCATCTAGTTGTAGTACAGTTTGATCATTGTCATTACTCTTAAGAGTCATACCTTTGATTATAATGTGTCTTGGCTGTGTATTTGCTGTTGTACTACCTAATGCACTTGGATTGTCAATAACCGAACTATCATTAATAAATTGAATTACAGGACCATTGCCTGTATGAGAAATAATAGTGCTGTTTGGGCCTGCGCCAATTAAACTGGCATAACTTGGAATATATAGTGTTCTTGTAGTTTTGTAAATGCCCGGAGGTAATTCTAAAATCACACGAGCTTTAGCACCATCAGCGTCTTCAACTGATGCTTTTGTTGTTGGGTTGAGAAATAATTGATCTATGGCACGTTGTAATGCATCAGTGTCATCTGTTGTGCTGTTGGCTTCTGTTCCGAAGTCAGCTGTAGTAACTCTCTCATCTAACCGATCTTGTAGATCTCTTGATACAGGGTCGTTTGTTGATGGACCTGTTTGTATGGCAGGATCATTAACTTTATAAATGTAACTTAATAAATTTAGTAGGTTACCCTGAGCAGTTAGGTCACGCTCAGTTAGAATCTTTGTATTACCTACAGCAGGTGCACCTTCAGAAACAGACCCGTTACCAATATAAAGCTCTTGGGTATCTAGAGACCACGCTAGTTCGCCCGAAGCTAACTGCGGAAGTCCTGTTCCTGATAGTGATTTTCCTCTGCGTATTTGAATACGGCTGATTTGCACAACTGCCATAATAATATCCTCTATATAGGATATTTATCAGTTGTTGCGGTAGTATTCCTCTACTCTGTCCCACCAGCGTTTTTCCCAGTAGTCAAAGTCTTTTGATTCAAGTATAAACTCTTGATATTTGGGTTCTTCCACCATAATTAACTGCTCGTTTAATTTAGGGCTAACACACATTAAGACAACACCTTTGCGTATGTTTGTACCATGTACTTCATTGTGTGCTAGGGCATAGGCAGTTAATTGTAGATAATAATCCTCAATCCACTCTTGTTTTTTAGGTTTATTAGTTTGTTTGTAGTCTAGGATACTTTCTTCGTTTAGGTGTAAACCGCATCCATCAGTCGTTCCTGCATACAGCCCCGGAAAATACAAAGGAACTTCTACACCCCATACTTCGTTAACATTTTTAAGGCCTTCACTAATAATGTGCTGTGCCATTTTATGACTTTGTTTACTGTAAGGATTAGTCCCTGGATCGTTTAAGTTTCCTGTAGTAATATAATCTTCTAGAAACTTGTGCATCCTAGTTCCCCTGCCGGCAGCTTCTGTAACGATAGCCTGTGCCTTTTCTTCACCTACTCGTTTCTTCCAGGCCTGAAGAGCCTGTACTTTTTCAATAGGTTTTGTTTTATCTAGGATTGTTGTAACTGACGGAACTTTGCTTCCGTCTGGAGTAGCATAAAGTCTTCGACCTTCTACGCTTTCTCTGCTGATTGGTGTATAATTAAATTTTGAAGTTAAGAGAGTCATGGTGCAAGTATATAGTCACTTGCACCATTTGTCAATATATTATTTGCCTAGTTTAGTGGCACGTTTAGCCATTTTCTCAACTTCACTTTGGCCGGAATCTGTTCCTACTTCTGGTTCTTCTTCTGCCGTCTTTAGTGTAAGTCCTGTGCCGTCAAACTTATCTACCATTTTATGTAAAACCTGTTGTTCAGGTGGTAGTTGATCTTCTTGATCCCAACGAGCGGCAAATGCACGATATGAAACTGGGATGCCCATCTGTTGAAGAGCATCCCAGGTTAGTGATGATGTTGAATTTAAATTATCGCCTGAGCTTTGAGCTGTAAACAATGCCCTAACTAATGGATCGATAGTTTCAGTTACTTTTTTTTTGAAATTGTAGAAGCAAGCATCATGCCTAGCTTACGGCTATAATCAATGCTTTCGCGCTTTTCGCGGCCAACTTCAGCTGCCGGAGCGGCCATTGGCTCTTCTTCAGCACCTAATTCTGGTGGTGCGCCTAAGTCTGCTGTCATTTCGTCGCCTGTTGGTGCGCCCATTGCCATAGGTGCCTCACCGCCTGATACGATAGATAATGCTGATGAAAGGCCTGTACGTGATGTTTCAAGTGCTGTATAAATTGCCTCAAGTGCTGGCTTGACTGATTCTTGCCAACGTTGTGCAACGTCGCTACCTTGTGTTTCTCTTATAGAGTCTACTAATTCTAAAAGCTGTTCTGCCTTCATGGCGGCCACGTCTTCTAGCCACCCTGTGATGCGGTCAACCATATCTTTGGTAGCCATAATGGTTTCAGCTTTATCTTCTTCGCCTTCCATTAGAACCCAGCCGGCAACGGATTCGTTTAGGTCGTAACGTAGTTGTAGTTCGGCCTTTAATTCTTCCTTGTCTGACTCGCCTAGTTCCATACGTGATAAAGCAGTATTGATCCAAGTTGTTGGAACTGACTCACTCATTGCACGTTTGCGAATAGTTGCGAAATAAACATTTTCGCCTTTCTCTTTACCATATTGTTTTTTCATAGATGCCTTCATTCCTGAATCGTCTGTTTTAGCTTTGATATCTTTTTCTTTCTTTTTCTCAGCTGGAGTCATTTCTCTTTCTAGGATCTCTTGATTAATAACATCTAGCATTAGTCTTGTTTTTTGATATGTTGGACTTTCTAGCACAGAATCAAAGCTTTCTGAAAGCTCTAGTTGGCTTATTCGTGTGCGTAGCTTATTACGTGCATCTTCAAGTTGCACATCTGTAAACTGCTCAAAGTTTAGCTTGTAGCCAAACTGTTTAGCTAGACTCTCGTTGAGCTGACTAGCTGTAGGTTGTTTTGAAAATTCTCTAATTTGCATGATTCTGTCCTAGAATTCTTATTACGTATTTATACAAATGACCACTTAAACATCTTAGAAATTTCTTGCTTAAAATGCTGTTCTTTGAATGAGCTAGTTTCAAATCTAGTCAGCAATATCTGATATCTTTCGTAGTCTTTGGTTAATTTCATATTGTATTTAAACACTTGAGAATCAATATGATTTGCCCAGTATTGTGTATCCAAGCGTTTAATTTCTTGTAGTTTTTCTAACTTAATCTCGTTATAGGCTTTTGCTGCCATAAGAGCACAGGTTTTTAAGAAAAACTCTCCTACATGCTGATCATGTTTAAAATTATACACAGACCAGTTGCCGGCTTTGGTCTGTTTAACGATAAAGTCTTCGTAGGATATCGAACCGTTGGGTAAAACTGTAATAGGAAGATTGCGATCTAGCTCTTCCTTAAATTGTTCAGCTAGGGCTCGTAATTTAGAACGATTGATTTTATGTTTTGATTTTTTCATTTGCAACTACAGTAGGATTTTCCATTCCTATCTTAGTTACCAAACTTTTGCGGATCATGGCCTCAACTTTGAATTGCTCGTGTTCGCTTAGAGTAGAGAGCTTAACTGGACGAGTTAGCTTTTTTAATATTTCTGCTTCTTCGTTAGTAGTCCAGATTTCGAAGTTATCAACTAGTTCGCTTATTTTCATAGCCCAGATAGTTTCTTAATTGCTAGTAGTTCTTGATTTTCAAACTTTAGACTTGGATTTGTAGGATGTTGTCCAGGAAGACCAATAAAATCTAAACCTCTACCTACCATATTTGATTTTTGTAGGTATTCGGGACTTAGTCCATCCTTGCCAATCAATCTTGCAATAGTTGTTGGATCTGTAGTTTTCTCCCACTCAACTGGAGAAAGTACTTTTTTGTCTCTAGGTACTTGTCCTGACTGTACCGCTTTGATTCTATATTCTAACTGCTTCTTTTCCCAGGGTTGGGTAGCCTGTTGCATTAATGCAGTCAGCTGAGAAATATAATTTTGTGCTAGTTGATCATTAGGACCTTCCTCCATGTTCTTTTCAGCATTGACTGTAGTACCAGGTGCAATATTATCAGGAGTATTTAAGGTTAAAGTATTATTCTCGCCGGGTTTTAATTGTGATAGTTCGACAGTTTTGGCCTGCCCGTCTGGTCCGGTAATAGTTGCTGTGCCTGCGGCTTGGTTAACCTGGGAAATCTTACCCACCATACCACCTGGTTGTGTTTCGTTGACTTTCTTTTTGTCATCGCCAGGAGCGACAGGACCTTGTGGCTTTATTGGCTCGATGTACTGCTTTGGCTTCTGTGCGTACTTTTTAGCTCTAAAGCCTTTTTTGTGTTCACCTACGATCTGATTAACCTTCATTTTGTTCTCCAATGCTAAGACTAGCACTTTCTAATTTGTCTATATATTTACGCAATTTATCAATCTTACCTCTCGCTCTGAGTAACTTAAAAGCTAGATTTTCAACAGAATGTTCGCCGCCTTGTTCTAGGCCTGCTTGGCGGAGTCGTCTTATATTAGCCATAGTTTCTTTGGCTGTGGTTAGATCATCAGATTTTAATGCTTGATTGATGCGTGAAGCATAGTTTCGAGCTTTGCTTTTTACTTCTTGTGCTGTAGCACGAGGTGCTCCCGGTTTTGGTTCACTGAGCCAGCTGTTATTTAAAACACTATAGATTCCAGCCGAGTAGTGTCGTTGTTCGTGGTCTTGTACATAAAGTTCTACATCGATATCTTTGATTTTAATAGAGTATCGACTGTTGTAGACATTCTTTTTAGCATCGTAGAGTTCTACCTTTTCCGGTGAGTCTACTACTGCTACTAGGTGCAGATCTAGATCACTGCTGTCGTTATAACCATAGCTGGCATTTGAGCCACTAATAGTTATGTCTTTAAGATCTAGTTTTTCTACGTTGAGATATTCTGCGAAGTGTCGAGCTATTTTTAGTAGTTGTAGTCTAACTTCGGGTATGAGTTTATTGTTGTCCCAGAGTTTAGGATTTAACTCGGGATGATAGGTAATAGGAGCAACTGATAGTTCTTGAAAGTTCATTCATTATTTAAAGAATTGTGCTACGCTATCCCAATGACTTGACATCCAACCAAGCACGGCCATGCCGCCTAGTATCATGTAAGTCCATTTCATCTTAAACCCTTCTAGGTCTTTGATCTTTCCAGCAAGTTGGGCGTGTTGTTCGCAACTGGCATCATACATGGTCTTTAGTTGTGCTTTGATATCGTCATGGCCAGCTTTGATGTCCACCTGCAGATGGTCAATTTTTTCATCTAAGTTAGCTACTTTCGTTTCGACTATACCAAGTCGTTCTGCTGTTGTCGCCATCGTGGCATTCTCCGTTATTAAGTCAGGGCTCTTATGAGCATGTGCCTAATCAAAAATGCCTTGTAGTTGCCTTATGATATATTTATTAAAGTTGTTTAAAAATAATGTTGCGGGCATCGCCATCTGTTACAAAAACAGCATAGTTTTGCTCCATAGATTCGTCTAATCCACTAATATAAGGTACACCCTCAAAGTCATTTATTAAAAATGAAACAGGATTATTCAAATCTCCGAATAGGTAATCTTTTTCTACTTCAAATTCAAAAACCCAAACTTTTATTATTTTACTAGTTTTAAATCCAACTACGTTACCTGCTACTGTTATTACTTCAGGTTTTTTAGAAAAAGATACATTTGCCCTCATACCTAAAGTTTGAAGAACTGTTTGGAAGTTTTGTTCCTTCCATCGATCTGTTTCTTGTCCAGAAATATTTCTATATTGTTCTGTATTAGTAATATCAACTGTAGTATAGATAGTATAACGCATGGCTGTATTTAACAGTCATAAAAAAAGCCTACTATAAAGTAGGCTTCCCTTCCCATCCCTAGGAAATTATACTGGGTTCTGATCGAAATCAGCAACAACAGCTAGAGTAATGTCTGTACCGTAGTCGCCTGAGCTAGTACCGATAGTACCTGTTCCTTGAACTGCTAGGTAAACTGGATCTGTACCGATAGTTCCTGCGATACCTGCAACTGTGAATGCATCGTTTGTTGAACCAACGTCTGTTCCAACTGTTAGTGCTTTGATAACTGCAACTAATTCAGCTTCTGTTGCGTTGCCTGTTCCTTTGTTTACGCTAACAATGCGTGTACGTGGGCCTAGGCCGTTTACTGTTGATAATTGCTCGTAATTAGCAATGACTGTTCCTGATAATGCTGGCATAATAATTTCTCCTCTTTAGCATTAAACCTACCACTCCGTAGGCTTTTGTATATGTATTTATTATTTGGACTAGAAATCTAGCTTAAAGGGCCAGTTTTTGGCGAATAGATTTGAACCAATCTACTGTGCCTTCTTTTACGGCTACACCCTTTTTAGCCATATCGTCACGGAACTGTGCTAGGCGAGGGCTGTCTATGCCCCCAACAGCATCTATAATGCTTTCAGCACTGCCTAGATCGTCTGCTGTAGCTTTAGGACCTAGCACAATGCGAGCAAGCTCGTCAACATCTTGTGTTACGATTTCTCCAGTAGCACGATTTTTTAGGCTACCGCCAAACCCGTCATACTGGAATGTCTTAGGAGGGTGTCCTGGAATACTGTTAACTAGACTAGATACTGCTAACTGTTGATCAACACCTTTGTACGGACTGTCTTTGCGACTGTAATCATGCTCATGATGACGTCCGATAGCATGGGCATTTTTCATAGTCATTAGATCTATTTGAAAGTATGCAGGTAGGCCTTCTATTTCTTTG
>Ga0315909_10003924_pt1 | contig 17844 bp, 10 predicted proteins | sample LakEriMetagenome_11_FD_203527 | JGI IMG/M metagenome (GOLD analysis project Ga0315909, IMG submission 203527) | Freshwater fungal communities from buoy surface, Lake Erie, Ohio, United States - Buoy 2 MA125 | ecosystem: Environmental > Aquatic > Freshwater > Lake | place: USA: Lake Erie, Ohio...
AACCACTTTGCCCCACAAAAGCTAGGACTCAAGGTATCCAGTACTTGCTGGCGAAAATCAAGATCGTTCATTGAGGTATTGTTCTAGTAGTGTGGGCAACTCAGCACGTTGCTGACGATTGTATTCCACAAGATGTTGCTGATTGTATTTACAGATATCACGACTGGCTTCCCAGAAATTAGCAGCACCATTCAAACTTATGTCACGCACTGTATCTATTATACGCTCTATTCGTGCAGTTGGGGTATTGATTTGATCATACGATTCATCTATCAAGGTGTCGAATGTTTTGAATCCAGCGTTTCTTAAATCTCGCAAATAGCCTGGATTGGCTGCAACCACAAATGGATGTGCCATTAGAATAGGCTTGTAGATCTTTTCTGTGCGAAACGTGTGCGGATAATCAAATATTGTTTCTGTTACCAAACTGAACCAGGCGTCTGTGTAGCACCGATGATTGACTATGGCATCACCCCAGGTGTTGTTGAACAACTCGTGTTTGACAAACCCCGACTCAGGTACTGTATTCAACTGCGACACAGCACGTGGGATCTCGTATTCTGGGGGCAACAATCTAATGGGTTCTGTTTTGCCTGTGTCCAACGCAGACGTAAAAGCCATTTCAACTTGACTACCAAGATTGGTCCACAGTGCATTTGACAATAACTCTTGAGCTCTTAGATGGTCTATTAGGTACTTGCGATGCGGTCTCAGTCTACCATTTAAGAACAAAAATTCATAAGGGCGCTGAACTTTGTGGTCCAGTGCAGCTTCAATCTGTGCTGCTCGATTTTCTGTGAACTCTACTATGTTAGAGAAGTAGCAATCTGTTTTGCAATAACGCCAGCCGGGTTCCATGTCACCGGAGGTTAGTAGGCCAATACGTCCGTCACGCACATGCTCTGTAATACGCAGTCGTCGGAGTTGCAGTAGTATAGTTTCAGATCCTTCAGCAGGATTTGAAAACACAATGCGTCCGGGATGCTGAGTAGCCCATTCTGTGATTTCTGTCCAGTGTTGCTTCAGCAGCACACGACCTACAATGTACACACTAGAAGGATCCAATTCTTTAGGCCATTGCCAAAACACCTCATCAGCATAGGGCTTTAGCAAGTCCCAGGTTTCGGCCCATTCGTCAACAAAAATTTTATGTATTCCTAGCATGATACTCACATTCTGCCCACCAGGCTCGCATCTCAGGAAAAGACTTCAAAAAGTCTGTGCCCCTTCGACGATCGTGTTCTGCAAAGAAACGATAGAAGTCTGCTTTGGCTATACTATTGTACTGTAACTGTCCTTCACGCATCCAGGCAATGTCACGCTCCAGGCGTTGCACTTCGTAGTCTTTGAATCCGTGTAGGGGATTGGCTTCTGTGGTCAAGTTGGCCAGCATGTAATCTCTAGCCTGTTCTAGTTGACGTACATAACTTTCTGGCAGTATTTGTAGACTTTGCCAAGCAGGTTCGCGCAGCACAGGTGTATCAAACCATACACGTTGATAGGTTGAACTGTGTGTCCGGCGTAGATTCAGTATCCATTCCAGCATGGGCCGCAGTCCTGTGACACTGAGATTGTTCATTGTAATAATAAACGTCAGGCTGTTGCGACTTGGTATTTCCTGTAAGAATCGTTCAACATTGCGACTCATGCGAGCATAGTCTAGGCCGTGACGCAGGTATTCTGCTTGCGTAGCAATGCCCGAGTCTAGGCTAACATACTGCATGAAATGTTCAATCCGTGGTGTACATAATCTCTTGGCATAGTCCATGTATTTTTCAAACAGCGCATCCTCTACTGAAAAGTTTGAAGTTACATTCAAATGCAGTTTGGGATTGTCATGCTCCAACACATAGTCAAACACTCGATAGGTATTTTTGTCCATCAGCGGCTCGCCGCCGGTCATGCGAAAGTGTTCTAGTTTGGGATAGAGAGTGGGCCACCACGCCCAAAACGCATCAACGTAGGGATTAGCTTCCCTAGCCGGTATGGGGCGTCGCGAACCCACAAAGTGTGCAGGATCATTATGAGGTTTACTAGTTGGGTATGCTCCGTGTCTAGTAGTTTCGTCCATCCAACTGCTGCTAAACTGAGGGCTGCAATAACTACAACGAAGATTGCAAGCATTATTAAAATTGACTTCCACGTAGCTTGGAATGACATCATCTTCAGTTCCTGTTGAATTACGAATGCGTTCAAAATCCACAGCGGCCCACGGCTCTCCTGAACGATAATGTCTGTCACTGAGTTTGCCTAGATTCTCCATGTTCCAGCAATACTGACACTCACCAGGCTTTTCGCCTTGTATCATCATTACTCGTTGAGATTTCTTGTGTGCTGTATTGTGCAGGCCACCAGGGCGTGTCAAATCGTCTGCGGTAATTTGGTGCAGGGGCGGATGGTAACATGAGTTGTTTAGACCTGTGGGCAAGTGAAAGCTGACCTGCTTCCATTTAGCCAAACACAGCGCAGGACCTAGGTCCTGCGACATTTGTTCCGCACTGCTCATGAATCGGCTTTGGTCGCCTTTGCTCATTACCAACCTTCTATCTTGCGAATAACGTCAATTTCTCGAACCATAACACCTTGATTGTGCCAGTTCAAACGATAGTGATGTTTAAAAAATGCGCTTTGTTCACATTCTAGGATGGCCATTGGCAGATCCAATTGTGTGTGCAAGTCCTCGGCCAACCGATTACTGAGCAATCTTGGTTGGCCATCTTTCACTGTGAGCCATAGTTCGGCCAAGGCATCAAAACTTTGCACCAAGGTATGATCCCAATTAGTAAGCATGGTCATATAGGTGCCTTGACGTGCGCCAGCGATGGCCCACTCGCCATATTCTACATCTGTGCCCACGTTGTGCCAGATTGTGAGATTGTCTAAGTTTCGTAGCACTTGATTTTTAAATTCTTCTACCGTGGGTTTGCGACCGCGTTGCAGGCACATCTTAACGCCTTCTCGAAATCCTGCACGCCACGCATGGAAATCATCACCGTTGGGGTAAGTTGTTGAATAACAATCATGCATGGGCCAATACAAGGGATCAAAACAAAACTCTACCTGAGTTTCATCTCGTCCGTCTGTGGCTTCATGAGTTTGCATGTTCATCACAAACTCCTTTGTCCATGAACTTAGGCCTCCGTTGCCGTACATCAAACCGTTAATGTGATTACGTGCCCGCCACCGGAACACAGCGTTCTTGTATTCTTCATTAGGAAGAACAAGCGTCTGATTAAAAAACGACGGGTTGGGGAGATTGTCGCCATCAATGAGAATGAATCTATCACTGTCACTGGCCTGCGCCGCCGCTTTGTGAGCAGCATCGCTGCCCTTAACGCCATCCACCCGTTTTGCCCAAGGCACCATGTTGCGAATTTTGATCCAAAACTCTTCTTTTTGTGGTTCGTCATAGGTTAAGTAAATGCAGTCTAAATCTGCGATATCAACTTTCATAAGTCCGTTTGCTCCAATAGGTTCCGTTTTCTTTTACAACAATAGCAACATCTTGCAAATGGCACAGTGTGCCTGCGTTGCTGGGTGCGAGTTTTTGTGCCGTTTGCCAAGTGATAGGAATTATCCTTCCGTTGCGAATACGCACTTTCATTTGGCTCCTAGCATACTGTTCAGGGGTAACTTCAATGTATGTACCGGGCAAGTCTTCCATGCTGTAGAATAGTGGGCGTTCACCTTCATAATACAGTCTATAAAATACAGACTGAGGTTGTGGCATACTTTCTAATACACCAAAGAATTCATCTGGGGTCATCATGGTTGCCACCTTTTAACATTATAGTGGAACGCACCCCATTGAGCAACGGTATTGATTCTCAATGGATTCATTTCCCAAACCAATTCTTGTGTCCAGTCTTTTGTGGCTGTGCCTGCATGTGCTTGTTTCATGTGTACAATTGAGGGCGATCCTGGAATAGTAACCAATTCAGGCCCTATAACCTGTGCAGCCATGGCATAGACCAAATCTGTATCTGGTACATCGGGCGAGTATTTGATGAGCCGACGATATTCTGTCCAATGAACAAATATATTGCGCACAGTGTCAAAGAACTCTTTGGCCATTTCACTGCGACGCCAATAGGTAATAGCATTGTACACGTCTGGCAAATTGTTTTGATCAAAAACTGTTCGGTAGTCTCGAGCTGTGCTGATTTCGTCGCGCCAGTTACGGCAGCCAGTGGACAACACCACATCACGATGCCTAAACATGGTCCACCAGTGATCTATTGGACTGGCAATCAGCATGTCTGCTTCTAGCTTGATAGTTTCGCGGAAGGGTGTTTGAGCAAATACCAAAGGGTCGTTGGCATAGGGATTTTCTCGATTGATGTCTACAACGTGTGTGTAGGCAAACAAACTATAGTCCGCTGCATAGGGTTCGTTGGTCAGCAAACAGATACGTGCCCTGGGATGTTGTGCCAGTAAAGTTTTTGCCAAGGTACGAGCACAATCAACGTAGTCTATCTTGTCTACATTGAACGCAGGAATAATGTAACCTTGTTCTTCAACAGGACGCAACGATATTCTCCAAATGACGTTTGCCCATGGCATGGAAATCAAAACCAATCCAGCCTACTGTTTGAGGTTTTCGATCAGCATCTACAAATGTAATCTCGTAACTGTCAGCGTCCACTTGCTTTAAAGTATGTTCAGGCATGACGCTCATCATGGGCCATGGAATATCACTTACATGGTTGGTGTGTCCACTTACAATGCCCAGAGCAATACTCAATGCAAAGTCGTTGCGATATGTGCTTTTGTCTATGGCATACAAATCGCGATAGTGTTGCCAGTTGTCTTGAATCATTTGCATACAGTCAAATATATATTGTGCTGTGTTTGATCTACGGAACATCATTACTGTGGCCCAACGCATGGGCATTTGATGGCGCCCAAATGTGTTGAGAGCTTCTAACTCCCGTCCAGTGGTCATGTCTGTGGCCCAGCGATAGCACATAAAGTCACGATCAGCGTTGATTACATTGCGCAGTGCAGCACTGGCCACAACATAATCAGCATCTAATACTAGTGTGCAGTCCCAAGGGGACAAACTATAAGCATCAACTCGGCCTGCGTTATGCCACGTAACAGTGGCATCATAATCCTGGAAATAACGGGTTCCTCCCGCTTTGGGGTCTGCATGAATGACGTGATCAAATCCTTCCACAATATCAGATCCTGTTTGGTCTGTGACCACGGCCACTGGAATGTTAAGGTGCCTACGAATGTTTGCAGCATTCCATCGAGCCATAGCAAGGTAGTCGGTTTGTTCATTGTTAAATGCAAATATCAGTGCGCCGGTGGTCATCGACGTTTGCTCATTTCTTCAAACTCCACGTGCCAGGCATTCATTTGTTCTTGCCAACGGTCAAATGCCAAGTGCTGTAGTTCTAGTGGATCAATTTTAACAGGGTTTTCGTATAAGTCAACAATAACCACTTCATCTTCTACTGGCACAGTTTGTAACACAGCCAGCAGTTCAGGACCAGCACGCCACATGCCACCGCGATAAGCAAAGGTCATTTTGGCCAGGTATTTTTCTTTTAGTAGCCGTTTTGCAACAGCATGATTAAATCTTGCTCGTGCGTGAGCAACAAGGGCATCAGTATCCATGATGTTAGTATACAGGAAAAAAAGAGAAAAGTAAAGGGCCTTGCGGCCCTTTTGATTAAACTGTTGTAGCAGCTACAGCTGGTGTTCCCCAACTGTTGCTCAAATATGTTGTTGAGGGCGGGAAATATGTACAAATAGTAGTAGGTGCAGTTCCGGGAGTGGCTCCTGTACTTGCAGTACCGCCCGAAATTGGGTCGCCGTCTGATGCTGACCAAAGTGTAGTAAATGTTAAAACAGTCGAAGCGGCGTTCAGCGCCACACTGTGTTGAATAAAGTTTGCGGTGTACGGAGCAGTATCGGCAAACTGTTTATAGATAATAGTGGCTGCTGCACCAGGGGTCAAAGCATAAAAACCAGTAGCAGTGCTCAGTGTGTTGGGCGTACCCGAACCGCCAACTTTGGTAGTTCCAGTGTATGCAGCACCAGCAATAGTTTTGCTGGCAGCAATGCCGGTGAAAAATATATCACCACACAAGGTATTGGCCAGATCGTTCCATTCTGGATCGCCTGTGGCACCTGTGGCTGTTTTGCTTACGTCTAGTTTGATTCGACCTCCAGCATTGAAAAACCAGCGAGCAGCATTTGCACTAGCAAAAGTTACTGTATTGGTAAAAGTAATGCTCCAGGGTGCGCCCGATGTGGCAGCGGTTTTAGAATTGGTGCCAGTCCATCCTGTAAATTGACTACCGTTGGCTGCTGCAAATGCGCGGTTAGTGGTTATGTTGGTTAGATCAGTGTTGAGAGCTGATAGTATGCCAATGGTTTGCCCAGTGGTGGGTGCTGATCTTGCAGTGATTGCGGTGTTGGTCTGGCTTCCCATGCTGGCAAGAGTGTTGACCAAACTACCCCATTGAGTAGCAGTGATTGTATTGGTAGCACTCACAGTGGCCAGCGCACTTTGCCCCCAGCCTTTGTCTCCCGATCCAGTGCCCCAAACGTCGTTGACGTTGGCATTGGCATTGGTACTTACGAATCCATTATAGTCTGTGGCCTGTATTAAACCACCGCTTACGTATGTCATGCTTTTGTCCTAATTATTTGATACTCACAATTGCTTCAACGGTACCAATATCTGTGCTCAGCTTGGATGTCAATGCACGCCCGATCACATTAAATGATGTTGCTTCGCCTGGGCGAGCTGCACGGGCCAACCCATCTCCTGCTGAAACTAATCGATCGCCTTTGTGTATTATACCTGAAACTTTAACTGGAACGCGACCAGTCATTGCCACAGGAGGATGAGTATCGTTTTCGCCTGCTCCACCGTTCATAGTAAATGCGGGCTTTGTACTTATCACACCAAACACTAAGTCGCTGAGTTCTGCACGAGATTTGGTAATTTCTTTTTCGCCACCAAGTTCGACCACTGTACCTGGTTCCATGACTTCGTCAGCTTCAAATCGTTCTGCAACGTCAGCGTACAGTGCTGTAGTTGCTGTGGCAAATACCTGGTTAAAATAGTTTGAGCTAGATCCAATGTTGCCCACAGCATTTGAACCGCTTTTACCAATGCTGGGCACAGTAATGCCGCTGAAGGTAGCGCCTGAACTAGAAACAACCATGACGTTGGAAGTTCCTGCTACGTTGGCAAAAATTGATCCACCTGAGCTAGGAATGTTAACTTCGGTTGTGCCAGCAGAGATCTTTTGAACACTAACCGCTGCACTGATACCAGTTAGTAATGCACCGTTGCCCAAGAAGTAACTACCTGCAATGTTAGCTGAACTGTTGATATTACCAGTCACAGTCACTAGACCACTAGTAATCAAATTACCACCAGTGACGTTTCCTGTAACACTAACTGCGGTACCAGTGTGCAATGTAGCAGCAATATTGCCACCAGTGATGTTACCACTAGCACTCAAAATTCCACCTGTTAGTACATTACCGCCGGTGACGTTGCCAGTCACGCTAACTACGGTACCAGTGTAATTGGTTGCTGCAACGTTGCCGGCGGTGATGTTGCCTGTGGCACTGACAATGCCGCTGGTTAAGAAATTGCCACCTGTAACGTTGCCAGACACTGTGGCCAGGCCAGCTGTGATTAAATTGCCACCTGTAACGTTTCCACTAGCACTAACATAGCCAGAAATGTTGCCGCCTGTGCTAGTTACAGTAACAGTGGTTGCGCCGCCTGCGCCTAAAGTAAGGTTACCAGTGTTGACCACGTTTCCGCTGAGAACACTGCTGGCGTTCTTGGTCACGGTTATACCTGGATAGATAGTTGGGAAGTTGGTGTTAATTGGCGACGCAGGTGTAAAAGCCGAGTCTAAACTGACAATAGCCTGTCTGCTGTTGTTTACGTACAAAGTGGTAACAAAGTGCGGGCTGCCGCCTGAATCGTTAATAGTTTCAGGAATAGCGCCAGCTGTGCCTGTAGCACTAGAGAAGGCCGGACCAACTACTAAGAAAGCAGAACCAGTCCACACCTTAAGTTGCTGGTTAACCGTGTCGTACCACAAATCTCCTGTGACATTAGATGCAGGTGCACTGGCACTGGCTGTAGCTGCTGAAATAGTTTTGAATGTTGAGCCGTTGTAAACTTTCAGCAAGTTATTGGTTTTGTCCCACCAAAGCTGACCAGTCAACGGTGCTGGGGGTGCAGTGGTGTTAGAACCGTTTTCCAACAAGTGAATAAAGTTTTCGTCTAAGAACTCACCGTAGCCGGCGTAGTTTTTACCTACCAGCGTCATTGAGCTAGAAGTATTGATAGTACCATCTGCAATGGTAGCAAAAGTAGCACCATCGGTAAGGTTGATTACATAAGCCATGTCAGTTACCTGTTCCTAATTATATCATATTTATACAGCATTTATGTTGCTGAGCGTTTGAATACGCAAGGTATAGTCAATTTGAATTTGACGGTTCAAGCTCTTTTGCACAGGGTGAAAAATCACATGAGTGATCAATCTTAAATTGTCTGCGCTGCCATTCCAGGCTTTGAGTCCAAGCTCGTCAAAAACATATTCACCATTGAAATTGGTTGAATTGTCAAATGCCTGCTGTTCAGGAGGTTCCCCGTAGTCCAACAAACAAGTAACAAGAATGTCTGTATACACTGTGCCTGGAGTGTGAATCACAGTCATTTTGTTGTTTTCAGGGTCAGTGTCGGCTGCTGAATTATCGTTGACAACTTTAATATAAGTTTGATTATACAAGTCAGCGTTTTGGCCAGTTGTGTTAGGCGGCAAGTATGTAATAACACCAGTGGGATCTACCGAGCTACCACCGTTGCCAAACGCCATAGCATAGATGTAGCCGGTGTTGCGATCACTCAGTGTTTGTGCCATGCTGATACTAATATTTTCGTAGTGAATAGCATTTTTCTTGTCAACAAAAACTTCGCCGGTTTCTGGGTTGTGAATTTTTACAAAACCTTCAATTTTGGCCAATCCAGGAACTATCATGAGCGACCCTCCACAATGGTTTTTTGTGTTTTTGGATCAAACACTCTAAAATAACCCTGTACGCTGATTGTACCGTGCTCGTTGGGCCGGCGCGGTGCAGCCGGCATTTTTGGTGGTTGTTGCTTGTTTGGTACTGTATTTGACATGATCACTTATTTACCTTGTTATAAACCACGCAGGAACCTTGCAGCCTGAGTGTCAGTTTCCTGCAGAGCTATACCATCGCTGGCAGTACGCACTTGTCCTGTTCCCGTTCCTGCTGCGGTAGCTGTAAACAACGCACCTTCTCTAGCGTCTTCAGCGCCCAGTGCAATCCAGTTGGTATTTCCTAGAGCCCAGATAAAGTAGCTGTTTCCAACCACGATGCTGGTGACTGGAGAAATAGTTCCAAGATCGTACCAGCTCTTGCTTACTCGTTGAGTTATTGAAACTTCTTCACCAGCAGCTGGTGCCAGCAGCGGACTAACTGGATCATTGTCAGTGATAAACTCAATGCTCAATGGCTCTATCATAGACACAGTGTATCTATACTGACTTGGGGTTTCAAGCTCAGTGATAGGATACTGTCTAATTCCGCCTACATACACTTCAATGCTGTGATCAATATAAGCAGTACTGCTGTCACGTGGATATTCTGGCACAGCATTGATGTTGGGTGCATAGAAAATAGTAGTAGAACCGTCGCCCAACGATGTATCTTTTACAATACGATCTTGGTATTCTTCATACATCAAATTGCCGCGTCCCATGTTATAGACCACAGTACCAGCACTGTGGCCAGTTGTAGCAGTTCCTGCTGTGCCACGCATGAGTCCACTGATGGTGTTCAATGCTGTATTTCTGTTGCGATACATAATACGTTCGCCTTCTATCATGCACACACCAAAAATTCCGTTGGGCAAATCTGGTTCGGTCAGCGCACTGGCATTATTAACATAAATGATATCAGCACTGGCAGTGACATTGGCTGTTAAGAATGTGGTTGTTGCGGTAGTCATGCGATAGGTTGCCTGCACTCCGCGCATGTCTTGGAAAATACGGAAAGCCAATGCCTCAGGCACCACGCTTTCTGTGAACTCAGTTATCACAACAATATCAGAACTGGCCATTGGTCCAGATGCCAGTATGAGATACTGGCCCTGTACAGTGTAATCTACACCGTCAAACAGTCTATAGCCGTTGAGTGTGACCCACAAACGACCAGCTTGTACTCCCAATCGCTGAAGATCAAGATTGTTGTCTGGAATTATTGCACCAGCAGAATAATCATAAGATCCTGGAGCACCGGTTGTGCTGCCAGCATCAAAAGTAGTGCTGTCATAGCTTTCAGTTACAGTGATACCAGTATTCAATGGACCCTGGAATACCAAGGTAAGAATATTTTGTTGACTTGTGTCGTTATAAGTGGTCACTGCAATAGTTGCGCCAATTGTGGGTGCAGTAACTAGTTGTAGTTGTGAGTTCACAATAAGGTATTCAGCTACTGTACTTACAGCAATCAATATACGATCACCAACTGCCGGAGGTACTGCAAACACTACTTCACGGTCATTACTGACGCTGTTCCAGGGAGTTACTACATAAGCTCCGCCTGCGCCAGTGTTTTGCTGTTGCAGCACATTGTTAACATACACCGTCACATCAGTTAGTGCATTAACAATACCTTGGGAATATCCACCTCGGGTTGGCAAAGCAAATCCTGTGGTAGTGTTGTCTCCAATGTATTCTGCGCCTTCCGAAGGACGCAGGCGTAAGCCATTGATCTCAACAATGGCGTTGCAAGGATTGGTGCCGCCAGTGTTGTTGGAAAGATTTACAGTGCGAGCCGCATTGATTGCTGCATCAACTGTAAAATATTCAGTTTGTGGAGTGCTCCAGGAATATTGAATTGGTGTAGTGATGCCTAGTACAACAAAAGTCAAATAGTCGCTGGCGGTGTAAGCAGTAGACAAGTTGACCTTGCTTAACTGCCCAGGCACAAAAGACTGCCAATAATCAGTGTTGGTGATTGCAATACCAGCAGGAACATTTTGAATAGCACGGTAATAGCTAGGACCTGTGGTATAGACTACATCTAATCTGTTGTAGGCTGTGAGTTGATTCCAAACGTCAGCTGGGTAGTAAGCTTCCCATGTGTTGACCTGAGTCAACACGCCGTTGACAAATAGCACAACATCGTAAATTTCGTTAGCTGCTACAGGTACTATTAAGAAATCTTCGTTATCACCTATGGCATTGGCTCGATATAGCTGACTACCACCGCCAACTTCATAAGCTGTGATTGATATAGAATCGTTGACACTGATATTACCAGTAACTGTAACAGTTTTTGCTACCCAATCAACTGTATAGTCTGTACTGAGATCCAGATTTACGCCAGTAGTAATGTTTGCAACATCAAGATAAACAGGATGTTCTTCAATACCGTCCCAGTTAAACACAGCATTACCCACATCAGACACTGTGTAGCGACGGCTAGCTATTTGAAATCCATGACCGTCATTTCCTGCAACACCGTCAAGCAAAGACCAATCACTGCCCGGGCGTGTGAACACTTTGATATCAACAGTGTCAAACTCGCTGCCATTTACTAGTTCTTCAGGTGCATGGCCTTCGTACAGTCCAATGAACTCGCCACCATCAACATTGATGTCTGTAACTCGTGTGCCAAGATATACGTCAGTAAAACTGCTGCTGTACTCAACATCCAGGGTCTCCCCAGACACAAACTCTTTACCATAAACTTGTACACCAGGATAGTCTATGCCATCAATCAACAAAGGCAAATCTATACCAGGCTCGTTGACCCCAGGAACATAATAACCAGCTGTTCGGTCTATGCCGCCAAGTTCGCTGGCAGGTACTAGAGTCCAATCTTCAAGATTAAACGTTGGTCCTACTACAGCCGTTGAATCTAGACTAGATGCTCTCCATACACGATCAGTGAATCGTACCAGTGTGCCGTCTTCATACGTGCCACTAGGATCCCAAGTAAGAACTTGTGTTTGATACGAACAACGGTCATACTTGATCACTGTCTTAAAGCTACGAACAAGATCATTGCCCATTATAGGATAAGCTCTTGCGCCTGTGCCGTTGCCCCCGTCAAATGTAATCACTGGAGTGGCAAAATATCCTGATCCTGGATCAGTTATAGTAATAAAAGCAATAGATCCAAAGCTGGTCAAGAAAGCTTCAGCAGTAGCAGGAACATCAGCATCACCAGTGATAATCACAGTTGGAACATCTGTATAGCCTGAGCCTGCATCTACTATCTCAATTCTTTGTAAGTTCAGCAAATAGTTGCCATACCATTGTGTGTAAGGCCAAGTTTGCCAAATTAACGCACCTGGATCAGCGTCGCTGAGTGTGTTATCAGGTTCAGGAGTGCTGAGCAAATATGGCGATTGGTAACGTGGATCAGTTGTGTCGCTGATGTTTAATATTGGACTTGTGTACTGCGGTATTGGCAAACTAGTGTTGTAGTATGCTGGCACATCGAAGTCAGTGACGTCGCCGCCGTACTGGTCTTGACCATTGTACAACAGATTAAATTCACGAATTTGTACGTGATAAGGCTTGACTTCTTGAATATAGTCAAGAACGAATTCCTGATTATCTTGACGATAGTTCTGGAAGGGTTCTAGATTTCGAATTCGGTGATCAACGTCAATCAACGAAGTTTTAACCAACCACTCAGGGGCTGCAAACTCACTGAGCACATAGTTAAACATCAGCGTCAAGCTGCGATTGCGTTCTAACAGCAGGTCGTCGATGAACAGTTCTTGATTGATGGCCTGAATGATCTTGCGAGTTTCAATCACTGGCTCTTGATCAAAGTACTGCGCATCAAACACTTCAACGTCAAATCCAAAACGTCCCAGTGCATAATCCCACAATTCAGCCGAGAATGCAATGGTACCGTCTTCTAAAGCCACTCGATCCCAGCCAGTCAACGACCTGAGATAAATTTCAAATTTACCTTGTGCGTTAGCAGTCACTCGCACACTGGTTCCCACAGGAACAGACAAGGTGTCTAACGTACTGAAGTTAGGAACTTCTGCAGTTACTTTAGTAGATGGGTTGTATCCCGGCAAGTACCAGTCAATGTAACTCCAGTAACGTTTGGTGTCATAGTTTTGTACCTTGATTAGTACTAACTCTCGAGCATCAAATAGTCCGTTTTGTACGTATTGCACTTGATAGATTGTCCACAGACCGTTGTTGCTACTGTCGCTGGCTACTAGATATCTATAACCAATTGGCACAGCATATATGTTTTGGAAACTCAAAATTTCCAAGTTGGCTACACGCATGTTCCAGTTTGGCTCAGTCTGTCCAGGGGTGGTGGAATCTGGCTCAGGATCGCTGGAATTCAGCAGATTAAAACTTCTACTTTCGGAAATAGTGTACATGGCCAACACTGCATTGGCACGTTGTAAATAATTTTTCAGAGCTTCAAAGCGATCCACAAACATTGACTGGCGCGGACGGAATTGGACACCGTATCGTTCTGCTGCGTTCAAGTTAGGATCTGGTACAAGATTACCTGCTGTGTCAACTCCGCAGAAACTGTCCTGTAATTTACGATATAATCCGTCGCTCAAGAAGCCGTCGGACTTGTCTTGCGCAATCAGCTCATACTCTACGTGAACATTGTTGGTGGTATACTCACGATCATACTCAATGTTGATTATGGTATCCTGCGCTTCGATGATGTTTGCGGCATTATACAAGGCAATTGTGCTGGCATTGATAGGAGCAATGTACGGAATACCGCTGCTTTTTGGATTTTCAATGTAGCGACTTACAGTTGTAGCACTCAAAGTTTTACCTTTGTTAGTGGCCACTGTGGTTATACCTCGAACCCAGAAATAATAATATGTGTTCACAACACCGTCTGTGCTGAGACGAGCGCTGAAACTAAACGAATTTATGTTGAGAGGTACTCCAGGTCCTGAGTAAGACGCTGGCGGTACTGTGCTTTCGACCCACTGATAAATGTCTACAGTACTACCAGGGAACAGTTGTCCCCAGCGTCGGCTGGCATATACGATATCATCTTGGTTGGGGTCAATAAATCTTACTGTACCAATATCCCACCAAATTTCTCCCACATGCTCTGCAAACCATGTTGTGCCATTGTTGTTGGTTGGACCGTTGTCGTACTGTGCTGGATCAACAGCTCCAATGTAATCGATGTTTTGTCTTGCTGCGCCAAGTATTTTGCCTTGCAAAGGATCAAAGAAATCAAACTGTTCAGTACGAGCACTGGTGATTCGATCGTATGTGAATACTCCATTGATTAGTCCAATGTCAACCACTGGTTGTTGTTGTCTTAATGTGGTCCACGCAGGAATTCTATTTGGGTTTTGTGACACAAAAACTCGGCCGTAATCAGCAGCGGTACTGTCACTGGCCACAGCATCGCTGCCCGGAGCACCTAACATCAGCACCCCGTCTACATAGCTCACCGAAGTACCATAACCGTCCAACGGTCTTACATTGGAATCAATTATTTGAATTCCAAACACAAATTTTCCTGTGTTGGCTGCGCTTTCGTTGGCAGCAGGCAAATAATCGTAGGTGTATACACTACCGCTCTGCTCCACGGTACTAAAGAATGTGGTACTGTTGCCGTCCCAGTCTACCAGTCCATCGTCCCATATTGTTAGCACCCACAAAGTTCCCTGTGGCGATCCCACTACTAGGTTCACCGCAGTTTCATCCACAGACACGCTGTAACCAAACTGAGCAAATTCTGTTGGGTAAGGACTGTACAGTGTCTGAGAGTAGGTAAACGTCTGGAATCCAAACGCATTAAATGCAGTGCCAACTGAGCCCGGTGCAACTTGTAGTAGGTCTGTAGGCGAGGCTGCGGCAGCATTTTTTACTTTCAAAGTCAACAAACCGTTGTTGACAGTTGCAATCACATTGGGAACATCAGCATTGATAGCCGAAGCAAAACTGGTCAGTGTGCCAGCTGACGGTACTGCAACGTCAATGTTGTTGACTCTCAGTGTGTCGCCGACTGTGATACTTGGGTTGGCCACTGTGGCAGTGATTGTACCATAGCTGCGACTTTGATTTACACTGCGTTGCACTGCACCTGCTTTCCAGGTGGCGGTACTATCTTGTGGTGCTCCAACATACAAGCTGCAATTGTAAGCACAAAGGTCTACCGCTTGTCCAAAATTAGAAAATTCTGCAACAGTATTTTGTGTGATAGCCTGCATCAATCTAAATTGGTTGGTTTCTATTTCAACTGTGTCGCCAACTGCCAAATCAGTGTTTACTGTCACAAGATTCCCTGCCACAGTAAAGGTATTGGTGCCATTGAGAACATCGTTGGCTTCGTTGACCAAAAATTGATTGTTTACAATAACACTCACTGGTTCTGTCACTGTTCCGAGTACTGTAAATGCAACTGAGCTTGGATCGGTTCCGTAGATAAATCTTTGCACGTTACGATCAAATACATAGACACTACCGGCTTCTACTTTGCCACTAACAGTGCGGTCAGGAGTTCCGACTAGTACTTGACGACCGTCAGTGGATGTGGCCACACTGTGACCAAATCTTGCACCAGCGTCAAGTCCAGCAACAGTCAACGTGTAAACATAATCAAAGTAACTTTGTGCTTGTACTTCAATTACAGTTCCATAAACATTGTAGCCAGAACTGCTGGAAGTCAAAGTAAGGTCGTAGGTTGAATCTTCTCCAAATGTGTAATCAATCTGTGGGCGTTGCAACACACCGTCAACATACACTGAGAACGAATATATGTTGGTTGCTGTGAAGAAATATTCATTCAATGAGAATGTGTTTGTTATTGGAGCACTATACGCAATAGTATATGCTTCGATAGCACCGGTGGTTGCGTTGACTCCAGTGATTGTTAAAACAATATCATTGCTGGGACTGGTTCCAGTTCCGCCAAATTTGCTTGGAGCAAATCTAACAGTATTGCCGGCTGCGTAACCTATACCTCCAGCCACTAGACCCACTCTACCCTTGATAGTTGGAGCTCCCGGAAGCTGTCCTACTTGGCCTCTGATTCGTTCAATTGTAAATGTTGCTCCAGAGCCGCCACCAGTGGTAGAGCTTTGAGTTACGTTGAAATAGGTACCACCATCCACGTTAAGACGATTGATTCTTTGTATTTTGACCACTACACCTGCTGCTGGAGCAGTTGTAAATGTTACAGAGTTGAAATCAGCGGCTACAGTATAGTCAGTGGTGAGAAACTGCACAGTGTCGTCAAGTGTGACTGTTAACTGTGTGTTGGCATTGATTTGAATAACATTACCAATTTGATAAGTCTTGGTTGTTCCGTTGCCCAATGCCTGTACAAATTGGTCTTCCCAATCCACACGTCCATAGGCATAGACTTTGTTGGCTCCTGGTGCTCCAACATAAGCCCAGCGCTCATCTGTGCTCACGGTAACACTGTGACCAAACTCTCCCAGGGTATCTAAATCTTCAGGCACAATGAGTTGCCATTGTGCATATGGATTTACTCCTGGTTCTCCCAGTGTAGGATCACGATAAATGATTGCAGCATAACCTACATCTGCTTGTCCTGCGGGTCCTAGACTCTTGCTGGCGCCAGCTATAGCCCAGGTTTGATTTCCAAAGTCCACCGCATTACCGTAGCCTAGGGCTCCAGTAACGTCAAGTGTGAGTACAGCATCTCCTTGATCTAGCGGACTGACAGGAATGTATTGATCACCGTAGTTTTTAACGTAAACATACACTCCGCCTTTTTCAGCACCAACGTTAAATCCGTATCGTGGACTGCCTACCAATGCTGCCAATCTATTTTTGGCCTGGGCTACAGCTACTCCGTACTCTTCTGTGGCATCTAAAAGTTGCGGCGCAAGTTCAGTAATGTCTGAGAACGGATTTTGTTTTTCCAGTACTGCCCAGCGACCGTTGCCGTTGTTGTCTACCCAGACTTTGTTGCCTGTGGTAATATCATTAGCGTAGGGAAGATTGATTATATCACTGGCCTGTGCTACTCGCTCTGATTGCAAGCTAAAACCAATGCCCACACCTTCAATCACGCTCTGCGATCCAACAAACGTATACGCAATAACAACACTGTTGATGTCTGGTGTTTCTAACACTGTGTAGACACCGTCTACCAACGGATCAAATTCTCTGATGATCAGTTGGTCACTTGGAACTAGTCCGTGTGCCTTGGTAAATCTTGCAATACTGGTTCCGTCAAGATTGTCACAGACGTGATCAATATATCCAGGAACTTGTACGCAACGGAATACATCCCAATCATAGGTGTTGACCTTGGCTACCCACAGATCTGATCCAACCTTGACTGCACCAAGGGCTGCCTCAATGGCAGAACTATCATCAGTCAGTGAAAATGCAGTAATATCTACATCATTAAGATTTACATAACCGGCACTGGGCAAAGCAGTATCAGTGATGGTTTCTTCGGTGGTAGGCAAAAAGTTTGTTCCGGTGAGTTTGTAACTTTGTTTCCAAACATCACTCAACAAAATTTGTTGGTCAGCTTGACTTACTTGCTGTGGTTCAATCACTTGTACCAGGCTTGGATTACTACTCAACAGTGCTCGGTTAAGGCGTAGTTCAACAAAACTACGGTTGGCGTTGGCGCCGTACACCGCACGCTGAACTGCCCAATTTTCATAGATATTGTAGTCGGCTGCTTCTTTGCCTAGGTTTGCTCGACTTAACAATTCGGCAGATAGAATAGTTCCTTTGGTCTTAAGGAACTGCTGATATATGTTGACTTGACTGACATCATCTAGATTCAGTGCAGCCATAT
>Ga0315909_10003929_pt1 | contig 17833 bp, 13 predicted proteins | sample LakEriMetagenome_11_FD_203527 | JGI IMG/M metagenome (GOLD analysis project Ga0315909, IMG submission 203527) | Freshwater fungal communities from buoy surface, Lake Erie, Ohio, United States - Buoy 2 MA125 | ecosystem: Environmental > Aquatic > Freshwater > Lake | place: USA: Lake Erie, Ohio...
CACCGTTACTTTCCAAAAAATAACCATCAAAACCTGAATTATATGGGGAACCTGTAAACGAATCAAAACCACCTACTCTTTTAATTACATTTGTCTCTAAAGCAAGATTAGAAAAACTAGCTTCAAACAACTGACTTTTACCTGGTTGATATATAGGATGTGTTTTTGTTTGTCTAATTACCAAGTCATTATTTGCGGATGTTGACATTCTTACCCTTGCAAATTCTTGACTAAATACTGATGTTGCGGTTCCCGCTGTAACCTCACTAACTTGTAATGGGTTTTTATCATAGACGTGTTTAATATCAACTAAATTTTGAACTGCTGAGGTTCTTAATCTTCCAAACGCATCTATATTTGGAGTATCAGCATATTTTATTGCATTATTATATATAAAACTCATATTAAATACCAATTACCGTCTCTAACCATACAGGTTAAGGACATAAAGTTTATGTTCATATCAACGTAGTTATTACCATCTATTAAACCCGATGATGGTGTTAATCTTATTCTATAAGTACCACAAAAACCAAATTCGTCTTTAATTATTAAATAATAACCATCTTTATTAATTACCGAAGGTAAAATTAAATCAACATTTGTGTTGGCACTAATTCCCCAATACGACTTATCCCAAGTCAATGTTTCAGATGATGTTAATCCACTAGTACTGTAATAACTAACATTTTTAAATACTCGCCAATTAGCGTTAGTGTTTGTATAACCACTAACACCCTCAATAGTTGATGCGGTCCAAGAATTAATAAATGTTTGACCGGCAGATGAACGAGTATTTATAACTGTTGTATAATCGGAATATGTAACAGAAGAAAACCCGGTAAGTCCTGATAGGTTATTCCATAATGTGTCGTAATTTGGAATAACATATTGGTATACCAAATCAGTTTCGTGTACATACACTAACATACCTAATCTTCTTCGACCTGAAGAAATATTATCCGAATTTAATGTTAGGTAATCCGGAGATAGAAAAGTATTGTTACCCTTTGTAAAACGGATTGGTATTGTATTGGCTGATAGTTGAATTAGTGATGGATATGTTGAAGCAGTTAAAGTCAACGACAAGTCTGAAAGGTTATATACCTCCATATAACCACCAACATTAAGGGCTGAAAAATTGGTCCCAAAGACCGATGTTCTTGAAACTGATTGTGGTGTTGATACTTGAACGCTTGAAATTGGATTTTTGTACGGTACAGACATAATGATAAATATTATGTTTTTGTATTTCCTTTAAAGAATAATGAAGAAGATAAAGACGGTGGTGGAACCGAACTTGGTATTAAACAAGTTGGGTCAATCCAAAGAACTCTATAAACATTTGATGGGATTACAGCTCCACTAGAAACAACTACATTAGTTGCTGCTAATATGGTGTCAGGTATTGCGTTATACACAATGTCCGTAGAACAAGGTATGTTATAACCTATATCAACGGTCATATTTGTCATTGAACCACCAACGGCGTTTAAAGGTATCCAAAGAGTATAGAAATATTGGATATTTGGATTAATTTGTGTTGTTAATAATTCAATTGAGTTAAATGAATATTGATGTTGGATACATCCGTAACTATCAGTTCCAGTTCCTGTTAATTGTCTAATATAACCTTTTAATGTCGAAACGTCAGTTATAAAGTTTCCACTACCTCCGGTAAATCCTGAGTAGTGAATATAAATATTCAAGTCATTAGAATAATTACTTGTTGAAGGAACACCTCCATTACCCCATCCTAAGAAACTAGTTGCACCACTGTTAAACATATAACTACCTAAATCAGTTAATGACGTGGTATCTTGTGGTTCCGGAACCAAATAAACATATGGGTCAAACACATATGGGTACGTTGGTGTTGGTGTGATTGTTGGTGTTATACTTGGTGTTGGAGTTATTGTTGGTGTAATACTTGGTGTTACGGTATTTGATGGTGTTAAACTAATTGTTGGTGTGATAGATGGTGTGATAGTTATTGTAGGTGTATTCGTTGGGGTTGTTGTTGGGGTTGTTGTTGGGGTTGTTGTTGGGAACGGACAAGTGTTAGCAACACAAGGTGACCCCATTGAGTATGTAACAGGACCACCAAAAACATTAGGGTCTTTACCACAAACATAAACATATGAATATGGACCTATTTTATATGTATAATTAAACCCATCACAATCTGTGTAACCATAACCTTCATCAGTTGAGGTATTATTAACAAATGTAATACAATTACAAGAAATATTTGTTGGAGTAACCGTTGGTGTTGTTGTAATTGTTGGGGTTGGAGTTGGGGTGATACAATTGAGCACTTCAAAATATTTACAACCAATAGAATCAGTAATTAAAAGAATTAATTGTGTTGCCGATTGTAATAATGTTGGGACCGTTACAGTTACAGGCGCCGATACAACTCCGGTTGCAACAACAGAACAATTTGAATACGAAATATCACAAATTGTAATATCATATGGTGAGTGTCCCGTTAAACTTGTTATTTGTATTACTTGCATCTAATTTATATCATTACTTAATAAGTATTTAAAAACTTATTATTATTACTAATCCATCTCCTCCTTTACCACCTGAACCACCTTGAGCTAAAGTAGCACCTGCACCTCCACCTCCACCTCCAGAACCTATTCCACCATTACCACCTTTTCCACCATTTGCTGTTACAGAAGCACCTCCTCCTGCCCCACCTACAGAAAAAAATGGTTTCCATATTGTAACACCATCACCTCCATTAGTTCCATTAACTCCTGCTGTTGAAGAACTAACACCTAGTGGTATTAATGGTGAGTATGTAGTTGATAATATTGAACCAGCTTGAAATATTACAGGTGTAGAGTTAAAACCTCCACCTGCTGCCCCTGAACAAGTTATTTGCGATGTCAAAGGTGTTATATCTAATGATGCTCCCGTTACAAGGTTAGCTCTCCCTGCTGTGCTTATAAAATTTCCTAATGTATAAAAAGTTGCTGTTGTTTGAGTTGAAACAGTTTCTCCTGCAGATGTTGTCCCTCCAGCAGCTCCTCCTATCGCTCCAGCATTACCTGAGATGGATACTAAATTTTGAGCTAATACTGTTGGTTGAAGTGCTACTGAACTTCTTGTTCCGTTAGCACCTAACGCTCCACTTGTTAAACCACCCGCTCCTCCTAATCCTACCTGTACATAAAGAACATCTGATAATTGTTGTGCATTATATAAAATTCTATTAATAGCTCCTGACGCACCTCCGCCCGCATTCCCATTATTTGCGGTTGCACCAGCACCACCTCCTGCTCCACCTCCAATACACATTATATATACATAATTGCATTTTCTTGGTTTTCGCCAAGTTTGCCAAGCACTACCATTTGCATAAAATATATTTATGTCTTGTTGACTATTCGGTATGTGTGATAAATCTAACATATTATAAACTTGTTGTTATTATTACAAAGCCATCGCCACCTCTACCACCATTACCTGCATTTACCCCTACATTTGAAGACGCGCCACCACCTCCGCCACCTGCGCCTGGTGCTCCATTTCCTCCATTACCACCATTTGTACCTGCCGCTGATGAACCTCCACCTCCACTACCTCCGTATAGCATTAGTATTGGTTTATAATAAATTCTTCCGTCTTGTCCATTCGTATTTAATGGAGTTGCTGGAGCTTGTGCACCAAATACGCCAGAAGAACTAAATGGACTCCCTCCTCCTTGTCCTGTTCCTCCACCACCTGCTCCTCCTAAAACAAAATTAGTACTTGATATTTGACCTCCATTTACTGTACCACCTGCTAAACCAGCCTGTCCTGCTTGAAAAGTAAAAGTTCCTAAATTAGCAAAAATATTATTTGCAATTACAGATATTGTTTCTGCCGCTCCTCCTGCTCCTGCTGATGTTGTTCCGGCACCACCCGGTAATGCAACTGTTGTACCTGAGCGTAAAACTACGTTTGATACTGATGTTGTAGAGGGTATTAAAGTTACAAAGCTATTTTGTCCTGCTGTTCCGGCTGATGCTGGTGCTCCTCCTAATCCACCATTACCACCTATTCCTGGCAGTATATAAAGTATATCAGGTAATAGATTTGCATTAATAGTTAATCTTGAAGTGGCTCCTGTTCCACCTCCACCTCCACCAGCTCTTGGTGTAGAAGCAGATTGAAATCCACCACCACCTCCGGCACCTGAACCATTACAAATGATATTGACAAGTTTAGCACCTCTTGGTTTTATCCAAGTCTGCCAAGTTCCTCCATTGAAGAAACCTTGTACATTTGAGTTTTGATTTTGAAAATATGATAAATCTAACATACTATGATATTACTGTTATTATAACTAATCCATCACCACCATTTCCACCACCTTTTGCCAAAGCGGTACCAGTACCACTGCCACCTCCACCACAACCATAAAAACCATTACCACCATCACCTGAAGTAGTTAGAGAACTTGCTCCACCGGCTCCTCCTGTTCCACAAAAAGGAACTAATGTTCCATATCCATCCTCACCATTTTGTCCTGAGGTGACTCCACCACTTACTTGTTTAGTCAATATAGCTGATGCGGCATTTATACTCCCTCCTGAGGCAAATGCCGTTGAACTTTTACCTCCACCTCCAGCTCCTCCTGTAACTAAACTTGTTGCTAAAGCATTTTGACTTCCTCCAGGACCTGGGGTAGTTGCACCACCTCCTCCTCCACCAACACCGGCAATTGCTGTAAACAATCCTAAATTACCAAATGCTGATAATGCTACTATTGAAATTGTTGGTCCAGTTGTTGAACTTCCAGGATTAGTTGTTGAAGATTTACATATTAAAGTTTGTTCTGATATTGATGGTTGTAATCCTATATAGCTTATACCTCCAGCACCACCTAAACCACCATTTAATGTTGAACCAGCTCCTCCCTTTCCTACTAAAATATAAAGAGTGTCAGGTAATAAAAAGGCAGGTATAATACCTCTAACTATACCTCCACTAGCTCCACCATTACCTCCGTTTCTTGCTGTTCCACCTAATGGAGCTCCTGCTCCACCTGCACCTCCACCTAAACAGAATATCTCTATCATTTTAGCGTTGCGAGGTTTATTCCACGTCTGCCAGTTACCTGTAGCGTAGAATGTTATAGTGTTTTGAGTTGAAGACGGTATGTTAAAAACGTCCATCATTAGTTAGCCCAACTTGGTTTAGGTGGATTATTATCTATTACAAAATACCCATATTCACCTTCTAAATTTAAAGTGTTTCCATCTAAATCCACATAACGATATAGCCCTTCACCATTACTACCACATTCTTGGTAGAAAGTTCCTTCATAACCATATTCAAATTGACATAAAGTATATATATACATAATCTTAAATTTTAATATTTACCTCCTATTACAGTAGCTTGCCATCCAGCCGCGTTAGGTGCGGTACCTAAAGTAACATACAAGTTATATCCCGGAGGTAATGCAATATTTAATGGTAATTCAAATGTTGCTTGTGCGGCAACCTCACTGTTTGTTATTGTTGTTAATGTGATTTCGTCAAATAGAGCGTTGTTAGCTGCGGTCGCGGTTGTTGAACCATTGTTTATCCAAAGTCTTGCCACTGTAGCACTCAAGTTTGTCCCTAAAGACCTAAAACGAATTCTCTGAATAAATCCCCCGTTTGTTGTGTCTGCTGTGAATACTAAATAAATGGTTCCTGATGTTAAATCTTTTGTTGTATTTGCCGTAGTCATTGCTGCGGTTGCCCACTGTACGTCTCCTAAACTTGAAAATATTGGTGCGGTATTTGCTGCCATTGTAATTTAATTTTAAAATATATTTTGATATCCTATAGATGTTGCCACAATTAAACCATATGATGAAATTGATGGACTTGTTATTGTTGTTGCTGATATTGTATCTGCCGTTAAACCTCCTGTAAATATTGTTGCTCCTGATACTGTACCACCGGTAAATGCCGAACTTGTGGTAATACCTGTCACATCAAACGTTCCACCGGAACTATTTGTAAATATGATTGTACTACCACTATAAGTACCACCAGTAACAAACGTATCCGTAAGACCTGTCAAAGTAAATGTTCCACCTGTATTATTTGTGAATGTTGCAACATCACCTGATTTGGTTGCTCCTGTAACAAAGACATCTGTTCCACCTGTATATAACCCTGTTACATTAAACGTTCCTCCGGTATTGTTCGTAAATGTTGCGGTTCCGTTTGAATAAGTACCTCCTGTTACAAATACATCGGTAGGTAAATTCTGATATGTTGTTGCAGATATTGTTGTTGATGTTGTTGTTCCTGTAACAGTCAGGTTTCCGTTTACTGTTAAACCTGTAACGGTATTAAACAATACGTTAAACGTTCCACCGGTATTGTTTGTATATGTAAATGTATTATTAGAATATGTTGCACCTGTAACTCTCACATCGGTAGGTAAATTCTGATATGTTGTTGCGGAAATTGTGTTTGCCGTTAAACCTCCTGTAAAACTTGTTGCTCCGGTAACTGTACCACCGGTAAATGCCGAACTTGTTGTTATACCTGTAACATTAAATGTTCCTCCTGAATTATTTCTAAATATAATGGTACTACCACTATACGTACCACCGGTAACAAATATATCCGTTGGTTTAGTAACTTGAACCAATTGGTTATTAATTTTTCCAATATAAACCGAAGCGGTATTATCAGTTGGTAAATCGTGAATAAAAAATCTATCTTGTTCTCCACCAGTAACTGAAGTTAAATCTCTATTATAATTTTTAATAGTTATATTTTGTTGACTAATATTTGTCCCATTAATTTGTGTACTTGAATCAAAAATAAGAGAATCTTGACTAGTCCCTCCAAAATTAGATTGCCCTGAATTATTGGTGAAATCTAATCTTAATTGTGTATCGTTTATTAAATTAATATTATCTTGATATGAATTATTATTAAAATTAAAATAATTTTGAATTGCTGGTTTTCCGCTCCCACTTTCTAATAAAATATCAAAATGATATGAACCATTTTTAAAGTTAAAATAACTTTGATTCGCAGGATACCCTGGATAACCAAATATATCAATTCTATCTTGATATGAATTATTATTAAGGGTTATTTGATTTTGATATGATGATTCATCAATTATAATTCGATTTTGATATGAATTATTATTTAATGTTATACCACTTTGGTAACTTGTATTTGTTATTGTTATATCATTTTGATATGATTGATTATCAAAAATAAAGTTACTTTGGTAACTATCTAATTCAACATAAAAATCTCTTTGGTAAGATAAATTATTAAAATAAAAATCTTTTTGATATTCTCCTCGATAATTTATATTTTCATTATATGAATTTATAATTTGTTGGTTATATATAACACCAACACTTAGTGAATTAACTAAATGACCCCACTGAAAAACTCTAATCGGATTATAATAACCTTTAGTAGTTATCCAATAATTAATGTTCTCATAAGTTGTACTTACAATATTTGAATTTTCTTCATTTCTGTATATAATTCTATCGTTGGTATAATCATAAATTATATCGTCATATTGTTCAATATAATAGTCTTTATTATATTGGTCATCAGCCTCGAAAGGAAATCGTTTCTCAAACTCATTTGGTAATGTAAAAATATCTATACTATTGTATGGACCATCACCACCTTTAAGTATCCATACAAACCCTCCCCATATAACATTATCATTAGTAAAAAATGGTTTCCCATCAACAAAAATTTCATAGTCATTATATTTTGGAGTATAAAATATACCAATACCGCTTTCACTTAATTTATTATTTTTTAATCCTAATAAATAAATTGTTGTATAAACGTCTGCACTATTACTGTCCGTACCATTATTATATAAACTAGTATCACAATTTGATATCTTATATGTTTTACCTCTAATAACTTTTTCAGCACCTATTATAGTATCCATATCAGATTTAGTTAGATTAACAATATCAACTAAATCTAATAAAGTTACACTATTACCATCGGTTCTATTTAACGTTATTTTATTATCTGCGGTGTCAGGTCCATTACCAATTGTTCCACCACTAACGTAGATGTCATCAGATGGTGTATAATAACCTGAAACGGTGAAAGTACCACCGGTGTTATTTACAAATGTTGTAATACCTGTTGAAGCTGAATAAGTACCACCAGTTACTCTAATATCAATCGGCAAGTTTTGATACGTTGTTGCACTTATAGTAGTTGCCGATATTGATGTCATTCTTAAATTTGAAATCGTTGTTGTTCCACCACTATTGTTTGTAAACACCAAAGAAGGTGTTGTGTTTGTAACCCCACTAATTGAACTCAAAAATCTTGGGTCATTAACTCCCACAGCTATTGGTATTGTAGCACTTAATGGGTTAACACTTAATCTTGTTAATCCTTTAACAGTACTTGATGCGTCCGAAATCCACCCATCCAATTTACCAAATGTGTCCGCCTTTGGTATCGCACTTGCCGATGGTGTTGAAGTCGATATTTCATCCGCACCACCATTTTGATGTCTTGACGCGTGAGATTCGATTGTAACTCCGTTATAAGTGGATGCACTTGTAATGGCATTTCCACCCATATTTAAATTATTGGACATTGCACGACTACCATCAACCAACAAATATTGTTTGTGGTCGTCAGATGATAATCCTAATAAATTTGCGTGTAAAGAAGAGGCGTTTATACCACCAGCTTTAAATCCAATAACGGGTCTTATATCCTCAATCTCGGTTATTCCAGATAATCCTTGTTTAATATATATGTTGGCAATTTGAGTTACAGCGTCAGTAAAATATGATGGTGGTTCAGGTAATAAAGCGTTCTCGGTCTCAACTAAGGTTTGATATTGATTTTGACCTAAAACTAAAAAATATTTTTCATTAACACCATCACCGACAATGTAAAGGGTATGTTTAGTGTATGCTGATGATGTTAATCCCGATAATGTACCATTATTATCAAATTGTGTATTATTTACTAATGTGGTTGCCGATATATTCCAACCACCTAATCCATCACGATAATATTGATTAAACGTCAATCCACTACCACCTGTTGGCTGATATTCGTTGGTTGAATAATAGTATTCGCCAGCGGTAACATCTAAAGTAAATGGAGTAGTTCCTTCAGTTACTATTGACCCGAAAGCGTAAATAGGCCCTAAAGCTTCTCTAAATAAACTATCAAATCTATTAGATGTGTGGTCAGAGTTTAATGGACTTCCATCAATAAAACTTACTGTGGATGAGTTAGTTACAACTCTACCTAACAAAATATTATTTACAGAATCCGGTTTTGACCCTGAAGTAGATAATATCTCATTTTCGTTATAATATAGATAATAATTAACATTTTGTGGTAATGTTATATTAGAACTAACCCAATCAATTCTCATATAAACCTCTTCGGGTGTTGTTTTTTGTAAATAACCAAACCCTGATGATACATTAACCGTTAACCCACTAACAATTGAAATAGTTCCACCACTCATTAATCCCATAGTACCACCTTTAAAAATAAGTGTGGATGCGTCAGTATGAGTATCGTCTTGGAATGTTATAGATATTTTTCTTGTAATATCAAATTCACCATCCTCAATATCTAAAAATGCCCAATAAACATCATCACTAAGATTGTTTATCTTAGCGTGAGAAGCACTACCACCACCAAATGTACCAAAAGTTCCCGGGTGTTCTATTGATAAATCGTATACTATAGAATCAACAATACTTAATGAATCAATATCAAATCTAGATGGACCACCATTATTAAGAACTCTAACACTATAACCCCAATTATAGGATGTTGTAGAAATTGTGTTTAACGATGCGTAATCGGCAATTTGGTAATTTGTTGAACCACTATTACCATTACCAATTCCATCACCAACAAAAACACTAAGAGTTGCACCACTACCTTGAATACTATTTGCGATGGTTGTTCCGGTACCGGTTGGAAAATTGTAGTAGTTTTCCATATTAGCCAATGCGACATAACCATTATTAGCAATTATCTTTACACCGTAAGAATAGTCCCCATTGAAATCAATATATTCACCAAAAAAGGTAGTGTCCTGAGTATTTGATTCTATCCAAATATTTGTGTCACAATCTGTAAATGATAATTTATGTGCTTGACCATAATCACCAATATCATAAGCGTAAATTCCGGCATAACCACTAGATGCTCCGGATAAAGATAAAAACGATAATTCGTTATTTTGACCAATTTTAAATATGTGTTGGGTATTACTAATAGGAACAACTTCTGTTGTGATTATGTTACTACCCTCAACACTAATATAGGGTTTTCCTGTTAAATCAATCAAACCCTCAGTAAATCGTCCCGGACCAACAGAAACCAAAAATCTATTATTGGATGATGACCCCGTTATTGAATCAACGGCAGATTTAATCGATGTAAAATCTCCACCTTTTTTATCCACAGTAATAATTCTAGGGTCTTGATTAACTTCGTATAATGGTGCATCAATATTAATTAATGTTTTTACATAACTATCGGTACCTTGTATCTTACCTGTGGCGCCGGAATGAATTATATTAACATCTGTTGTACAATTTTCAAAATTAAGTGCTATGGCATCAATACTTGGTGCTGAACCTATTTGAGGTGCGTAAATGGCAGTTTCCCATCTTTGGAAATTAACTGCCGTTAATCTTAATGAACCTCCATTTTCAACCCAAAAACCTGTACCGGCAGCGGCTCCGGTTGCTTTAGTTAATAAACAACCATTAACAATAAACGCACAACCCGGTTGGTCGGCTTTAGCAAAAATTAATCCTGATGTTGTTGTAACTCCACCGTTGGTAGAGGTTACGTTTCTTAATTGCATTCTACCAACCCCTGAACCATCATTTGTAACATAGAAACCTAAGGTAAATGGATATCCACCATATTTCACATTAGAACATTGCATAATACAATTTCCACCACTAGTACCAACTGTTTTAGCGTGTGTATAGTTAGCACCAAATCTAACATTTTCAACATAAAAAATTGCGTTTAATTGTGGTGTGGTTGGTGACGAATAAACAACAGCTGCCACACTAGTACCTGTACAACCTTGAATTTGAACATCACTAATCATTGATTGGTCGGCACCTGTAATCAAAGATGTGTTAGGGTCATTTGCTTGTATTATTGTATTAGTTTCACTTTCACCAATAACGTCAACATATGACTTCATTGTTATTGGGTCTTCATAAAACACACCAGGACCAACCTTAACAACAAAAGTGTTTGTATCGCTAGCACCGGTTATACTATCAACAGCATCTTTAACAGAATAAAAATCAACACCAGTACTACCTGTTAAACCAACTGTTACTAAATTAACAACATTGATTAAACTATTAATACTACGTTGCTCAATAATACCTGTTGATTGATTAAGGGTTAAAACATCTGTATTTGTTGTGTTTGTATTTGGTGTTGTGGATAAACTAAATGTATTTGCGGTTAAACCACTCGTGAAAATGGTTGCTCCGGTTACAGTTCCTCCTGATAATGGTAAATAATTATCAAACAATTCTGTAACCCCTGTTACAGATACACCAAAGTTTGGATAAGTTCCATCTATTTCTATATTTGTTCCACCTGTTATAGTTACCGTTTGGTCAGGAGCAGTATTAGTAATAACAAAATTTGGATAAGTACCACCGGTTTGTATTCCTGTCCCCCCACTTAAAGTTATTATTTGGTCAGGTGCTGTATTAACAATTGTGACAAGACCATTTAATGAACTTGCAGAAATACCTGTTCCACCGGTTACACCACTTACAGGTAAATTATAATAAGTCTCTGCGGAAAATGTGTTAGCGGTTAATCCATCTGTAAAAATGGTTGCTCCGGTAACAGTTCCTCCGGTAAAGGCACCACCACTACTTCCTCCGGTAGATAAAACTCTCCAAGAAGCATTTGTATCGTCATACCCACCAACACCCGATATTGTGGATGCCGTCCAAGCATTTATAAATGATTGACCCGCAACCGAGTTATTTTTAACGGTCGTTCCAAAATCGGATATAACAACGGTTGGACCACCCGGACCTGTTGCACCTGTTGCATTACCCCATAATGTATCATAATTATCAATTCTGAATTGATAAATTTTATTGGTCTCATAAACATAAACCAACATCCCCAATTTTCTTCTACCCGAAGAAATGTTATCAGAATTTAATGTTAATACGTCAGGTGAAAATACCGACCCCGAACCTTTTGTAAATTGGATTGGAATTGAGTTGCCTGAAAATTCTATAATGCCGGTTGTTGCCGGTGGTATTGTATATGTTAATCCTGATAAGGTATAAACCTCCATAAAACCCCCCGTTTGAAGGATACTGAAGTTTGTACCAATAGTTGAACCATTCGGAACCGAAGGGTTACCAAATGATGTTATAGGAGAAACCGGTATTTTATTTAAAAAATTACTCATATTATGGCGCTATTGTATTACCTCTCATATAAATATTTTGAGTGTCTATTATCTTGAATATTGTGTTCGGATATGTTGTATAAACTCTATATGTTGTTGGTGGAATTGTTGTTCCGGTATATGTAAATGTGTAAGAATTAATTGTTTGTTCCGTTCCAACACCTGTCATTAAATTAGGGTTGTTACTTGTATTTATATCAATTATTGTTTGTCGTTCATTATTTGTTAATGAAACCGGTATCATCCAAGTATACCAACCAAATCCATTAACATATCCACTTGGGATTTTTGTTGTTAAGAAATTGTAAGCAACAATTGCATTACTATATTCATCCTCTCCTCCTGAAACTTGAGGTACGGTTTGTTGTATTAACGATGGGAATAAACCACTCGTCCAACCACTAAAATCAACATAAGTATTCATATCAATATCAAAATCTGATTGGTCTTGTGTTGGTTGTGAATAATTTGTAAATCCAAAGAAGTCTCTATTATTATCATACATCCATTGACCTATATCCTCTGAACCTGAAACCGGTTCGATAAATAAATACGCAAAATACACCGGTGTTGGTGTAGGTGTTGGTGTGGTTGTAGTTGTTGGAGTTGGTGTGGTTGTAGTTGTGGTTGTTGGTGTTGGTGTTGGTGCGTTAGGGGTAGATGTATTAGTTGGTGTAACAGTATTAGTTGGTGTGGTGGTTTTTGTTGGTGTAGGACTTGGTGTTCCCGGAGGACAAGGATTAAACGACGGAGTAACCGTAGGAGTAATCGTAGGTGTTGGTGTTTGTGTTTTAGTCGGAGTGATTGTAGGTGTTGGCGTAGGTGTTTCCTTAATAACATTCAAGAAATAAGTACAATCTTTACCATTTTCATTTATAACTAAAGTATATGTCCCGTAAATTTCAAGTAATGGGTTTATTAAACTTGGATTAAAAGTGTATGGTAATTGTTGCACACCAATATTAACCACATTATCATTATTATAAGGGGTTAATATTATGGTGGCATATTCACCATCAAAATTTATACTTTCAATTATTATTGATTGGGACATTTATTATTGCGATATTTGTTTTTTTATATAAATAGTTTGGTTATTATTATATGCCACAACAAATAAAAAAATCCCCGTTTAAATTGGGGATTTATTTTTGAAAGTATTTTTCAATTCTTTTACTTAATCTTACTCTTGGGTCATTTATTGTTCTACCAACATCTTCATATTTTAATATAAACCCAAAACTTAAAAAAACTCGTCTTGAATTAAATTCGTTTGTCCAATGTTTGTATAACGAGGCTTCAAATCCGTATAAATCAGTTTCTTGTATCTTAATTGAGTCTTTATCTAAAAATAAATCGTAATCTTCTGATAATACACTGATGTTACATTTGTAAATAACATACCCATCAATCGACGCATCATAATGTGGGTTAATCTTACCACCTTTATTCATATCAACTGCTTGAAGAAAAATATTATCTTTTGGGTAATTAAACTCTTTGGATATTCTATCTATTATATTATAAATGAAATCGGGTAAAGGTTCTTTGGATACGTCAGATATTGATTGGAATTTTGTTATGTAGTTAGTTAATGGTGTGTTTGAAATATCAAAAATACAAGATTTACCTTTTAATACTTTGGATAATTCTGTGAGATGATAATTACTATCGTCTCCTGTATGGTTAACAGAATCTAACCAAGTTACTATTTGGTTTGTTTCATCTTTTGAGATAAAATTTTTCTTTATCTTATAGGTTTCCAATTCCGTATTTACCTATTTTTTTTAGATTATGTTTTTCCAAAAATTCTTTTGGACCCATAGCTTCAATAATTGTTAATTCCGCCGAATCCATAAGTTGTTTGGCTTTTTCATCAGGAACTGCCATAACACACAATTTATGTGTTGCGGGTAATTCTCCGGTTGGTGATAAATCTATCTTTAAGATATTATCATTTTTCATTTTTTCTCTTGCTTGAAGAACCTTTGATTCTTCACATAATATACATATTCTCATATTATTTATTTTTTAATAAATTAAGGGATTCTTTTTTTTCTTCTCTTGACTTCGGTTTACTCTTAAACATATTAAAAACTTCCGTAATTTCTTCAGAAGTATATGTATTAAGTAATGTGGTCTTTGTATCCTCACACTCTTTGTGGGTCATTTCATAAGCGTCTTTTGAGTTATCAACCCAAACATCATTTTCTAAAGATTGTAGAAACTTATTATCACTTTTTCTTTTAATATATTTTATCATTTTTTTAATTTTTATAAAGTTAGTCGTTGAATACCTCAAACGTTAATGTTCCATTAGAACAGAATTGATTTACTAAATTGGTTGGCATTTCTAAAAGAACACCACCATCACCTGCGTCAGAGTATGTTCCTAAATAACTCATATCCGGTTCAGAGTTTAAGTAAGTTATAAGTTCTGACATATCATTTACAGTACCATCTCCGTAAAGTGATTGGATGTAATTTCCATTACAACGCAAATCAATACTAGTATAATTAATAGGAAACGATGATTCTACAGTTCCACTTAAAATAATTGGTGTTGTATCAGTATCTTGTAGAATTTGAATCTCAACCGGATAATAGTATAAACTATCGGAAACTGGTGTAGGTCCACTTAAATCAAAAACCGCAAGAGCAATAGTATCATCTTTCTCATTAATATTATAAGGTAATATGAAAGTGTCTATTAGGGTAGGTCCAAAAAATGGTATATTATTTCCACCTTGAACGAATGTTGAATGTCTATTAAAAGTATTATACAGTGGACCTGTGATTGAATTAAACCCAACATAAAAACCTGGTGACATAAAATCCTCAATCCACTCAATATCGAATCCCAAGTTATTTTCTAATACTGTTACCACTAAATTACCACTAGACACTAAAGTAGAACCGTTATCCCAATTTGTTGGAGTTTCTCCTGTCGCAATGAATACACATCCTGTTGTGTCTATAACTCCACTTGTTACATTAGCAATATTACTAAAACTATCACCACTAACATAAGTGGCTATCGTGTAAGTCTCACCTATAATTAAACCACCACCAAAACCACCAAAACCATTTAAGGTTGTGCCGGTCTGAGAACCTAAATCAGTTAATAACGCTTTGTAAGTTGCCAAATTTCCTGTTGTTACACCTGTAACACTTAAATTTCCATTTATGGTTATATTACCATTTATTGTTTGATTTACTACGTTATCTACAATATATTTTGTTGTTGCCATTTTTATTTTATTAGTTGTTAATCGTTAAATACATTTATTGTGTATGCTCCGCTTGGGCAATACTGTTGTTTTAATGATGGATTTATATATAAACCAATTGTTCCATCATTATTATCAAAGAAATACCCAAATTGTCTAAAGTTATTGTTAAATAAAGTAATCAGTTCCTGAGAATTATTTATACCATCAACTCCAGTGTAATTTGCGTCATTACTAAAACTTCCATCACACCAAAATTCAAAACTTGCATTATTGAGAGGGAATGATATAATTTGACTATACACTGGAATATAACCCGATACTTCGTATATTGAATCAACATTTAAGATATCTTCTTCATCATAAAAAGATACTCTTTTGTTACCTAATCTTCTCTCAAAAATTTGTTTGGTGTAATGTTGATAGAATGAAGAACCTGATGTTGTACCAGTTACCGTTATAACAATATTGTCAGAATATAATGAATTAACAGTTATTGTGATATCATCAACACCATCAATACCTCCAAAATCACTACCGACTATTGTTAGTGTTTCATTAACAGAATAACCTTCACCACCATTATTTAAATAAATGTCTGTAACCAAATCGCCAGCAACATCAATATCAAAAGTTGCATTCTCGCCTCCTGTACCACTTGCGGTTATACCAGTATATGAACCTGTGGTTCCTGATTTACCGACAGCATCACTTGAGAACCCATCAATAACTCCAATTACACCCCCAATTTGAGTTCCAAGTATTGTTAGTTCATCGTTATCTACATATAATCTACCTTCAGTATTTCCGCTAACTCCAATTACTGTTCCACCTGAAACCTCAACGTCAAATGTTGCACCAACACCGTGACCATTTGTTGTTCCGGTTAAATTAGTGTATATAGTATCAGTCGCTCCTGTTCCTGCGGAGGTATAACTAAATCCTGTGATATTTCCGTAATTAAGTGTAAAATTAGTGTAATCTATACTTGTATTAATTACGTTCCATTGAAAATAATTTCCAATTTCATTATTTTTAAAATTATCAGGAATTGAGTTGTTATAGAAATATTCTCCTATAGAGTTATACTCAAAACCATTACCTATGATGTTACCTTGTGGTTCGCCGGCTCCATATCCAAAATTTTCACCGATTATGTTGTCACCAAAAACAAAACCGATATTGTTAGTGGCAAAATTATCACCAATAGTATTTCCGTAAACACCACCTTTAAATGTATTTCCGTAAACACTACCCAAAAAATCGTTACTAACAATACTAGGCCCGAATGAGTTGTCAGAACAAAACCCACTAATTTGATTTGCATCAAATCTCCAATCTATTTTATTTTCATAAAAATCTTGATATGTTATATTACCCTTAAAGTCATTGAATATTTGGTTGTCATAAAAATCACCATATATTGTATTATTTTCAAATTGTTCACCGATTCTATTGGTATTTGTATTTCCACTTATATTGTTATTATAAAATCCATAACCAATTTCATTTTTACGGAAATCTTGGGTTATCACATTACTTTCAAAATCAGTTCCAATTTTATTTTCACTAAAATTGTAATTACCGATGTCCGCTAAGGTTGAAATAGTGTTATCTACAAAAACATGACCGATTTCATTTTCGTAGAAATTTGAATATACCTCATTATTATTATATCCGTTACCAATTAAATTACGATAAAAGCTTCTGTAAGTGTCATTATTATTATACCCATTACCAATATCATTATTATAGAAATCATCATAGATTTTATTATTATTAAATTGGTTTCCTATTTCATTATTTTGGAAATCACCATTAGTCCAAGTATTACCATTAAACTCATTTCCAATATTATTTCTATAAAAAGAACCACCGATTAAAATATTGTTATTAAAATCACTACCAATTCTATTATTATTGAAATTAGATGTAATATAATTGTTATTAAAATAATCCCCAATTATATTCCCATCAAAATCATCATTTGTAGAGTTGTTATAAAAACTATTACCTATTTGATTACTATCACAATCATCATTAAATGTGTTATTATATGAATTATTACCAATAGTATTATTTATGAATGAACCATCAAGAAAAACGTTGTTTGCCAAAATAAA
>Ga0315909_10003933_pt1 | contig 17808 bp, 42 predicted proteins | sample LakEriMetagenome_11_FD_203527 | JGI IMG/M metagenome (GOLD analysis project Ga0315909, IMG submission 203527) | Freshwater fungal communities from buoy surface, Lake Erie, Ohio, United States - Buoy 2 MA125 | ecosystem: Environmental > Aquatic > Freshwater > Lake | place: USA: Lake Erie, Ohio...
CTCAATTCTCAAATGGTGAAACAATTTATCATAAAATTGCCTAATGAAAACAATATACGATATTTTGGTTAGTACAAAGAATGGAGACACCTTTCGTTTGAAGGGTGTTTCTTATTCAACGATAACACAATTGGCTAATCAAATTGATTCAATTCAGAATATAGAGATTTTAAAAGAGTATAGTAAAAAACAAAATAGATATGGCTATTAAAAGTAAAGTGACCAAGTCCACTATTGAAATTGACTTGACAGGTCCTCAAGGTAATGTATTTTTCTTAATTGGTACGGCTAAAAATTTGGCTAAACAATTAGGATTAGATGGTAAGGAAATCCAAGCCAAAATGATGAGTGGTGATTATGAAAACGCAGTTAATGTGTTTGATGAAAACTTCGGACATTTTGTAACCTTATATAGATAACCAATGATTATAAATTCATTATTACCGCCCGTATGTATTCAGTCCGTTGTAGATGGACAATGGTACATAGCAACTACCGATTCTAAATTGGGATGGGTTAAGGTAGATAGAAAATATGATTGGGAAGAATTAAATGCTATGTGGAATAAACGTACATTTGATGTAACAAAAAAAGTACAACCCAAACCTATCAAAGCTAACTACAAAGTAGAAGGTAGTAAAGGTAACGTTTATAAAATTGTAAACGATAATGGTAAGTGGAGTTGTAGTTGTCCTGCATTTGGTTGGGGTAGAGGTAAAGATTGTAAACATATTATTCAAATCAAAAATAAAAAATAAAGTTATGGGATTTTTCAGTTGGAAAACAATGGATACTGATAGAAGTATCGCTAACAATTATTCAAACAGGTCTACATTCAAAGTAGATATGTTAGATGATAAAGGTAATGTATGGACCGAAACCGATTATGATGGTTATGGTGTATTTGGTGGTAAGGATTTTTATGAATTACTTGCCGAAATGAATGGTGTAACTTCGGATTTGAAAGGTGAGGACTATACCGATTATATGAGAGGTGAAGGTATTGGTATTGCTTTCAAAGAAAATGGAAGTGGTGACCATACATTCGCAGTAAAGTATCCTAACTTAGTAGAAGAAGCTAAGGGTTGGACATATAACCACTATGGACCTGATAGTTGCGAATATCAGGGATTTTTCTTTGATGATGAAAACGATGAGTATGATGAAGATGAATTTTAAGTATATCAAAGACCCTTCACTATGGGCATTGATAGGATTGATTGTTATTATTAGTTATGTAATTATTAAAAAATAAAAATTAAAGTTATGGGATTAGACATGTATTTGAGTAAAAAGACGTATGTAAAGTATTGGGAGCACAATGGTGATGATAACTACCAAGTTACCGTTACTAAAGCTGGACAACCTACAAACATTAACCCAAAGAAAGTAAGTTACATTACCGAAGAAGTTGGGTATTGGAGAAAAGCAAATGCTATTCACCAATGGTTCGTTGATAAGTGCCAGGGTGGTGTTGATGATTGCCGAAGCGCTTATGTAAGTAGAGAAAAGTTGCAGGAGTTGTTAGATGTGTGTAGAATTGTAAGCATTGATAAAGATAAAGCTGAAGATTTATTACCAACAGCATCTGGATTTTTCTTCGGTGGTACTGAATATGATGAGTGGTACTACGATGGTATCAATAGTACAATTGAAATTATTGAAGAAGCTCTTAGTGATGAAAACGCTGATGAGTTTGAATATCATTCAAGTTGGTAATTTTTTAAAATAGTAAATTATAAGTTATGGGAGTAGATATATACGGCAGAAAGCCAATAGTAAAATCGGAAAGACCTGAGCAAATAGATTATCAGGCATCAACCGATGACCAAAAACAAAAATATTGGAATAAAGTAGATGAATGGGAAGATGAAAACCCTGGTGTTTACTTTCGTTCTAATTGGTGGGGTTGGAGACCTATTTGTATGTTATGTGAAATAGCAAACGATAAGTATAAACTCAAATTAGATATGACCTATTGGGGTTCAAACGATGGTAAAGGACTTCGTACACAAAAGCAGTGTGATAAGTTAGCAGATGCATTGGAAACAATGTTGAGTAATGATAGTGGGTACAATGAGTTTATGGCGGATGATACCGATAGAATTCAGATAGTGATGGGAAGTTGGTGTATTAGTGGTACAGGTCAATTCTATTCGGATGAAAGAGCTGAGTTGGATGAGCAGTACGAATATGGTACTATATTGTATCATCCTATTGTTACAAAGAAAGGTGAGTTGGTTGAATCGGCTCATAGTTGTTCATTAGCACATATCAAGCGTTGGATTAATTTCCTTAGAGCTTGTGGTGGTTTTAAAATTTGGTAAGTTATGGCAAAATTATTTGAAAGTGAATTTCATAAAGGAGTGATGGTAGCAGTAATTGAGGCTGGGGATTATCAGTATCAGGTCTTAGCACCACTATTCAATGATTATGGATATGGGTTTGTAGCACCAGACCAAAAGTTGATATTCGTTGATGGTAACCAACACAAAAATATTCACAAAATAGTAGAAGCACATGAAGTTGGACACATCATTCTAAATCATACAGGTATCAAAGGACCAAATGATGAAGCTGAGGCAGATAGTTTGGCAATGATACTATTGAGAAAGTACGGATACTACGATGAAGCTAATACCTTACTTCGTGAATTCAAAAAGAGACATGGTTATTCATATAACCACATTAAAAACAAACAAAATAAACTTAAAGCACATGCCTACACAAACTTTTGATTTCTTTATAGATAGAAAAATTACAACTTGGGTAAGAGAGTTTCACCAATTAGAAGCTGAATCCTTAGATGATGCTAAAGCCGAAATGGCAGCACGTTTCCACGATAATTTATGTGTGGATACATTTGATGAGCAAGAAACATTATTCGATACCGAAGAATATTTGGAACCAGGTGATAATGGTGGTAACCCAACAGCTGAATTGTATAGTGAAGATGATGGACAATTAATAACTACAAACATAGATTTGTTAGATTCAAAATAATTTCGTATATTTGTAAAAACCCCTTTATGAGATTAACTAAAAACGATAAAGCATTTATTCAGTTCGTTAAAGACGAATGTAAAAGATTAGGTATAAGGACACATATCAAAGATGTAAAGTATGTTAAACTTTCACCTAAGATTAGATGTAGTGGATACTTTTGTGATGAAGAAGGTGTATTAGCTTGTTCAATGGGTGCTAAAGATGGATTGGAAATATTAGTGCACGAATACGCTCACCTTACACAATGGCAGGATGGTTATAAGTTATGGAAGATAGCAGGTAAAGCATTGCCTGTAATTGATGAATGGTTGGAAGGTAAGTACAAAAGACCGGCAACACTACAAAAGGCATTTGAAATTGCTATTGAGTTGGAAAGGAATAACGAAATGAGAAGTGTTCGTTTAATTAATGAGTGGGGATTGAGTATTGATGTGGACAAGTATATTAAGAAGGCTAACTCGTATCTTATGTTTTACAATTGGATGAAGCAGACACGTAAGTGGAGTAAACCAACCAATCAGCCATATCATAACAAAAGGATAGTAGCAGCGATGCCAACTAACTTTAAGATGGATTACAATAAGTTACCTAAAAAGTTTGAAACATTGTACAAAGAAGAAAATATTTAATATGGGAAAGCTAAAAGAAAAACTATTAAACAACTTAACGCCGGAAGAAATTGATTATATCTATGGACCTTCGGCATTTGAATATGTAGAATATATGGAAAACTATAAACAACAAAGTGAACAAATACCTGAAGATGTAGCTAATCAGATTGGTGAGGAACAAAAAAGATTAGAGCAGGAATTTTATGAGCAAGATGAAATTAATCAGCTCAATGAATCCAATAAACTAAAATACACAGATAACGATATTTTATATGTGTTGGAAAGGTATGTAGTAGACCCCCAAAAAATAGATGTCATAATGGCTGAATTGAACGATGGCTGGAATATCAAAAATGGGTTTTTTGAGTAGTTTTATTTACGTTTCCTGAGGGGTTTGGGTGTTGGTCTGGGTATTGTTACCCCAATCAAAAAGACCCCCTAAAATCGCTTAAAAAGCGGCTAATATGTATTTTATTGATTATCAACACATTACGTGTGGTTTTCGGACCTGGCGGGTAACGTGTTGATTTTCAATGACAAAATTTTCAATATTTTTCCCCAAAAATTTGGAAAACTCGGGTATTTTTCATACCTTTACTATGTAATAAAAAATGAAAAATATGAGTTTACCGTTTAATCTTAATTCAGTTTTAGCAACCGCTTCTTTGATAGAAGGGTTCGATGTAGTTAGAAACGCTTTCCCAGTTGAGGGACGTTTTACAAAGAGAGTAATTACTTACTCCGATGCAGTTTACGAAGCACTTAGTGATTTAGTAGAAGATTACCAAGATTGGCCTGAGGACCAAGGTTTTGGTAGTTCAGATATGACGTATGTTCGTAAGCAATTCATTGATTATATGATTGGTGCAGCTAACCTTAATGGGTATTATGAAACTAAGTTCGCACCTTACCTTAAAGTGGTAGAGTATTCGGAATTTGAAAAAGAAGAATACGATTTGCGTAGAGAGCAAGGTATCTAATTATAAACTATAAAAATTAAGTATATGAATTACTATTATGATTGTGAAGTATTAGGTGATAGGATAGAAGAAATGGATGAACTTATTAAAGAATCAAACACTATGGATACTATGTTAGACGGTAGAAACCGAACAATTGCTGAGTTGGAAAAAGATTTTCCGATGTTGAATATTTGTGATGTGATGGATTGGATTTATTCCACTTTCGCTCCTGGCAAACAATGTTGGGAAATGGATTATGAATGGGAGACACAACACTTAATGACGTTTATTAGAAACTTCAATGTGTATCTTTATGAGAAACCACGTGAATCTTTCTTTAAATGGGAAGGTATTGAGGAAGCTGAGAAAGGTGGTTACAAAGGTGTAATATTTAGTGATTTAAGTTAATAAATTATAAGTTATGGATATCAGAGAACAATATAGAGAGCGAGCTATTCAATTCGCTAAAGAGTGGGGCGAAGAAAATGTAAGTACCCACATTATAGATATTATGGTTTCTATTATGGCAACCAGAGATAAGAGTTCTTACGCTGGTGGTGGATTTGTACAAGCCGTAGTAGATAACAATTTGTATTTGGCTATGAGTAGAGCAGATTCGGAATGTAGAAAGAATCTTTTTTTATTAACAATGTGTAACATGAATTGTTACCTATAAAAATAAGTTATGGCAAATCTTTATCAAGTTGAAGGTTATTATGGTACCCGAAATAGAGGTACTATTTTAGTTTATGAAACATACAGCGGTAAACGTTGGTATTGTGTTGAAGGAAGTTGTAATATCAATTGTACCTATGATGAAATTATTGAAGGTACGAATGTGGAAAGGCTTTCTGATGTGGATACTATGAGTAGTAGGAATCCAATAGAATCGCTTAGTGAACTATATGATTATGTAATTAGTTAAAAATAAAATTATGATACAACCAAAAGAAAGTAATTCAAAGACCCACTTTTACATTTCAATTGTTAAGAGTGGATTGAGGTTCGGAGCATGTTACGCTCTATTTTTTCAAAACTTCGTAGGTTCAGCAGTACTATTCGCTTTAGCAGAAGTATTGGGAATCGCTGAAGAAATTTTTTAATATGAAAAACTACAAAATTGAAGAAGTAAGGGATAGAGTATTCGCCGTAATTATGGAAGATGATTACGCTAGACCTATGACCTTTCTAAGAGTACAGGAATACTATGAGTCCCCTAATGAAAATTTTAGAGGGAAACATTTTAATATATGGGACTATATAGAATGGTATAGCCGCCAAAAGAAAGATGTTTTCACTTACGCATTTGATTGGGGTGGGTTCAATATACCACTACCTATTGCTTGGGAATGTTATGAAGGTAAAGATAAAGAACCGAAGAAAGGATACAATGGTGTTCGTTCACTACCTGATAGCTGGAAAAGTAAATGGGATGAAGTGATGAAAGATATTGTATGGGAAGTTCAATCTAAGATGTTCAACAAAAAGAGTAGAAGGGATATGAACGCTTATATTATCGGAGCAAAGGATACCGAAAATAGTACCTTTCAGCACGAAGTTGCGCATGGTTTGTATTATACTAACAAAGAGTATAAGCAGTTGATGGACGAAATTACTGAAACTATTGAGTGGCAGGATTACCTAAAGTTTGAAAAGAACTTATTGGATATGGGTTACACAGCCGCTGTGATACCTGATGAGATTCAGGCCTATCTAAGTTGGGGTTGGGACTACGCTAAGTTCAGTAAAGGTGTGAGTAAAAAACTTTGTAAACAATTAAACAAAGAGTACCGAAAGGTGTTCGATAGATATTTATAGACATGGATGGACTAAGTATATTATTACTATGGGTACTATCTAGTTTTCCAATAGTAAGACACGTAAATAAAAGAATGGAAGAATTGGATGATGAACTTAGATTTAGGACATCATTTCAGGTAATATTATTTATCAGAGCTCAATTTGAAGTACCAAAATACTATCTAATGCAGCTCACTAAACTTTTATCAAAATGAAAAAGAAAAAATTGACAAAGGATGAAAAGGGAATGAAAGTAAATGAGCAAAGATTTGCTATGACTATTATTCTTTGTAACCTTTTAGAAGCAGAGAATGGTGTAAGTATGCGTATTAAATCAGCAACGGCTGCATCACTTATGAATATGATGGAAATGAGCATGATTGATGAAGATGATGATACACTAAAAAATCTTATCAATAACGCTATTGACCAATTTTGTTATGAAGTGGAAACCAAACATGAAGTGGAAAATTATCGTGGTAGGTTGATGGAAAGCGTTTTGGCATCTAGAAAATTAGTTGACGAAATGAAACAAAAAATTGAGAGAATTAAACAGGGTGAAGATATTCTCAAAAATATTTGTTTAAATTAATACTTATATAAAAATAAATTATGGAAACACTTAAACTTGTAAACAAAAGTTTCGCAGGAGAACCTGAGTATATTGTTCTTCAAAATATAGAAACAAATGAGATGTACGAATTTTCTCAAATCACAAACGAAACAATTAATGATAATGATTTATCGCATTCAGTAATTCAGCTTATTCTAAATAATGGACATAGTGTTCAGGCTGAAATTAATGAAGGGCAGGTAACACTTCACTTTTAAACTAATTAATATGTTACGCAAATTAGAATGGATTTTTGATTACTATTTTGCTTGGATGTTCTATAATGGAATGAAGCAAGATAGATATGTTGAATATATGAGAAACAAATGGCCAGAAAAAATAAAAGATTTTGAAAATCCAAAATAATTTCGTATCTTTGTACACAATAAATAAGTTATGAGAATTACACACATTTCAGATACACACAATAAGCACAATCAGCTTAATGGTAAATTGCCCGGTGGACAACTATTGATTCACTCCGGTGATTTCACGTCTATTGGTAGAAAGCACGAAGTTGAAGGATTCATTAAATGGTTCGCTAAGCAAGATTATACACATAAAGTGTTTATAGCTGGTAACCACGATTTAGTTTTAGATAGTGAAAGATTGTACGAAGCTAAATCCGCTCACTTTGAACATAAAGAATACCCAACACCTGGCGCTGAGGGTAAACCGGAATGGTTAGTTGAACTATTGAGTAACTTACCCGATGGCGTTTATTACTTAGAGAACAATTCTATTAAGTTGGAAGGTATTAACATTTGGGGTTCACCATATTCACCATCATTTGGTTATGGATGGGCATTTAATAAAGATAGAGGTAATGATATTGCACAATGTTGGAATGAAATACCAATGGATACTGATATTGTTATTACACACAGCCCTATCTATGGGTATAATGATAGAGCTTCTAACACAAATCAAAATGTAGGATGTGCAGATTTGTATCACCGATTAAAAGAGGTACAACCACACTTACACTTTGCTGGTCACATTCACGAAGCTTATGGTTGGAAAACTATGGGATTGACAAGTTGGTATGATTTACAAACATTCAATGGATGTAGCTGCAATTTAAGGTACGAAGCTGAGAATCCACCAATCACCTTTGATTACAATTTTGAAAGTGGTGAGATAGAATTTATAATGTAATGGAAAGAAAAGAAAAAATAAGATTGTACTTAGATGACGTGAGAACTCCAAAAGACCCAAACAATGAATGGGTTGATGGAATTCCACAATGGGAAGTTGTGCGTAGTTACGATGAGTTTGTAGCACACATTAAACTAAATGGATTGGATGCTTATGAAGTTATTTCATTGGACCACGATTTGGGTGATAGTGCTATGAATGAATATTATAACAATGTACATCCAAACTACACATTGGATTATAATAACATTAGTGAAAAAACAGGATTGGATTGTGCTAAATGGTTAGTAGCAGAAAGTATGACTAAAAGTATTCCGTTGCCACAAATCTATACACACTCTGCTAACCCAATTGGTTCAGCAAATATTATGGGGTACATAAACAATTATTTAATGAATTGCCGATTACCACAAACTTGTGTAAGAGTACAAATACAACATACAATTTAATAAAGGTTATAACAATAGATTTAAAATTATGAAAACTAAACCTGTACAAGAGGTGTTTACTGAAAATGGTTATTTAAATGTAGTTACATCACAAACAGTAGAAACAAGAAACATTCTAAGAGTAAAAACTTCGGATAACAAATATGAAACTCTCGAAGTTAAAATCATAGCAGATTTCAGTACTATTGATGAAAAGTATCACGAAATATTTTTCAACATCATTAGTGCAAAGTACCTTCAATCAGTTTCATTTGGTGATAATCCATTTTCACAATGCCAACCACCACCAAAGAAAAGATGGTGGGAGTTTTGGAAAGCTAATTTAAATATTTAAAATGAAAGTTACAGTTGCTGTAAGAACAAACAATAGGCCTTCTTTATTAAAAGAGGCTCTAATGTCTGTTTTCCTTCAATCACATTTGGATTGGGAAGTATTATTATTTGATGATTCGGCATCTATTGAAAACTTTAAAATTTACAATGATTTTAAAAGTTTAGCAGGTAGTAGACGTGTAATGTACATTACAACAAAAGAAGCTTATGACCTTTTTAAAAATAGTTGGTTAATTTCTCCTGATTTAGCAACTGGTGAAATAATTGTAAGATTGGATGATGATGATATTCTTTTAAATGATGCTTTGGAATTTTTGGTTGAAACATATAAAAATAATCCTGAGCTTGATTTTTGTTATGGTTCTTCTGTTACGTTTACCGAAAATGGTATTGGTGATTTGATACAAACAAATACTCCAATTGAGCATCCAAAAACTAAACATGAATGGGCTGCTTATACTATTCCAAATAATAATCCATGGAAAGACCCGTGGGCTTTTTATAGAGATTATTATTCAGAACCAAGATTTTTCACATCAATAATTCATTGTGCTAAAGATAATGCATTTTGTGTTTTTCACACATATTCAATGAGAACAAGTTCAGTAAAAAAAGTAAAAGATAAAATTACTATGACTTCAAAATTTGTAGATGATCTTGAGTTTATGGGTAGCTTAGATTATTTAGGACTTGGGTATAACTCGATAAAAAAAGTTTTATCATTTGTACGAGTCCATAATTTGGGTAGAGTAAGCGATAATGGATTAATAGTTGATAATACAAATATATTTGAAGAAAATTTTAGAATTAGGGATAAAGTAGATGAATTAAGACCATCTGGTTTTTTTTCAAAGATAATACCAATTAGTTCAAACAAAAATAAAAATAATGGCGTTGATACTGAATTGATTGATAAATTTAATAAATTAATAAAAGACATAAAAGTATTAGTTTCATAACTTACTGATAATCAATTAGTTATAATTCATTGAAAATCAACCCGTTAGAACCAAAAAAAGATTTGGTTTTTTCGGGTTTTTTTCGTATCTTTACATTGTAACAAAAGTTAAGATATATGGCTAAGTATTCAGTTCAGTTACCCGATTCCTTTGTGAAGGGTTTGTTTGTAAAAGTGCATGTTTCCCTTAATGGTAAACAAAGCTGTAAAGAGTTAAAGGTATGTAGTGTCAAAGCTCGTTCAGTTATCTTCATCGAAATTGATAAGGCTAACCGTCAAAACATTTTCCGTAAAGTTGATAAAGCGGATATCGTTGAATTCAGACCTACGGCTATTTGTGAAATTACGGTAAAGGATGGTATTCTACCTGTAAGATGGGAAAGTAGTTGGGATAGTATCGGACAACCAACAACACCGTTTCCACACAAACCTGGTTATGGTAGAATAACTTTCAGTAAACATTCGCAAGGATGGGCGCCGAAGTTACCTTCAACAACAAATTCGGCAGCTGGATTTCCAATGGTATAATAAAAACTATAAGATATGAAAGTAAATGTAAACAAATTAGAAATGACAAGTTGTACTAAATGTGGTAACGATATGCCACTTTTACGTTACACTAAGTATGGATATAAACATTGTGTAAATTGTAGTTCAGTTCAAAGAGTAGGTGGTGTAGCAATCGCCAATCATAAGACTGGGAATGAGATTCAGGTTATGCCAATGGAAGATGCACAACGTTTGTATAGATTATCGCAACGTAGTGGGTATGGAGTTTGTAAAGGTATGAAACACAATTAATATGATTCAGAATATAGATAAATTAAAGAATATTGAATTTCGTTTTCCAATTAAGAACGCTACTAAAGCTATGTATAAAGTTGTTAGTGTAAACGAATTGGATAAAGTGAATTCATCAAATGGTAATTGGGGAGCAGTTATACTTGCTCAGGCCGATAAAACTTTAGGTTATATGGTGCCGGAACACATTGTGTTTACAATTGAGTACGATAATATACCACCAATGCCTACATTCAAAATTACAGCAATCACATCCGATAATGAAACGGGTAAGATTGGAGTAACTAAAGCTGGGGTAAGTACAATGGATAAGTTTATTGAAACCCTACAAACCTTAGCAGAACATTCAACCTTTAAAATTTAAGATATGTTATTAGAAACAATTTACAAAGCCACAAAAGGTGGTAAGGTGCAAGAGTGGACAATCGAAGTAGTAAAGAATAGGTATCGTACTATTTCAGGCCAAACTGATGGTAAGAAAGTGATTAGTGAATGGACTGAAGTGTATGGTAAGAATGTAGGTAAGGTTAATGGTACAACTGATAATGAGCAAGCACTCAAAGAAGCTGAAGCTAAACGTACAAACAAATTGGAGCGTGGTTACTTTGAGAACATTAAGCACATTAATAAGAAACAATACTTTGAACCAATGTTGGCAGCAAAGTATGAGGACTACAAAGATAAGCTTGTATATCCTATATATTCACAACCGAAGCTGGATGGTATTCGTTGTATCGTAACTAAGGATGGAATGTTCAGCCGTAATGGTAAGGAAATTATTTCAGCACCACACATTCGTAAGGCATTGGATAAACTATTTAAGCACGAACCTGATACTATATTGGATGGTGAGTTGTACGCCGATAAGTTCGCTAATGATTTCAATTCTATTGTTTCGTTAGTGAAGAAAACCAAACCAACTACTGATGACCTGAAACAAAGTGAGAAAAACATTGAGTATCACGTTTACGATGTACCTTCGGTTGATGAAACATTCACTGGTAGATGGAGAGAGCTAGATGAATTAGCATTGGACTTTCCTAATTGTGTAAAGAAAGTTGAAACACATATTATAACAGAAGAGTTTTACATTACTGATTGGTATGAAAACTATATTGAAAGGGGTTACGAAGGTCAAATGTTACGAACCGATGGTAAGTATGAAAACAAACGTAGTAAGTTTCTATTGAAGCATAAATCATTTGTGGACGAAGAATATACTATCTTAGACATTTGTGAAGGTGAAGGTAATAGAGCAGGTACGGCTGGTTATATGGTATTTGAAACGGCAGAAGGTAAAAGATTCAAATCAAATGTGAAAGGGACATGGGAAGAAACTGCTGAGATGTTGAAGAACAAAAAGAAGTTAATTGGTAAGGAAGCAACGATTAAGTATTTCAATCTAACACCTGATGGAATACCACGTTTCCCTTACGTTATAAACATTGCACGTTCTGATTATGAGTAAGAAAAAGAAAATACCAGATTTAGTAGTTTGGGACGAAGAGAGGGGATACTATTCAAAGGAGCTAACCTATGGTTCAAACGTAGGAGCTCCTTCAATTCATTTAGAGGATGTTGATGGATGGAAACAAACACAGGCCCAAAAAGCTAATAAGGTATTTACAAAAAAGTACGATGAAATAAAAGAGGATTTTAAGCAATTAGTTAGTGAGGTACAATGGAATGAATTTGTATATTCGGCAAAGTATAACTTTGTACCTGTTATGGGTGAAACATATTATCTATATGAAAAAGCAGATGGCTCACCTTTTCTTTCTTTAATTGCACCAAACGAATGGTCTATGAAATTTATTGCGGCAACTCGTTTAGAATCGAATAACAAATGGATAAAATTATGAACAATTTAATTATCGTTGGACATCCCAACAAAGAAAGTTTTTGTTACAATGGTATAGTGAATACAATCGCTGATACTTTAGAAAAAAGTAAAGAAGATTTTTATATCATTGACCTTTATTCCGAAAACAAAGGATTTGAATTCGGTAAAGATAAAGTTAAAGAATACAAAGGATTAATCGAATGGGCTGATAGAATTTATTTCATATCGCCCGTTTGGTGGTTTAGATGTACTCCTATGTTAGAATCATTCTTTGACCAAATCTTTACGCCAGGTTTCGCATATAAGTTTATACCAATAACAAAAAAATATGGATATCCGAAACCACTTTTGAAAAACAAAAAGGTCAGAACATATCTTACACACGGAGCACCTGCTTTACCTGTATTAACTTTGTATTTGAATTCAGTTAAGTTAAGGTTAGTGATGGGTGTTTATTCATTTGTATTTGGTTGGTTCAAAACAAAGACTCGCCAATTTTGGAGTGTACCATTTGTTTCTCATAATGATAGAATGGTATATTTAGAAAAGGTAAGAGCAGACATTAGAAGTGATTTAAAAACAAAATAGTTATGATTTATTTAGTTACATACATTACATTTATAGCAATACTTTACTACATCGTTGGTCCAAAAAAGATTTGGGACAGAATACTAATGTATAAAGATGGAAAGTATTGGACAGATTATAACTTAATAGAGTTCGCAGCGTGGATGGCTAAGGCCATTATCATTGTACCAGGTTTGATATTCGGTATCGAAATCTGGTACTTTCATTTTTTTACATTACTAACTTCATCTCTTTTAATTTGGGCATCAATGAGAAAGGCCTTACCTACATTGATAGTATTCAACACAATTTGGATAGTGATTTCTTTAACAATTATAATCAGAAACTTAATACAAATTTTTTAACATGAACCCACAGCAATTAGCACAACAAATTATAGCAAACTACCAAACAAATACAGGTCAGATTGTAAACACTCCGCCAGCTCGTAAACCTATATTCGTTATAAGAGTACCTATGTCACTTACCGGTTCGGAAATACAAAACGTAAAAGATGCGGTTTATAAAGAATTGGAAAACGAATATCACATCTTATTTGCTTCAACCCCCTTAAATGATTTTCAGTTTGAAATGTATAACGCTGATAAGATTGAGTTCCAAAAGTGGAATGAGTTAGTAAACCGAATCTTAAAATAATTTGGTAGATTGAAAAATTATTCGTATATTTGTAAAAACATAAACTATGAAGTGTATTAAATGTATTAAAGTAGCAAAAGGCTATGAATTAGATGAAGTTCGTAGAGTGGATGACATCGAAGCAGAAGAAAGAGTAAAGGGTGGATATTGGAAATTTGCACCAAAGAGTGAGTGGAAACTTGCAACTCGTAAAGTAAAAGTAACCGAAGTAGTAAATGATTCGGAAGGTGAAACGATTGCTGAGAAGCAATTAAAAAGTAAAAAGAAAAAAGTAAAAGATGACAAATAAAAATAGTGAAAGAATTGTTGAGTTGTATCCAGAGATGTTTACATACACAACTAGAGGGTATGAGCACAATTGGTTTGAAAAAACATACAATAGTGCATTGGCATACCTACATAGAAAATTTAAGTGGACAAGAAAAATTGATTACATTGAGCAAACCAATCCATACAAATATGGTATTGATGTAGAGGATGGTTGGTTCAAAATTATTTTTGAATTGGTAGCTGGAATTAAAGTTAATGACCAAAAGAAAGGTGATTGGATTACAAAGGTAACTCAAATCAAAGAAAAATTTGGTGGGTTGCGTTTTTATGTTACAGGTACATCCGATAAGAATTGGGCATTGATTAGAAACGCTGAGCAAAAATCATATGGTGTATGCGAAGAATCCGGCTCAGAAGTTGAAGTAGGAACTTGGAAATTAGGGTGGGTTAAAACAATGTGTCGTCAATTGGCACTAAGAAAGTTTTATGACCTTAGTGATAAAGGTGAATTGGATGGAAAACGTTTTGAGGATTGTTGGAATCCATCTGTAAAAGCAGAAACTATTGTAACTAAAAAGAAAAAATAATGAGTTTAGCTCAAAGAGAAGTTTGGGATAACGGTATAAAAGAAAAACAAATGAGTAACAAACACATTGAAATAATTAGATTCGATAATGCTAAAATACATATCAAAGAATACTTTGGTGAAAGGGTTTTACCAAATGCACCATCATACCAACCGGCAATTATAAAAATGATTGGAGCAAGACTACTAATTATTAATCCTGAAAATCAGGAAGAGTATTACGATTGCCGTTATGAAGACTGTACTATTAAGCGAATGAACGGATGAGAAAATACAAAACACAAATATTAGCATTAACGGCTTCCATACTTTTTTGGTTGTTATGTTATACTTGTACCGCACAGGCACAAGCAAAAAAACAATTACCCGCATTGGATTCATTACCATATCTAACACAAGATACGGCATTGAATAATTTTATGCTACATTGGATTGGTAAACCATATAAATTGGGTGGGCGTACTGAAAAAGGTATTGATTGCTCACAATTCAATAAGAGGTTATATACCGATGTGTATAAATTGAATTTGGAAAACGTATGTTATAAACAATGGGCTCAAACAAATAGAGTACCAAAAGATAGTTTACAAACTGGTGACCTCCTATTTTTTAGAAGTAAACAATCACCTTCGGGTTGGCATTGTGCAGTTTATTTAGGTGAAACTATGTTTGTACACGCAGCAAACCGATATGAAGGTGTAAAGATTAGCTCACTTAATGAGCCAAACTATAAAAGGGCATATAGAGGTGCCGGCAGATTACTTAAAAAATAAAATTATGAAAAAATTAAATTGGGGAGACTTATTTCAAGTCTTATTTTATGGGGGAATATTTTGTGTAGGAGTTGGAATCCTAAGTTGGGCATTCATTTTTATGTGGCAAATCATTAAATCAGTATTTTAAAACAAACAATATGGCAACATTTATTACATCACTTATTTTGTACGGCTTTATAGCATTTGTTATTGGTGCTATTGGAAAGCTTATTTATGAAGTACAACAAAACAAAAAGAAAGACGAACTTTGTAAACACGAAGCAGAGTTCGAAGCTAAAGAGCAATTCCAAAAGTTAGCAGGAATCGGACAACCAAAAAACGAAATTGATCCTGAAATTTGGAAATATATAGCAGATAAAGTTAGTAAGGAAGGATTTCCTGAACCGGATAAATCAATTCCAGTTACAACCGCAACTATAACAACAATTGGAGGTAGTTATGGTGATAGTGACCCATTGGCATCAGTTCCAATGAGTAGAGTATCAAAAGAAGCTAAAAAGAAAATGGCAGAAATTGCTAAAGAGGATATTAAAGAGCAGGTTGAAAAACATGCTATTGAATTTGAAACAAAACCAAAAAGAAAATCTAATCCAAAACAATTGGATGGAATTAAAACCGAAGGTGAATTCAAAAAGACAAGAAAGAAAACTACAAAGAAAAAAATAAATGAATAACGAAACATTTGAATTGGCAAAGCCATTAGCGGACCGAGTACTTATTGAAAAAGAGGAAGTACAAACTAAAACAGCAGGTGGAATTATTATTCCCGAAACTGCGAAAGGTGAAGATACAAAAATAGGAACTGTAGTTTCAGTTGGACCTGGTATTTTTACAAATGATGGAGTTCTTATTCCAATGAGTGTAAAGGTAGGTGATAAAGTTATGATGCCACAAATTGGTACGGCACAAACTGTAAAACTAAATAACAAAGAGTATTATCTATTTAGAGAGCAAGAACTATTAATGGTTATAAAATAAAAACTATGGCAACAAAAGTATTAATTAAAACAGCAAAAGGTGACATGATAGCAGAGCTATACGATGAAACACCAATCACAACGGGTAACTTTATTAAATTAATTGAGCAAGGATTTTACAATGGATTAAACTTTCACAGAGTTATTCCAAACTTTATGATTCAGGGTGGGTGTCCAAATGGTAGAGGTGATGGTGGACCTGGTTATAAAATTCAATGTGAAGTTAATGCACCAAAACAATATCACGATAGAGGTGTCCTAAGTATGGCACATGCCGGTCGAAACACTGGGGGTTCACAATTCTTTATTTGCCACAATAGAGCAGGAGTTGCTCACTTAGATGGTAATCACACTTGCTTTGGTAAAGTAATTGATGGAATTGAAGTTGTTGATTTTATCAGACAGGGTGATGCTATTCATTCAATGGAAATAATTAAAGAAACAAATATCTAATGCTTAGTGAATTAAAAGAGTGGATTAAGGATGGGATTGATATTCGTAAAACAAACGATGGGTACGTTGTATTCACAATTCCAACTCAGCACTTTGAAATAAAAGAGTTGGATGAATTAACACCTGCTAAGTTTACGGAAATGGTTGAAAGGCAAAATCATTTCAGAGAATTAGAAGCCCAATTATTTAAAGAATCATTTGGTGAAAAATTTGAGGCAGGATTATTTAAAGACCTATTTGAATAGTATGAATTGGGAAATTTTTGGGTATATAGGAACTGTTATAGTTCTATATTCATTTACAATTGAAAACATAAAACGTTTGAGATTGGTAAATGGTATTGGTTCAATGTTTTGGATTGCTTACGGAATTGGTATTATGGCATGGCCTACAATCATTGTTAATAGTTGTGTCCTAATGATACATTCAATTTGGTTTATAAAACATAGACATGAAATTAAACGAAAACACAAAAGATAGTATTTGGACATTTGTTATTGTGACAGCAATGATTGGTTTCTTTTTATTTATGGCATTAATAGCGGTGTAAAATGAAATACGAAATTCACATACCTATTCCAATACCAATGGATTATTTCAATTTGGGTATTGATTTTGCACCAATGCATATAACGGGATATAAAAAGGGGGAAAAGCAAGAGGATGTACTAATTGATTTGAGAAAGCTATGTATAAATTTGGATAATCGGTATTTGAAAAACTATAAGATATTCAGACACGAAACATACACAATAATTGAAGTAGAATGCTAAAGTTTGAAAACGTAAACGTAATTAAGGGAACTAAGTTTCACAATAATAGATTTGAACTTTATAGGGTGGATGACTCATTGGTAAAAACGTATTTTCACATTAATGATAATCAGACACCATTCAAACAAACAATTGAATTAAGAAAGGAAGCTGATCCTGTTTATACGTTATACAATCAATTTAATAAAAATATGATGATGATTGATTTAGAAAGT
>Ga0315909_10003934_pt1 | contig 17806 bp, 14 predicted proteins | sample LakEriMetagenome_11_FD_203527 | JGI IMG/M metagenome (GOLD analysis project Ga0315909, IMG submission 203527) | Freshwater fungal communities from buoy surface, Lake Erie, Ohio, United States - Buoy 2 MA125 | ecosystem: Environmental > Aquatic > Freshwater > Lake | place: USA: Lake Erie, Ohio...
TCGGTGAATTAAACCTAATAAAAAAGTAATTCTTAGTGTAGAAAAGTGTGTAGTTGCTTCTTCATCTTTTCGTAGCTGAGAATTACTTTTTTTATGTCCCAAACTTATTCGCGGGTGACTTGAGCCCCGAGGCTTTGCAACTGTTCGGCAAAGTTGGGATATCCACGGTCGACGTGGAAAGCCTGATCTACAGTCGTTTCACCTTCTGCAACTAGCGCCGCCAGAATCAATCCTGCGCCGGCGCGGATATCGTGTGCTTCAACAGGTGCGCCAGATAGCTCTTCTACGCCTGTAATTGAGGCGTGATGGCCATCTACGCTGACTTGTGCACCTAAGCGACTGAGTTCGTTCACGAACATAAAGCGGGATTCAAATACATTTTCAGTAACTAATGAGTGTCCATGGGCAATCGCGTTTAGCGCAATCACCATAGGCAACAAATCTGTTGGAAAACCTGGGTAGGGAAGTGTTGCAACATCAATTGCTTGTGGGCGCATATCCATCTTTACACGAATTCCATCGGCAGTTGATGTGATGATCGCACCTGCTGATGCTAATTTTTCTAAAGGTAGTTCGAGATGTTCAGGACGTGCCCCGTGGATAGTTATGTCACCACGGGTCATTGCAGCAGCAAAGGCCCAGGTACCCGTGATAATGCGATCTGTAATTGTTATGTGATCAGTTGGTGCTAACTTTTCAACGCCTGTGATTGTAATTAATGGAGTTCCTAAGCCTTCAATCTTTGCACCCATTGAAATCAAGAACTCACCAAGGTCAACGATGTCCGGTTCGCGTGCAGCATTATCAATCGTCGTTACACCCTTAGCTAAAACCGCAGCTGTCATGATGTTCTCTGTTGCTCCTACGCTTGGGAAATCAAGTTCAACTGGTGCACCCGTTAATCCATGTGGTGCTTCAGCGATTACATACCCATGTTCAATGTGCGCCTTTGCGCCCAGTGATTCAAGACCCTTGATATGAAAATCTAATCCGCGTGAACCAATTGCATCCCCACCAGGAAGTGCCACATCTGCCTGACCAACTCGTGCAACTAATGGACCAAGAACATTAATCGAAGCGCGCATCTTTCGAACGAGATCATAATCGGCACGATGCGCAGGTTCTTGTGGAACTGTAATTGCGACCGTATCCGCACCGCGCACAACGGTGCAACCAAGCCTGGTTAAAAGGTCGGCCATGATGTCTACATCTGCGATGTCTGGAACATTTCTAATTGTTGTTGTGCCGGCGGCCAGCAAAGAGGCCGCCATTAGCTTTAAAACTGAGTTCTTGGCACCTGTTACAGAGACTTCTCCCCGCAGGGAGGTTCCGCCGACTATGCGGAAGCGGTCGTGGGATGCCATAGCGGCAGTCTACTTATAGGGTAGGCACATGGTTAATTTAACGCGCATTTATACAAAGACTGGCGATGATGGAACTACATCTCTGGGAGACATGAGCCGTACCTCAAAAAACGACCCACGTCTTGAAGCGTATGCAACGGTTGACGAGGCTAACTCAAGTATCGGTGTTGTTCTCTCAACTGATGGTTTAACCGAGGATGTGCGAGCACTGCTAGTTCGTATTCAAAATGATCTCTTTGATGTTGGCGCTGATCTGTGCACCCCAGTTGTTGATTCTCCAGCTTTTGAACCACTTCGAGTTTTAGAATCTCAGATAACTTATTTGGAAGAACAGATCGATAAGTACAACGCGGACCTTGAATCATTGCGCTCATTTGTTCTTCCATCTGGAACACCAGCTGCAGCTCACTTACATGTTGCGCGTACAGTTTTGCGTCGAGCAGAACGTTGCACTTGGGCAGCTATTCATGCATTTGGTGGGGGAGTAAATCCACTTACTGCAAAGTATTTAAATCGTTGCTCTGACCTGCTCTTCGTTCTTGCTCGCTATGCCAACAAGGAAATCGGCGATCAGTTGTGGGTGCCAGGGGCTAATCGCTAAGAAGCAGTTGTGTAGGTTGTTCCGGGAACTTTTTCCTGTGGAACATCCTTACGGCAATTAGCTTTAATATTTGAAATCGAGTGCTCTAACTCGATTGGCTCTTGGCTAACAATCAAAATCGTTGCGTACTTTCGGGCAGCGGTCTTTCCAATTGTTGTTCGCACAGTTCCAAATACCCTCTGAGTCTTATCTTCTTCAGAAGTTCTGCCTTTAAGATTTGCAGTAACTACCCACCACGTACATCCAACCGCTGATACAACAGTTACAGCCCCACATGAAAACTTCTCACACACCGGTACGCCATCAATTTCTTCAGCTAGAGCAGCTGTTAGCTTTTTATCATTAGAAGCTAACCCGACTAACTCTTTTGGGGTTGGAATTTTGGCAAAGGTATTTCCATCTTTGCTCTTAACAAACCCTTTCGGAGGCCAAACAGGCGAGGGCGATGGAGTTATCTTCGCCTTCTTTGTCGCTGCAACCGTAGAGGTCTGCGCAGAATGAGCCACTGGCGCTATCAAAGTGAGCGCCAGTACGAAGGCAATCGCCTTCTTAATCACGATCCCACTTGAACTTACGCACACTGAAGTAAACACCAATGATGAGCCAAAGGACCAATACTAGAAAGGTAGTTTGAAGCTCCCAGGACTTTGCAACTTCTTGAGAGGCAAATGAATCAGGAAGAAAGACTGATCGCATACCTTGGGTCAGCCACTTCAATGGAAAGATTGCAGCAACTTGTTGCATCCAGCCAGGAAGTTGAGTAAATACAAAGAACACACCACTAAAGAATTGCAAGATAATCACTATTGGCGAAACAACTGCTGAAGCTCCACGGCCGCTCTTGGGAACAATCGAAAATGCAATACCAAGTGCGGTTGAACAGGCACTTCCTAGTAAAACCAACCAAGTAAAGGTTAGCCATTTACTAGGATCTGTTGGCATATCCAAACCAAAGAAGGCAACACCGAATCCAAGAAGCAAAAGAATTTGAATGACCATACTGACAAAAATCAAAATTGCCTTGCCAATAAAGTAACTTGATGCCGGCATAGGAGTTCCACGCAAGCGCTTAAGCGCACCAACTTCACGTTCCATAGGAATTGTTATCGCTAAAGCTTGAAAGCCTGTGTTAACTAGGCCTGACGCGATCATTCCGGCGACAAAATACTGTGAAAAGGTAACACCAGGTGCAATTGTGTCTTGGAATACCGAGCCAAAAATTGCCAGCAAAATGACTGGAAATAGCAGAGTAAAGACGACGGATTCACGTTGACGTGCAAACTGTCGAATCTCTAGTCCTCCGCGTCGTATGCCTAATTGAAGCGCGCTAGGAATTTTTTTCATCAACGCCTCCAATCATTTCGAGGTAAATATCTTCTAGCGATGGGCGAGTAACCATTAATTCAGGCACTTCGCCATTGAATCTGGCTGATAAGGATGAAACCAAAGCGGTTGGGTTATCTGTCTTTTCAGATTTAATCTGATCGCCATCTCTCCATTGGACAGTGGCTTGCGAAGTTGCTCTTCCACCTAGTTCGGTTGGGGTCGAAATTTCAACGATCACACCTCTATTGATGACTGCAACTCGATCAGCTAGCGCTTCAGCTTCGTCTAAGTAATGGGTTGTAAGCACAATTGTTGCGCCATCAGAACGCAACTTCTTAATCAATGACCAAAATGCACGCCTTGCTTCTGGATCAAAACCAGTTGTAGGTTCATCAAGGAAGAGAAGTTCAGGATTTCCAATTATTCCTAGAGCCACATCAAGACGCCTGCGCTGTCCACCAGAAAGATTACGAATCAGCGCATCTCTTTTTTCTTGTAAACCTACAGAATCGATCACCTCTTCAACATCTCGTGGATTCGAGTAGTAACCATGAAAGTGATTGATAGTTTCAAAGACAGTTAAATCGCCGGCATCTGCTGATGTTTGTAAAACGATTCCGATTCTGTCACGCCATTGGCGGGATTGATGCCCCCTTGTACCGGGATCAAAACCTAGAACTGAAACCGATCCTGAGTCACGTGTTCTAAATCCTTCAAGAATCTCTACCGTTGTTGTCTTGCCGGCTCCATTGGGACCCAAAATAGAAAAGATTTCGCCCTGCTCGATCGTAAGATCTAGCCCTCGCACGGCATGAACATCACCGTAGTGTTTTGTAAGGCCCTTTACTTCGATGAGGCTCATGTGGCCACTTTACTATGAGAAAATACTCCTGTGAGCCCGCGTAGAAATTACCCAAAGAAGCGACAAAAGCCCGAGGAACCTCGGGAGATCAATATCGCCTCTACCGGTGAGAGCGTTGAAGAACACAGCGATGGGATTTACATTGTTCGACGTTTAACCGGTTCTGGATCTACCAAACCTTATCGCTGCCCTGGATGCGATCAGATGATTCCTTTAGCAACGCCACACGTTGTTGCATGGAAAGATTACGATGAGGATGGTCGTCGCCATTGGCACACAGCATGTTGGTCAAAGAAAGATAAGCGTCGTCCAAATACCGAACGAACAAGAAACGCGCCGCGCTTCTAACTAAGTTGCGCCTTTAGATAACCAGAGGTTACAAGTTAACCTAAACGCCCCTTTAGCAATCGCGATGCTCTAACAATCAATCGATCAGTTGCGTTAGTTCGCTTAAAACTCAGAATCTTTAGCGGAAGATTGACTCGAGTTCTGACAACGGTGCGTGCGTAAGTGTATTCCAGCAATCCTTCAGGCCCATGGATACGTCCGTATCCGCTGTCCTTAACTCCTCCAAATGGCACCGATGAAATAGCTGCAAAAGAGAAGGTCGAATTAATCGCCACCATTCCACAGTGCAATTGAGAAGCAATCTTTTTCCCCTGACGCTTTGACCAGATATTTGCACCTAGTCCATATCTAGAATCATTTGAAAGCTCAATTGCTTGTTTCATGGACTTAACGCGATTGATAATAATGATTGGTCCAAAAGTTTCTTCCCGAACAGCCGTGGAATTCTCAGGTACATCAACCAAAATTACTGGTTGCACAAATGGCTCCTGAATAGATTTCAAACTACCGTATGCAAATTTTCCACCATCTTTGATGGCAGCTTTAACATGAGAAGTAATGACACCGATCTGCGATGGCATTGTTGAAGCTCCATAATTTCCTTCACCAGGTGATCCAGCATTTAGCGTCGAAGCTAAAGCTATTGCTTTCTCGATAAATAGATCTGCAACTTTTTCATCGACATAGACACGTTCGGCACCGATACAGGATTGACCCGCATTGGCCATGGCAGACCAGATTGTTGCATCTACGGCGCGATCAAGATTGGCATCTGCTGCCACGATTACAGGATCTTTTCCACCGCATTCCAAAACTACTGGCGTCATCTGGGTCGCACAGGCAGCCGCAACTAACTTTGCAGTCCTAGTAGAACCTGTAAAGGAAAGTTTGTTAATTGCAGAGGTACACAGAGCGTTTCCAGTTTCAGCTAAACCTGTAACTGTCGTAAACACACCTGCAAAGGGGGCAATTGAGTTAAAACTCTCATGAATCCACATTCCAACGCCTGGGGTGTATTCACTTGGTTTGAAAACAACTGTGTTGCCTGCAGCCAACGCGTATGCGATTGATCCCATGGGAGTAAAAATTGGATAGTTCCAGGGTCCGATTACGCCCACAACACCAAGCGGTGAACGCTCAACCGTTGCAGACATATTGGCCATTAAGGCACCTGGTGCACGATGTGAGGTGCGCATAATTTCTTCGGCATGGCGAGCGGCCCAACCAATGTGATTAACGGTGTTTGCAACCTCTAATCGAGAATCGCTGAGCGGCTTACCTGTTTCTAAGGAAATCAATTCTGAAATCTGTTCTACATTGTTAATGATGAATGTGCTCCAGTTAAGCAACACTTTTTTGCGTCCGCTAAACCCTAATTTGATCCATTCATCTGATGCAGTGCGCGCCTGTTCAACTGCATGTGCAACCTCTTTGGCGGTAAAGATCGGATATCTACCCACGACCTGGCCATTAGAAGGATTAATAGAGGTAAAGGTTTTTGCCATGTCGTAAAGCCTAGTCGTGTATCGGTAGAATTTACAGCATGAGCCAAACGGTACGGCCGAGCAGTGTTTTCGATGCTCAGCGAACCCCATTTCATGTGTTGACCGAAGATGGAATTGATTTAATTGGCGAAGTTGCCGCTCCCTTGGGCACCTCAATCGGTGCAATTTTGTGCTTGCATCCGTTGCCAACCGCTGGCGGAATGATGGATAGCCACCTTTACAAAAAAGCCGCTAACCGACTTCCGGCAATGGCCGGCATCACGGTTGTTCGTTTCAATACACGAGGTACAACAAGTGAAGCAGGAAGCAGTACCGGTCAATTTGATAACGGGGTATCAGAGCGTTTTGATGTCGAGGCAATGCTGCGTTATTGCTTTGATACTTTGAAGTTAGAAAATGTCTGGGTAACTGGTTGGTCTTTTGGAACTGACTTAGCTTTGCAACATGCGAAAGACCCGCGACATAAAGGATTAATTCTGCTTAGCCCACCTCTTCGTACAACAACGGATACTCAACTTGAGTATTGGAATACAGATCCTCGTCCAATCACCGCACTTGTTCCAGAATTAGATGATTATCTTCAACCGCCTGAGGCACGAGAAAGATTTGCAATGGTTCCGAAGTTAAAAGTTGTCGCAGTTAATGAAGCCAAGCATTTATGGCTGGGAGAGCCGTCGGTTCACCGGGTTCTGTCTGAAATTACTTCGATCGTCAATGGTGTTCCAACAACACTTCCGCTGGAGTTTTAAGCCTTATTTGCTCTTGGGATTACAACTTCATCCAGAATAAGAATGATTGAAGCTGCTACTGGAACTGCAAGCAGTCCACCTACTAGGCCAAGCAAAGATGAACCAATTAATGCAGCAATAATTGTTACCGCGCCAGGAACAGACAGCGTGCGCTTCATGATGCGAGGTGTAACTACGTAGTTTTCAATTTGTACATAGACGACGTAGGCAACAAAAGCGACAACACCGATAAGCAATGACTGTGACAGTGCGATCAAGGTAAAGATTCCCGCCCCAATAAAGTGACCAATCAATGGAATAAGAGCAGCAACTAAAACAAACATACCGATCGCGATTGGCGAAGGCAGGCCAAGAACTGTTGAAAGAATAGTCACAAACACCGCCGCCATGGCAGCGATAAGAATCTGACTTCCGACGAAAGAGCCCATGCGAGCGATAATTGCATTTGTCAGCAAGCCAACCCGATCACGGCGACTAGCAGGGACCAATGAGAGCCCAAGATTTACGGCTTGAGGTAATGAGGTGATGAAGTACAGCGTGAGGACTAAAATAGTCAGCGCAGTAAAAAACCCTGAAAGGACCGATTTTCCTACTCCGATTACTCCACCAAATGTAGAAATCAACAGAGTTCCATCTGAGGTTACTGACTTTAATCTTTCTTGAAGGGTGTCAATCAAGCCATATTGATTATTAAGTTGGTTGATAGTTTCATTCTTCATTAAGTCTTGGAGTAGTTGTGGTCCAGATTGGATGAGATTTGTACCCTGACTAATCACCGGTGGAACAACAACAAGTGCAAAAAATATGACAAATAGAATTACTGAAGAAAAGATGACGGTAACTGCGGCATTTCGTGACATATTCCGCTTACGCAAAGCTTCAACGGCAGGATTTAAACCAGTAGCTAAAAACAGAGCGATCAAAATCAACACAAAAATTTGGCTAACACTTGCCAAAGCTCGCATTAATACGATCGCGGTCAGCGCTCCAAGAGTTGCAATAAAACCAAAGTAAAAGGGGTGTGATCGATTGATCGGTGCCCCCATGGTTCCGTAATCTGCCGCGGCTTTCTCTACCTTTGGTGCCCTAGTTGCTGCCTTCTTAATGCGCGTTGATATAGCCATAAGTACATTCTAAAGTGAATAGATCACACTTATAGAGACCGTGGTGTTCATGTTCCTGACACATTTGTGCGCGAGAATACCTACCATGGCGTTGCGAATTACAGGCTTGGGCGAGGAGATCGCTGCGGTTACTGGCCTACCTTGGCACTTGCCTCTTGAGCAGTGGCCTGAAGATCCGGCCCTAGCTGAAAAGCGCGGTATTTCCCGACATGTTGTGCGGTTGGTTCGGGCTAGCAATGATCCGGATGCAGAAGTCTATGCGGTCAAAGAAACGGTGTCGGAATTCGCAAATCGCGAGTACAAAATTCTGCGCGAACTATCGCACCTCAATGCGCCGTGCGTTGAACAGGTTGCAGTTGTCGAAGGTCGAGTCGATGCAAATGGTGAAGAACTTCCGTGCGCAATCGTCACTCGATTCTTGCCGTATTCATTGCCATATCGCGTATTGCTTTCTGGCGCGGTAACAGCTCAAGAGATTACAACGATGGCAAGCGCCCTAGCGTTACTGTTAGTCCGTTTACATTTACTGGGTTTTTGGTGGGGAGATTGTTCACTTTCAAACACCTTGTTCCGTCGTGATGCCGACGGCTTTGCTGCATATCTTGTTGATGCAGAAACAGGCGAGTTCCAGAAGACTTTAAGTGATGGTCAACGCGAACATGATTTAGATATTGTGCACTTTAATGTTGCTGCAGAACTTGAAGATTTAGCTCTCTCTGGTGTGCTGTATCCCGGTATGGAACCTGTGCGCGCATCTGATGCGGTCATTCGACGTTATCGAAGAATTTGGGCAGCATTAAAAGAAAGACAGCTGTTGGATCCAAAAGATCGACATGCAGTCGAGCGTGCAATGCGCCAGCTTCATGACCTAGGTTTTGCGGTAGAAGAGGTAGCGATAACTATCGATGGAGATACTCAGATGATTTCCTTTCAACCCAAACTTGTTGCTGCCGGATATCACAGCCAACGTTTGCGCGATTTGATCGGATTAAATGCAGAGGAGTTGCAAGCTAAGCGACTTCTGGCCTCCTTTGATCGATACAACGCCAGAGAAAACAAAGTTGGAATACCAATTAACGAGATGGCTAAAAAATGGATCTCAGAAGTCTTCGAGCCGGTTATTGGTAGAGTTCCTGACCATATGCGAGGTCGCGTAGAACGTGCGCAGATGTTCCATGAAATCCTTGAAAATCGCTGGTATTTAAGTGAAAAAGCAGGTTATGACGTTGGGTTAGAAGAAGCAACTGATAACTACTGTGCCGAAATCTTGCCAATGCGTCGCGACTCGGGCGTGGACATAGTTGTTCAATAGGTAGGATTACGCCATGAGCTTGCCACCCAACTTCGGTCAAGCCTTTGATTTAAGTTCTCTTACTAAGCCAAAGGTAGATCCATCAACTCCTTTGCCAGGTATCGAAGTTTCAGTTGAAAATCTAAGTAGTGAGATTCTGCCTTTATCCCTAGTGCGTCCCGTGATTGTATTGATGTGGTCACCGCGATCTGCAGAATCTGTTGAAATGATCAAGGTATTAGGAAAGTTAGTCGTTGATTACAAGGAAGCTTTTGCTTTAGCGCGTGTTGATATTGAAGCTCACCCTGAAGTCGCGCAAGCATTTCAAACTAAAGCAGTTCCTTATGCAGTTGCGATTATTGCCGAACAAATGGTTCCATTATTTGAACAGTCTTATCCCGAAGCACAAGTACGAATGGTGATGGATAAAGTATTAACTCTTGCTTCAGAACAAGGAATTGGCCAAGCACCAATAGAGCAGATGGAAATTGAAGAAATCCAAGCATTAGAGGCACTCGAAGCTGGTGATTACCTTGCGGCAGAAGCAGCCTACAAAAAGTGGTTATCTCGGAAACCGTCAGAAAGCCTTGCTAAATTAGGTTTAGCGCAAACGCAGTTGTTAATGCGCACAGAAGGTTTAAATCTTGAAGCAGTTATTGCAGAATCAACAAAGAATCCGAGTGATATTGCCTTGCAGTTAAAGGCAGCCGATGTTGAAATGGTAAACGGAGGAGTAGAAGCGGCATTTACGCGGTTAATACATGCCGTGCGAGCGACCTCTGCAGATGATCGTGCCAAGGTCAAAGATCACTTACTCAATCTCTTTGCCCTTGTAGACCCTAGTGACCCACGATTGGTGGCGGCTCGAAAAGAGCTAGCCAGTGCTTTATTTTGAGAAAATCATTAGCTATTGAGCAAGAACTCAACCTCATTAAGGCACTTTTCTTTCTATTTGGCCTCTTGATTATGTCCTGGGTCCCACGTTTCCCCGAGGTTAAGGCAAACCTTAAATTAACAAATGGAGAATTTGGTTCACTTGTAAGTATGGGTGCTTTGGGAAACCTTGTAGCTCTCTTAACAATAGGTCACCTAGTCCACAAATATGGAGCTCGGTGGATTCTTCAGATTTCATCGTTGTGTTTGGGAATTAGTCTAGTTTTCTTAACTCATAGCACTTCAAGTTTCGTCTTTCTTATTTTCATTGTTATTCAAGGTGGTGCCATTTCAGCTTTTCATATCGCTGTCAACGCCCAAGGCTTTTTTTTCCAAGATAGAACAAAGAAGCAGATCATTACACTTCTTAGTGGTTTTTGGAGCAGTGGAGCATTGATTACCTCAGTTATTGCGGGTTTGCTTGTCGATCGCGTAGCTTTAGGAACTTATTCAAATTTTCTTGCATTTTTTTGTTTCGCTCTTATGAGTTTCATCATTTACAGAATCTCGCCCAACCTTGTAAAAGCAGATGCAACCCCTGATGCCGAACATCGCGCACGTGACATGTTCAAGGGCTTTAAGATTGACAAGCAAGCTTCGGCAGCACTTTTGCTGGTGATCATGCTCGAATATGCCGTCAGTGACTGGGCCGCGATTTTTGTAAAAGAGGATATGAAGATAGTTGGGGGAATTCACACCCTGCCCTACATTCTCTTTACTTTAGCTATGATTATTGGGCGCTTGAATCTGCATAATCTTTTGCCGCGCTACACCATTAATTATCTAGTTGTACGAGCCTCACTACTCTCTGGGCTTTCATTCATCGCAGGTATAGTTGCCGTCAATTTGGTAGGGACATCCAACAAGACTTTAGTTATCGTGATTCTTTCAATCAGTTTTACTATCGCAGGTTTGGGCTCTTCATTTTTGGGCCCATCAGTAATGAACGCCGCAAATACGCGTTCAAAGTCCCCTTCTAGCGTAGTCATTGGCCAGATTGGCGTTATAAATATATTGTTAATTTTTATCGTCCGCTGGGTAGTTGCTTGGACGGCTCAAGTGACTTCATTATCGATAGCGCTACTGATACCAGCGGTTATGTTGCTAACAGTTCCTTACTTTGCGAAGATTTTTAAGAGCGCTTAAACCACACAGTTGCTAGCGGCGGTATTCGGACGGATGCAATCTGAGAAGCGCCAACAATCACGGGCTCATTACTGACCCCGCTTCCACCAAAGCTAACATCATCGGTGTTTAGCACTTCACTCCAGATACCCGCATTTGGAAAAGGTAGCTGGTAGTTCTCGTGGGGGACCGGTGAAAAGTTAGTAACACTTACCAGCGCTGATGCATATTCATCCCAACGGGCAAAGGAAATAACATTTGCTGCTCCATCATTACCAACTAACCAAGTGAAGCCTTCTGGGTTTGTGTCTTTTTCCCACAGAGCTGGCGTTGATTTATAGATCGCATTTAGTTCGGCAACTGACTTTTGAACTCCTTGATGTTCTGCGTATTCAGTTAAGTGCCACTGCAAACCGGCACTTTCCTTCCACTCATCATTTTGTGCAAATTCGCTACCCATAAACAATAACTTCTTACCTGGATGTGCCCACATGAATCCATACAGAGCACGCAGAGTTGCAAGCTTTTGCCAACGGTCACCCGGGAATTTATTCACGAGCTGACCCTTGCCATGGACAACCTCATCATGTGAAAGAGGCAGCATGAAGTTTTCGCTCCATGCATACAAGATTGAGAATGTAATTTCATTGTGGTGGTAAACGCGATGAATTGGCTCGTGCGATAGGTACTGCAAAGTGTCATGCATCCAGCCCATATTCCATTTGAAACCAAAGCCCAGACCGCCACCAGTTGTATCTGCAGTAACGCCAGACCAAGCCGTTGATTCCTCGGCGATCATCATGATGCCGGGGTGGGTTTTATAGGCTGTCGATGTTGCTTCTTGCAGCAACTGAACCGCTTCAAGGTTTTCACGACCACCATTTACATTGGGTAGCCACTGGCCTTCTTCACGTGAATAATCCAAATAAAGCATTGATGCGACTGCATCTACCCGTAAACCATCGATGTGGAACTCTGTTAGCCAATACAAAGCACTAGCTACTAGGAAATTTCTTACTTCATTTCTTCCAAAGTTAAAGATAAGCGTTCCCCAGTCAGGGTGCTCACCTAGTCGTGGATCAGCATGTTCATACAAAGCTGTGCCATCAAACTTTGCTAACGCCCATTCATCTTTTGGAAAGTGAGCAGGTACCCAATCCAAGATAACTCCGATTCCTGCGTTGTGTAAAGCATCAACTAAGAACTTAAATTCATCAGGTGATCCAAAACGAGAAGTCGGAGCAAAGAAGGAAGTTACTTGGTAACCCCATGACGGCCCGTACGGGTGTTCAGTAACCGGCAAGAACTCAACATGAGTAAATCCCTGTTGTTGGATGTATTCAACTAACTCGACCGCAAGCTCTTTGTAACTTAAGCCAATCTTCCAAGAACCAAGATGTACTTCGTATACAGACACCGCAGAGCGCCATGATTGAAATTGTGATCGATGAGTAATCCAGGCTTCATCTTTCCACTGGTAAGTGGACTCTTCGACTACAGATGCTGTTAGTGGAGGAATCTCGGTAGCACGTGCCATGGGGTCTGCATGATCGACCCAACGACCATCTATTCCACAGACAGCAAACTTGTATTTAGTGCCCACACCTATATCTGCAACAAAGATCTCCCAAATTCCAGATGATCCAATGCGATGCATTTGATGTGAATTACGGTCCCAAAAATTGTGATCGCCTATCAAAGAGACTGCTTGAGCATTAGGAGCCCAGACTGAAAAAGCAGTGCCCAGCAATGCTCCAGATTCATCGCGCTTGACCTGGGCACCAAGAGCTTTCCACAATTGTTCATGTCGGCCTTCTGCTATGAGGTACAGATCCAATTCACCTAATGAAGAATGTGGATTCAGGTATGAAGCAGGTCGCTGACTATCTTCACTCTGGCCCTTGAAAAACTTTGAGAAAACGCCCACGTTAGATCTTCACCGAAACAATGTGGGCAACTTTACCGACTGGTCGCGTTGGGTTAAGAGAAACATAGGTGTGAGGACTCCAGGTCATAGCAGATCCATCGAGCAAGTCTTTGACCTCAAATTCATTACTCGAAAATCCCAGAGCTTCCATATTCCAGTGGACCGTTGTTCCTTGAGCAAAGCTTGGATCCAGGTTAACAACTACCAATATCAAATCTTTACCATCACGTTTTGAGTACGCAACAATTGCATCAGAGTCTGTGTCGTGAAAAGTTAAGTTGCGAAGACGCTGTAGCGCCGGATGAGCCTTACGGATTGCATTGAGCTGGGCAATAAAGGGCGAAAGAGTTAAACCTTTCTTACCGGCACCTTCCCAATCACGAACCTTGATCTCATACTTTTCCGAGTCCAAGTATTCTTCGCCGCCTTCTTTAAAGGCGCGATGTTCGTACAGTTCATATCCGGCATACATTCCCCAAGAGGGGGTCAGAGTTGAAGCAAGAACAGCTCGCAAAGCAAACATCGCTGGGTTTCCACTTTGCAAGTGAAAAGGATTGATATCGGGGGTATTAACCCAAAAGTTTGGTCTAAAGAATGCACTTGTTCCCTGCGCAACTTCGCGGCCGTAGTCGACAAGTTCGCCCTTACTGGTTCGCCATGTGAAGTAGGTATATGACTGATGAAATCCAGCCTTGCCAAGTGCGTGCATCATTGCAGGGCGTGTAAAAGCTTCAGCTAAGAAAACCACTTCTGGGCTTTCTTTATGCACAATTGCAAGCACGTCTTGCCAGAAATGAACGGGCTTTGTGTGTGGGTTATCGACGCGGAAGATCTTTACGCCCTTTGAAACCCACAAACGAATGATTCGAAGAACCTCATTGCGGATACCTTCGTAATCATCATCAAAGTTGATGGGGTAGATGTCTTGGTACTTTTTTGGTGGGTTCTCCGCGTATGCAATGGTTCCATCTACGCGCTTGTTAAACCATTCTGGATTGCTCTTGACCCACGGATGATCAGGTGAAGTTTGCAGCGCTAAATCCATGGCAATTTCTAAACCATGCTTACCCGCAGCTTTAACGAAGTCTTCAAAATCCTTCATGGTGCCAAGTGCGGGATTAATCGCATCATGTCCGCCCTCAGAATTGCCGATCGCCCATGGGACTCCGCAGTCATCAGGCTTTGCATCAAGGGAGTTGTTCTTACCTTTTCGGTGTGAAATACCAATTGGATGAACTGGTGGAAGATATAGAACATCAAAACCCATTGCAGCAACGCCGGCTAAACGCTTTGTAGCTGTTGCAAATGTTCCGCTAACTACTGTTCCATCTGTATTCTTAACTGCACCTTCGCTGCGTGGGAAAAATTCATACCAAGATCCAACTAGTGCGCGATCGCGATCTGCTCGCACAGGATACTTTTCTGATTCTCCAGTTACGGTTCGATACTGCGATGTGCTTGATGCTTTTATTACAAAGTAGAAATCGCCTTCGGCGGGAACTGTGAATTGCCCTTCATATCGATCTGTTCCGGGCCAACGCTGGACTAGTGGCTGGCAGTCAACCATCTTGTCTTTAGCGTTGTACAGACAAACTTCGGCAGTAAGGATCTCATGACCTTCGATAATGATTGTTGCAGAGGCTGAGATCGTTTCTTTTGCGATCGCCTTTACCGCAACAAATTCTCCCCCGAAGTAAACCGCGGGGGAGATATCTGTGATTGGAATTCTAGAGATCAACCCGATCCTTCTGTATTGCCAGCATCTGCAGCTGAGACATCATGGATACGATACTTATCCATAGCCTGCGTGACAATGCTTTGCTTGATTTCACCTTGGTTACAGAGTTGCTGCAACACGGCCACAGCGATTGATTCAGCATCAACCTTGAAGTGACGACGAAGCGCACCACGGGTATCAGACAAACCAAAGCCATCTGTTCCTAATGAGTAGAACGGCTTTTCTACCCACGGAGCAACTTGATCTTGCACTGCACGCATGAAATCGCTGACCGCAATTACAGGACCCTTTGTATGGGCCAACTTCTTAGTGATGTAAGCGCTGCGACGATCTGTTGGATTGAGCAGATTATGGCGATCGGTTTCAAGACCATCGCGACGTAGCTCGTTCCATGAAGTTACCGACCACACCGCAGCGTTAACTCCCCAATCATCTGCAAGAAGTTGTTGTGCCTTAACCGCCCAGTTAACTCCAACACCTGATGCCAGGATTTGTGCATTCTTTTTACGCGAATTCTTGGCAGGTGAGAAAAGATAAATTCCCTTGAGCAAACCATCAACATCTAGATTTTCTGGCTCTGCAGGATGAACATAAGGCTCGTTATAAACAGTTAGGTAGTAATAAACATTCTCACTATTTTCACCATACATACGTCGCAGACCATCTTTAACAATATGGCCAAGCTCGTAAGCAAATGCTGGATCGTAAGCAACGACGGCAGGGTTTGTTGCTGCTAGTAGATGTGAATGCCCATCTTCATGCTGCAGACCTTCACCATTAAGGGTTGTACGTCCAGCTGTCGCACCGACAACAAACCCACGAACCAATTGATCAGAGGCTGCCCAGAAAGCATCTCCTGTGCGTTGGAAACCAAACATCGAATAGAAGATGTAAATAGGAATCATTGGTTCATCATGAGTTGAGTATGACGATCCGACCGCTGTAAATGAAGCAACAGATCCTGCTTCATTGATACCTTCGTGGAGAATTACACCCGAAGTTGATTCCTTGTAGGACAACATCAATTCACGATCTACCGCGGTGTACTGCTGACCATGTGGAGAATAAATCTTCATCGTTGGAAACAGCGAATCCATACCAAAGGTACGAGCTTCATCAGGAATAATCGGAACAATGCGATTGCCTAGACCTGGATCCTTTACAAGATCCTTCAGCATGCGAACAAATGCCATTGTTGTTGCGATCTCTTGATGACCAGAACCGCGCTTTACAGATTCGTATACAGAATCAGCTGGCATCGTTAATGGACGAGACTTAGAACGACGGCGTGGAATGGATCCACCCAGTTCTGCGCGACGTTCAGCCAAATACTTAGCCTCTGGAGATTCAGGTGATGGTTTGTAATACGGTGGTAAGTACTTATCTAACTTCTCATCAGGAATATCCAAATGCAATGTGTCGCGGAACTTTTGAATATCTTCAAGCGTCATCTTCTTCATTTGGTGCGTTGAGTTACGACCTTCAAAGTGTGAGCCAAGAGTCCAACCCTTAACAGTTTTAGCCAAGATAACTGTTGGTCGACCATTCTTTTGTGTTGCAGCTGTGTATGCAGCGAAGAGCTTCTGATAATCATGTCCACCGCGCTTGAGATTCCAGATTTGATCATCTGACCAATTAGCAACCATCGCAGCAGCACGAGGATCCCGGCCAAAGAAGTTATCGCGAACATACTTTCCGGATTCAGCCTTGAAAGTTTGATAGTCACCATCAAGGGTTTCATTCATAATCTTTACAAGTGCGCCTTCACGATCCTGCGCCAATAATGGATCCCAGCCACGGCCCCAAACGACCTTAATAACATTCCAGCCAGCACCACCAAAGATTGATTCAAGCTCTTGGATAATTTTTCCATTTCCGCGAACCGGTCCATCAAGGCGCTGCAAGTTACAGTTAATAACAAAAGTTAAGTTGTCTAACTTTTCACGAGTAGCAAGACCGATGGCACCTAAAGTATCTACTTCATCAACTTCACCATCACCAAGGAATGCCCAAACATTTTGATCACTTGTGTCCTTGATTCCGCGGTTGTGCAAGTAACGGTTGTAGCGGGCTTGATAAATTGCATTCAGTGGTCCGATACCCATTGATACGGTTGGGAATTGCCAGAAGTCGGGCATTAAACGTGGATGAGGATAAGAGGAAAGTCCGCCGCCTTCATGTGAAAGTTCCTGGCGGAAACCATCGAGTTGGTTTTCTGTTAAGCGACCTTCAAGAAATGCACGCGCATACATTCCTGGACTTGCATGTCCCTGGAAGAAAATCTGATCTCCACCACCCGGATGATCCTGGCCACGGAAAAAGTGATTGAAACCAACTTCATACAGAGCAGCAGATGAGGCATACGTCGAAATATGTCCACCGACTCCAACACCTGGACGTTGTGCTCGGTGAACCATCATTGCTGCATTCCAACGATTGATGCGGCGAATCTTTCGTTCTAGATCTTCATCACCAGGAAATTTTGCTTCATGCTCTGGCGGAATTGTGTTGATGTAATCGGTTGCACGAAGAGCTGAAATTCCAACATTGCGTTCTTGGGCATGGTTCAAGAGATTGAGCATTAGGTAGCGAGCGCGAACCGGACCAGCTGCCTTGAGAGCGGCATCAAAGGAGGCTCGCCATTCTGCAGACTCTGATGGATCGGTATCTACCAGTTGCTCAATATTGAGATCGGGCGCCTCGAAGTTTTCGCTCATGGGCTTATTCTCGCCCTTACAGCCCCCTAAGTGGAAATTGGGAAGGTGTGAAATTGAGCCAGTCTTCCTCTTGCGCTCAGGCTCGGCAAAGTGTGGACTTAGCCCGTGCCTACACGGATGGGATTGGCCAAGGATGACCTCGTTTTAGAGGTTGGCCACGATAGTGACTGCGATTCCACACTTCGAGATCAAATCA
>Ga0315909_10003948_pt1 | contig 17760 bp, 12 predicted proteins | sample LakEriMetagenome_11_FD_203527 | JGI IMG/M metagenome (GOLD analysis project Ga0315909, IMG submission 203527) | Freshwater fungal communities from buoy surface, Lake Erie, Ohio, United States - Buoy 2 MA125 | ecosystem: Environmental > Aquatic > Freshwater > Lake | place: USA: Lake Erie, Ohio...
TATGCGATGTTATTAATTCAAAAATTGATGATTTGGCAAGAAAATTTGCCAATAAAGAAATTGGATATTCAAGATTTCAATATGAGGTTGATGAGCTAATAAGAAAAGTAGAATCGGGTGTTGATGATGCTGGTAAAAAAATACTAACCTCTAATGAGTTAGCGGGTTTTTCACAAATTAAAAAAAATCTAGATAATCTAAAGAAAACTTCAGATAGTATTGATTCATATAAAACCGCAGTAAAAAACACAATCAATAATACAGGTTCTTTAAGTGACAGACCTTTATCAAGTGCAAAAAATATTAAAACAAAAATTATTGATAACATTGATTGGGATACCATTGGCAAAACTCAAGAATATTCTGATTATGTTTTTAAAAATTCATCGGAAGTGAATGATACTTTGTCATCATTTGATTCAGATTGGTTATCTAAAACTGAAGATCAAATAAAAAAATTTATTGATACGTATAAAACAATTGATGTGTATGCTGAAAACATTAAAAAGATAATGAAGTCTTATTTTATTGAAAGCGGTATTGAGGAAACATTGGCTGAAAACCTATCAAATATGTTCAAAACATGGACAAAGGAAAACCCAAACATAAATAAACATTTTCCAAATGTTGCTCCCGTTGTTGATAACAAAACGGCTAAAACAATAGAAAGAAGAGTAGGGCCAGGATTTGGATCAAATACAGAAACATTACCTGAAAATTTAGCTAATAGGTATTTTGAATTGGTAGGAAAAAATGTAGATGAATTAACTGAAGAAGAAAAATTATTCATTCAAGGAGTCGAAGATTGGAAATTGGGTAAAAATGTTGATTTTAACAATCTTAAAAAAGAAGAGGAGGTAATAGAAACCGGTGGTACAGATGTAAATTCAGATGATATGGATGACGCAACTTCTGGAGAAATATACGAACTTTTTGGTAAAACTAGAGATCAGGTAGATATTGAAGGGTTAAATGCCGTACAAAATCTCGGAATAAAACTTTCAGATATGGCGGACAAACCAACAGATCCTGATGTTATTTTAGGTAATAAAATAAAAAATGCAATTAGAAAGGGTAAAAAGTTTGAATCGGCGACCGATGAAGAAATAACTTCCGCTTTAAAAAATTTAGGTCTAGAACCTAACGAAATTACATCGATTCTAAAAAGAATAAAAAACCCAATAAAAGGTTATAGTGTTTGGTACAGATTTTATTGGAGAGTAGTGGAGCCTTTATTTAGAGGTTGGATCGCAGCAGCTAAAAGATTAATACAAACTTTTAGTTTAAAACCGCCAACAACTAAAGAAATAACGGTTGAATTTATTAAATCTGCAGAAAAAGCTCTTGTTAATTTTGACTCAACAATAGAAAAACCAAGTTATTACATTGCGCAATTAAGAGAATTAAGAAATAAATTCCAAAAAATAAGTTCGGTGGACCCTGAAACTTATAAATATTATTCATTACTTTTTTCTGATTGGGATACATACATGAGAAAAAATTTAACCGGTCAACAATTAACTGATTGGGAAAAATTTTCTCAAAAACTAACTAGTGGTGGGGATTCAGATTATTTTGGATTTATAGACAAGACTTGGAAGGAAATGTTAGGTAAGGAACTTAAAGGTACCCAAGAAGGTGATATGTTGGATAGGGTGATTAAAGGGTCAACTATTAAAAGGCCAAGTTCATCGGTAATTAAAATATTTGAAAATATAATAAAAGATCCTTCAGTTGAGAAATTTTGGTTAAAATTACTTAAAAAAGCTGTTAGTTGGTTTTTTACAAATTTTTTTACAACACCAAGGCAGATGGAGGAATTTTTTATACAAAATAGATACGGTAATGCTAGTTTTTACGGTATAAAATTGCCGGTTGAAGTAACTAATTTATTGAAAACTCAATTATATAGATGGGTATATGTACCTGCTTGGACATATTTTGGTTATATTTTAATAGATACTGTTATGACGATCTCAACTGGTGCAGATTGGGGTGATGCCGATTTTTTTGATATTTGGAAAGGAGTTAATATGTCAGGAAGGGAATTTAATTTGGATAAAAATGTTTATGAGGAACTACCTGAATGGTATAAAGTAATGAAAAATATAGGTATTTTTCATTTTACACCTCCATTCTTTGACTTATCAGCTTTAGGTATGGCGGTGGCACAATCGGACAATGAGGAAAAATTTGAAAAGGGATCTGAAAAAACTAAAAGACTTGTAAATGAAAGTTATGAAAAAAGTTTACAAAAGGCTAATGAACAGGCTTTGAATAAATATAACCAAATGAGCTCGGAAGAACAAAATCAATTACAAAAAGATGCATTACTCCCAAGTATAACCTTAATGCTTCAAAATTCATCATATTATTTACCATTTTTAACGACAGAAGAAGCTAAATTTATTTCAGATAGAATAGAGTTTAGACCTTCAATACCATTAACCGCAAGAGCATCAATTAGTCAAAAGATTGGAAAAATAGACATGGAAAAAGTTACAGACGTACAAACAGTAGAGTTAGATGACAAAGACATAATAGTTGTAGGTAATGTTATTTTAAAGGGTAAAGACGGAGATTATTTAGCAATACCTGTTAGTAACCAACATGATCCAGATAATATTAGAAACAAAACAACAAACCCTAAAATAAAAGGATATTGGGCTTGGATTAAACCAAAATTTAATGACTTAAAAATAGGTACTTCAAGAAAGTATTATGATTTAAAAGAATTTGTGGAAGAAAATAAATAATAATTAATAATAAGATGAGTAAAAGATTTGACGAAGATAATTTTAAACACTGGAAAGACACATTCAAGTTCCAATCATACGATGAGGAAAATGGTGAGTATAAAGATGTTAAAATTAAAATGGAAGATGTAATGGATAGAATTGACCATTACAGAAAAAAATATGACGAAGATGATGCCTTTGTTAGAGCAGTAGTTGACACTCATGAAGATGTTGTAAAAATTATGTTTACAAAAGATTTGGCACACTTAACAGAATCAACAAGATTGGTTGGGTTTGCAAAACTACTTCAAAACATAACTGAAAGTAGAGGTGAAATGGAAATATGGTCAGTTGCTAGACCTGCAGATGGAAACTGGTTTTTAGTAAAAGGGTCTTTCAATAAAAGACAATTAGCAAATATGGATTTACATAAAAAAGAAAGACCAGATAAAGAACCTGAACATAGAGAAAAACCCGAACAAGGGTTAAAAAAAAAAGAAGAAAGCGCAATCCAAACACTGAAGACTAATGAAGTTCAAGGACTTGAGTTACTACCCGTTAAAATAAAACAAAAGGTAAAAGAAAAAATGTCCAAAGGATGGACAACTGAAACTCCTTTTGATTTTTTTAGTGATTTTTATACAACAAGTGAAATAAATTCAGTTTTTAATGAAAAAATTAAAATTTATAAACTTAAAGCCACTCATGAATTTTTTAACGCATTAAAAGAACATTCGGCAAAAATATCACTGAAAAGAGGGTTATGTAGGGCAATTTATTTGGCAAAAAATGATTCAGATATAACGCAAGATCAAGAAAAAGTCGTGAAACACGTTATTAATAGATGTGATCAAAAATTTGAAGGTAAATTAGGAATTTATAGGTCACAACCGAATTAAACAAATTATCAAATATTTATTGTAAATGAAAAGAAGTTTACAAATAAGCGAGGATGAAAAAAAATACATCCTAAACAAATATAACTTATTAAAAGAGGCTCTAGACCCTAGAGTAAAATCAATTACTTGCGGAAGTGGTAACACTGAAAAAGGTCAAGGATTGGATTGTGTAATTGAATATACAAACGGAGACACTTTTGAAGGAATGACCCAAGATGGGCTACCTCAAAGCGGTAGATATACATTTAAAGATGGTCATTTTTATTACGGATCTTTTGAATTTACTGAAAGTCATTCCAAAATACACTATAAAGGATGGGGTATGGATGGTGACGCATATACAAAAGTTGATACTGAAGATTTAATTGATTATCACAAAAAATTTATTGGTTCAGAAGAAGAAGAGGAAGAAGTCAAACCTGAAGTCAAACCTGAAGTCAAACCTGAAGAAGTTGTAAAACCCAATGAAGTTACTATTTCTGACGAGTTAAGAAAAAAATGGGAAGGGTGTACAAAAACTCAAGACCCGGCATTTCATTTTGCTGGAGGAAAAACAGGAAGTAAAGATTTAGGCACATTAACTAAAATGCCTGAAATGGGATTTGCAAGATTCAAAGGAACCGTTGATGGTAAAAATATTGAGTTTAGAGGATGTTTTGATAAGTTCAAAATGATTAGCGGGTTTGAAACAGGAGATAGAGGGTCTTTTGATGGTTATTACTATACAGAAGATGAAACCGCATCATTTTTTCTTGGTGATGAAACTAAGGGAAATAAATTCATGTGGGGTCAATTAAGTAAGTCTAAAGATTATAAATTTCACGATGCCGATTGGGTCTACACGGGTAGTTTTGTTGATGGTAAAATCAACGGGACTTCTAAAGATACTCCACCTGTTACTGCTGACCTACATTTTGGGGATATTAAATTTAGTGACGGTAAAAAATATGAAGGAGATTTTGAAGGAGAACAAATAAACGGTAAGGGAATTTTCTTATTTCCAAATGGAATGAAATTGGAAGGAAATTTCAAAACAAATGCCGAAGAAGGTGTTACTATAAGTGTTACCACAAATGAAAATCAGTTTATTCCCGACATATTCAAATATAATGAAACGTACAAACATGTTACAAAAAAAGAAGAGAAAAAAACAGTCGGAGCAATAAAGACAAGTAATTTTAATGGTATTACTAAATTTAAATTTAATTTAGAAAGTAAAAAAACAGGTAAGAAAAAAGATTTTCAAGGACCACTACCTTATGTCTTTGTAAGAATAACTAATACCAAAGATAGAAAAATCTTTTTTGAAACTAAATCTGACTCGTCAGGTAATTTTAAAATACCAAATGTACCATACGGAACCTACAAATTATTTTTTGCGGTGGATGGTAATATTAGAGAATTTATTTATAAAAAATCAAAATATGTGATTAACAAAGAAGAACAAAAAGTTAGTGTTCCTCTTAAACCATCAAAATATTTATATAAATCTCTACGTTTTGATGTAATTAATTTTGATAGATCTGAAACAAGGTCAGATGGTAGTACCTTTTTACCAGGTACGGGTGCAGAAACATATGATTTATTAGGTATGACCAATGAAGAAATGATAGAATACGTATTTTCAAGTATTCATCAAACTGACGACAAAGATTGGGCATCTGATTTAATTGCTGGTAGATTTGAAAAAAAATATGGTGAGGTGACAAGTAAAGAAGCATGTTTAAGAGAATTTAAAAACTACGCCGACATAATCAGAAAAATACAAAAAAAGGAAATAGATTTAGAAATACTAAAAAAACCAGGTAATGATTTACAACCAACTAAAGAATATCTAAAAAAATGTGTACAAGTTTATGGTAAACAAATCAACGACAAAGATGATGTAAAATTAGTTGCAAACCCACCTGGTGAAGCCTATGGTTATGGGGTAAGATTAGAAAATAAAAATAAACAAAATATTTATAAAGATATGGGACTTTCAAGAACAATAAATAAAGTTATTATTGAACACGCGGAAAAGAAAAAAACTTTAATCCAAGAGTCAAAAATTATAAAAAACAGATTGAAAATGATCTCTGAAAGTTATAATTTAAATCGCAAATCAGAAAGAAGATTGGCATTTAATGAACTAAAAAATGAAAAAATAAAACTTATTAGTTTAGGGTACGATAGAAATACTGTAAAAGAATCTTTTATAGATGTTATGAAAGGTTTATTTGGTAGTACAGGACAAGACCCAATTGCTGACTTTAAAAAAGGTTTAAGTGAAAAATTATCTACTCCTATTGATTTAAAAGTTATTGCAAATGAACTTGATAGTGCAATTATAGAAGAGGCATTTAAAAGTGAAAACCCAAAAGATTTAATAATGGAAACAATATTAGAAAAAATAAAAGAAAAGATAGATCCACAAATTGAAGTTGTATTTCAAAATATAAATAAAAAGATGGAAGACTTTCGCAATGCCGTTGGCGGGTTACAAGTATAACGGCAGAAACTTTGGGTAGAATCTTAGTTTCATAAACCTTAAAGAAAGGGAGGTGTTCTAAATCTAAGAAAGGTGTTCCGAAAGGAATACCTTTTCTTTTATTAGGGTATTTATAATATATGGAATTTAATATCAGAAAAAATGCAACCTTACCATATTTAGAAGTTGATTTATATAAATCAGGAAGGTTAGATTATAATCAGAAAAATACCAATCTAAATAATGCGACAATATATTTGTACATGAAAAATGTGGAAACAGGAATATATAAAATCGCAAAGGGAACTTGTGTGTATTCACAAGAAAATGATTCTATTTATTATCAATTCACAAAAAAAAATAGTTCGGAAGTAGGTAGATTTGAAGTCGAATTCAAAGTAACAAATGAGCAAGGTGAAATCACGTTACCATTAACCGAAAAAATTTTTGTTAATGTTTTAGAATCATTTTCAAATAGTGACTTTTGTTGCGGGCCAAATGTTATTACTCCTGTTATTACACAAACACCTATTCCACCGACTCCGACACCGACACCGACTCCGACACCTATTCCAGGACCTGCAAATCCAAATATTTACTACGGTAAATTTGCAGGGCCTACTATAACTTCAGGTGATGTGACATCTTTGAATATTAGATACACAAATACTGCCGTTGGTTCATATGTTGATTTTGTTGCTGATTCAGGTTGGGGTTATATATTGATACCTACAACATTTACGCAACCATCTAATTTTGTAAATAGTGTTGGTGGTTGTGACGGTATTAGTATCCCAACAAATAATATTGGAACGATTGTCGTTAATGACATAAATGGATTCCCAGTAACATATAATGTTTATAGAACATTTAATGATTTTGTGGGTCAGATATATAGTTATATGTGTATATAAATGAGTAGTTTTAGTTTATCAGGTGGTGTTGAAGTTTTGGGATTTATTTCTCCAACCGACAGTTTAGATACATATGCTGTAATTGATCCACTGTATGGTATTGATGGGTTTAGAAATGTTAACTTACTAAGTGATTTAAATTTAATACCTGCACCAAGAAGACGTGCGGGTATGGTTGTTGGTGTTAGTGGTGGGACATCTTATTATAAACTAAATTCATCGCCTTGGAATTATAATTTTACTGATTGGTCAGTTTTTAACACAGGTGGTGGGGGTAATTTGAGTGGGGATTATCTACCTTTGAGTGGTGGTACAGTTACGGGAAATACCGTATTTACTTTGGGTTTAAGTGCAAATACAATATCTGCAACAACATATCAAAATTTACCAATAGATATTAGAGTAACGGGAGGTACATATTCAAACGGAACAACAACATTTACAAATAACACAGGAGGTACGTTTAATGTTAATGGTTTTTATACAGGAGAAACAAGTTATGTTAATTCTTTAACTGCCGGTTTTGGTTTATCTGCCGATACAACTACAGGTGTTATAACAATTATAAATACAGATCCCGACCAAACGGTAGTTTTAAACGACGGTACTAATATAAGTGTTACAGGGACCTACCCTAACTTTACAATAGACGTTACAGGACTAACCGATTTCAATACATTTACTACTGGATTTACATATCAAGATAATACATTTACAATTTTAGATAATTCTGGATCAACTTATAATGCAACAATAAATTCAGTAACAGGATTAACAGTAAATGGTACATTATCCGCAACAACAATATCTGCAACAACATATCAAAATTTACCTATAACTACCGATGTATTTGTTACAGGTGGAACATATTCTGCAGGAACCTCAACATTCACAAATAACACAGGAGGTACGTTTAACGTGACTGGATTTTATACGGGAGAAACAAGTTATGTTAATTCTTTAACCACCGGTTTTGGTTTATCTGCTGATACAACTAATGGTGATATAACTATTATAAATACGGACCCTGACCAAGTTGTAACAATAAGTGGTGGGACTGGAATATTAACCGGAGGTACCTATCCAAATTTCACAATAGAAAATACATTACCCGACCAAACAGTAGTTTTAAACGATGGAACAAATATAAGTGTAACAGGAACATACCCTAACTTTACAATAGATGTCACAGGTTTAACTGATTTTAATACATTTACTACAGGTTTTACATATCAAGATAATACATTTACAATCTCTGATAATTCAGGAAACACATTTGATGCTACATTTACAGAAGTAACAGGTTTGACCGTAAATGGTGATTTGAATATTACAGGAACGACATATTCTAATACAATATCTGCGACAACATATCTTAATTTACCTATAACTACAGATGTATTTGTTACCGGTGGAACATATTCTGCGGGCACCTCAACATTTACTAACAATACGGGAGGCACATTTAGTGTTTCGGGTTTTGTTACAGGAGACACCTACGTAACGGGATTAACATTTAATACAGGAAATTATAATCTAACTATTGGAAGAAATGATGGTGTTTTATTCACCGATAGTTTGGCAATATTAGCGTCTGATTTAACCGTAACGGGAGGAACATACGATCCAAATACAGGCATTGCGACGTTCACAAATAACACAGGTGGTACATTTAATGTTACAGGTTTTTTAACAGGATTCACAGATACTTTTGTAACTGGAGGAACATACAGTAATGGTACTGCAACATTTACAAATACAAGTGGAGGAACATTTAATGTTAGTGGGTTTTATACGGGAGGAACTGATGTGTTTGTTACTGGTGGAACTTTTTCTGCAGGAACCGTTACATTTACTAATAATACAGGTGGAACATTCAATGTAACAGGATTTACAACAGCACCAAACTTATCAAAAATTTTATTTGTCGACCCTAATGGTAATGACTCAACAGGAACCAAAGGTAATATGAATTTACCTTATTTAACTTTAGAGGCCGCAAAATCAGCATCAACAACGGGCGATACAATTTATGTTTTTCCTGGAACATATACCGTTACAACAACGGCAACGGAAGGGTTGGCAAAGGATGGTATTGCATATTATTTTTCTCCCGATACCATAATCAATAAAGCAACTACAGGAGATATATTCAGAACCAACGGTTTTATATATGGTTTTAATGTTTATGGTTATGGTAATTTTAATAAAACAACAAATACTGGTAGTGTGTTTTCCTCAAACAATATCCTCGTCTATGGTTCCGTAACAGGTTATGGTTCGTTAGTTGCGGGTTCAGGATATACAACAGGATTAAAAACAACAACAACTACAGGTGCGGGAACCGGACTTGTTGTGAATGTGACATCAGTAAATGGTTCAGGTGGAATTACCGCATTGAGTATATCTAATCCTGGATCAACTTATAAAGTTGGTGATGTAATCACTATAGTTGGTGGTGCGACTCCAGCAACAATTACCGTAACATCAATAACCGCTGATTTTAATTCAGATGCTGATATATCTTTTGAGGCTAATGATTTATACTCTACAGTAGCATCTAATGTTTTTGATATTAGATCTACTGCTAGATTTACCGCAAAATTTAATAATTTATTAACAACAGTTGCAGGTGGAGGGGGGTTCTATATTGATGCTTCTATTGTAAATATAACAATGTACTCAATCGTAGTCACAGGTGGTAGATCTTTTGGTGGTGCGTCAGGTTCTTTGGGTGGTATAGCGTCAAGTACTTTAACAGTAACAGGGTATTTAATTTCATCGACATCTTTAAACTCTGCTAGTGCGATTTCTATATCTGCCGCAAGTACAGCCACCTTCAATGTAAATACTATAAATTGGACAGGAAGTGGTCAATTTGCAATTGGTTTGAATAATGCGACCGTTACTTTAAACGTCTCAAGTGTTACAAGTATTTCTGGTCAAGCTGGTCCTGCAACTGTTTTTTTAAATGGTTATGCCGGAAGTATATCCGGTGCTTTAAATCTTTATGGTGGTATGGTTGGAGTAGTTAATGGAATTACTGCGGGAGATGTTATTACTACTTATTTTGGTACAAGGTCAAATGCTGCAGGTGTTTTGATAACCGTATCTGGAGGTAATGTTGTTTTACAAATGCAAAACCAAGACACAACAACTGGACTTGCAATTTCTGGAGGTATAGTAACTTTAAACGGTAATTGGACTAATGATGATATATCGACAGACGCTCAATTAACAGGAGGAATTCTAATAATAAACGGTGATTATGAATGGGGTGGACCTATTTATACATCTTCAAGGGTTTATGGTGTAAATGTCGCAGGAGGAACTTTAGTTGTTAAAGGTACTATTAGAGTTAATTCACCATCAACAACTGCGGCATATTCTTTAGATGCGTCACCTATACAATTTTCATCAGGTAAAGTAATAATTAATGGAGGAACACTTATAAGTAATGTACCACAAGCAACCCCCGTAAGAACCATTAGTGCTAATAATTCTGTAACCTCAATTGGTAGTGGTGTTGCCGGTGCGGGATACACCACAGGCACAAAATCAACATCAGGTGGCACAGGTACCGGACTAACCCTTAGTGTTACAAATGCGAATGGTATAACAAACACAACTATTGTTAATAGGGGAAGTGGATACACTATTGGTGATATTATAACTGTTTTAGGTGGAACAAGTTTAGCAACTTTTGTTGTATCAGCAGTACTTGAGTTCAAAGTATATTCTTCTGGTATGAATACTAATTTAGTTCAAAATGGAGGCACTTTAACCGGCAAAAAGAAAAAAATAAGGGTTAATATTGTTGCGGTAATAAATACTCAAATTCAACTTAATGATAATTTAGGTAGTGGTAATATTATTTTTACCGCAAACGCAACAACATTTCCATCATTGTCACAATTAGCTCAAGCGTTAGTAACGAGTATAAATGCAAACGCAATACAAATAACGGCATCTCAAGATATACCAGGAACCGATACTTATTTTTATTTAGAATCTGATTCCGCAGATTTAGGGTTTACCTCTTCTGGTGGTATTAATATAGGTGAAATTGGGTTAGTACCAGGTATGTACCCAATAGTGCCAAAAGTTTTAGGAACAATAATAGAAGATGTTGATGTTGAATAACACTCAACCATAATTCCTTTCAAACAATATTTAGTTACTAAGATATTTATTAAATAAAACATAATGGCTAATAAAAAAATATCCGAATTACCATATATTAATAGTGGAGAGATATCAGGTAATACATTAGTGCCTTTGGTTACCTATTTCAGTGCAGCGACAGGAGACACCGTTCACACATATATAACAGACTTACAAAATTATTTAACTTCAGGAATAACGGGTAGTACCGCAAGTGGTAATTATTTACCTTTAAGTGGTGGAACTGTAAGTGGGGGGACTATATTTACTGCAGGGATAACCGCAAATACTATAAGTGCAACAACATATCAAAATTTACCACCAGCAACTTTTTCAGGTGGAACCGTTACCGGACCAACAATTTTCACAAACGGTTTAACTGCAAATACAATATCCGCAACAACATATTTAAACTTACCTGGCGGTTTATCAGGTGAATACTTACCATTAAGTGGTGGAACCGTAAGTGGGGCGACTAGATTTTTAAGTGGATTAACGGCAAATACAATAAGTGCCGATACTCTTACAGTTACAGATAATATTAGTTCAACAAACAGAACCTTATATAGGGCACCTTCAGGTGGATTTTTAGAGAGTGTTGATTATGGAAATAGTAAATTATGGGGTGTATATTCGCCATCAATTGATTGGGAGTTAAGACAGATTTTTGATGAACAGGGAACAATGGCCATTAATTATTCTGGTGTTACGAGATATTTGATGGATGATACAGGTCAACAATCAGTGGATTGGCAATCAAGAAAATTATACACTTTTATAGGTGATGAAGTTTTTGATTGGGAAAATGGAATTTTAACTGGTCAAACAAATATTCAATCATCTACAATATCCGCAACAACATATTTAAACTTACCTGCAAGTCTTACAGGTCAATATCTACCATTAAGTGGTGGTACTGTTAGTGGAACTACATATTTTACACAAGGTGTGAGTGGTAGTACTGTTAGTGCAACAACATTTAATTTTAATACAACGTTTACGGGATCAACACTTGTTGGTCAAATGACTTGGAATCAAGACTTTGGTGTTCCTCAAGTTGGAATGGTAGGAGGTAATGTCGTTCAAAAGGTTGGTGAAAATGTTTTTGCATATGTTAAAAATGTTGAAACATCTACTTTAACTAAAGGTGAAGTTGTTTATATATTTGGGGCCAGTGGTGATAAAATATCAGTTAAAAGAGCGTCAAATACAGGTGACACAACGTCTTCAAAAACATTAGGTGTTGTTGCAGAATCAATAACTGCCGGTAGTTTAGGTTATGTAATAACACAAGGGACATTAGATGGTTTAAATTTAGGCGCATACACCGCTGGTGATATTTTGTGGCTAAGTTCCGTTCCAGGTCAATTTACTACGGTAAAACAATACGCACCATATCATTTAGTTTTTATTGGTGTCGTACAGAGAGCAAATGCAGGAAATGGTCAGTTATATGTTTTACCACAAAATGGATATGAATTAGATGAACTACATAATGTTGCAATAACAGGAGCAACATTTGGTGACATATTAACCTACAGTGCATCGGGAAGTAATAACTTATGGGTTTCAACTAAAACATTAAACGGATCATATACAATAACAGGAAATACAACAATAGGAGGTAATTTAACTGCAACAACAATATCTGCAACAACATACCAAAATTTACCAACAGATATAAGAGTTACAGGCGCATCATATTCTAATAATACATTTACATACACAAATAATACAGGAGGAACATTTAATGTTCTATTTAATACGGTTACAGGATTAACAGTTAATGGAAATTTAACTGTGACAGGTAATACAAATGTAAGAGCTTTTACAGGAACAACAGGTTATATTTCAGGGTCAGGTCAAAATATTCTAACAGTTATTGGTTCAGGAAATAGTACAACATCACCATTATTTAGCGTTCAAGGATCAAGTGGTGAATTATTTAGTGTGACTGATAGTTTAGTTGGGTCGTTATTTAGTGTAAATGACATATCAGGTCTTCCAATAATGGAAGTATTTTCAGATAACACAACATTATGGGGCTCATATCAAGCACCATCATTAAATACAACAACAAGAACAAGTTTAACCGCAGGAACAAATACGATATATTCAATACCAACAAGCGCATACACTGGAGCATTTTATGAATACACTTTAATTAGTACAGGAACAACAGGTGCAAGGGCAGGTCAAATTATGTCAATATGGAGTGGATCGACTGCAAACTTTACAGAAACCTCGACAACCGATATTGGAACAACGACAGGGGTAACGTTCACAGTTGCCGTTAGTGGAAATAATGCGGTATTAAGTTCATCTGCAACAACCGCAGGATGGACAGTTAAAACAATTATAAGGAGCATATAAAAATGGCTTTTAGTTATTCACCAAAAATAGTTACAGATGGTTTAATTTTATGTTACGACCCAGCAAATACAAATTCATTTGTAAGTGGGTCAACATCTATGTATGACTTAACAAAAAATGTTTATACTTCATCACTTATTAATGGTCCGGTATATAGTGGTGAGGCTATGGGTTCAATATCTTTAGATTTGACTGATGATAGGATAGAATTTTCTAATTTAGGTAATATAACTGATGGTACCGTTAGTATCTGGTTTAAAAACAATTCTGCCGTTACTACGGCAACAACAAATGCATTTATTTTTGAATTTACAAGTGGAGCAACATTAGGTACTCAAAATTTTACAGCAGTTTTAGGTAATGTTGCATTTGCTGCATCAAGAGTGGAACTATTAAGTGTTTATTTATGGAGCAATATTAGTACTGTTGTTGGGTGTTACACTGCGTCAGATTTACCAATAACAGGATCAACCATACCCGTTGGTTGGTATAATTTGGTTGTCGCTAGAGATTCTGTTGGTACACGAGTTTATTTTAATAACGTTTTATTAGGAGCTCCCAGTCAAGGGGTTAATATATCAATAATACCAACTTCATCAGTTCCTTTTATTTTTTCTTCTTGGAATTGGAACGCAAATAAAATAGGTAGAATATTAGGTGGATTATCTTCCCATTTTAGTGTTTATAACAGAGCATTAACAACCGCAGAAGTAAACAGAAATTACCAAGCATTAAAAAATAGATTCGGATTATGAGTGGAAACGTAAAGGGTAGATTAATAAGAGACGGTTTGATTATTTATTATGATCCGGCAAATACCTCAAGTTATGTTAGTGGTGATACCGTTGTTTATGACATATCAAAAAATGGAAAAGACTGTAGTTTGATAAATGGTGTTACTTATTCTGACTTGGTTTTTGGTTCTTTAAGTTTTAATGGTGTGGATAACTATGGTATTGTTCCTGCGATTGGTTTGTTAAATAATTTTACAGTTTCTTGTTGGTTTAGAATAATTGGTCCTTCTACCGCCTCTACGATTAACCAATATGCTAGTTTGTTAACAATTGGTAGTACTCAAAAAATTTTAGTAAGAACTTCAAATACCCCTTCGTTACGATACGCATTGGTGTCTATGGGTACCGACGGTAATGACTACATTAGTACAAATATATACACTTATAATACTTGGAATAATTTAACTTTTACTTATGATTCGATTACTGATAAGGGTCGCATCTATTTAAATAATGTTAAAACGGAATTTACTAATTCGACTGTAAGATACACAAATTCATCTCGATATATTGGAACACAGACTGTTCCGCCATCCACTGCAGAATATGAGTATATTTTACGTGGTAATATCTCTAATTTTCTTATATATAATAGAGAATTATCTGAGGTAGAAGTTACTAATAATTATAATACACTTAGGGGGAAATTTGGAAGATAAAATATATATTAATATGGAAACACAAGATTACGAACAAAGACAATTTATGATATTTAACGTATCAGAATTACCACTTATTGATTTTTCACAAGTATTAGAAACATCAATAGATACGGTTAGAAGAAGTATTGATGGGACAAAAACATTTGTAAAGTGGGACGGAAATACCATTCCATCAAGTGTTGATTCATTAACAACAAAAGAAGGTCCTTACACTTATGAAGAGATTTTGGTAATTTTATCGGGACCTGAATGGACAAGTAATGAATTAATATGAGTACAGTAGGTGGTGGAGTTAATATTGTAACTAATGACCTTGTATTATATTTAGATGCGTCAAATACAAAATCTTATGTTAGTGGATCAACCACTTGGAATGATGTTAGTAGAAGTATAAATAATGGTAGTTTAATTAATGGACCTACATTTAATTCTGCGAATGGTGGAAGTATAGTTTTTGATGGGACGAATGATTATGTTAAGGGTGATAGTATTTTTAGTGTTTTAAATGGTACAAATAAATTGTCACTATCGATGTGGGTTAATGTTACGGATTTATTAAGTAATAGGATTTTATTTCACATACCAAAAGACTTAACCGCGGCTAATTCTCAAGTTTTAATTTTTTTACGTACTACAGGTGTTTTGGATATTTCTGTAAATTCAGTAAGTACATTTTGTAGAAGTATTACCGGTTCAGTCACTAGTAATATATGGACTAACATAAATATTAATTTTGATTTATCACAAACATTAACACAAAACAAAATAAGACCTTATGTTAACGGAATTGACGTTTTTAGTGTTGCCAATAACCCACCAACTACTTTTCCAGTATCTACCGGGGAATATTGGTTAGGTGAAGAATCAAATGGATATCTTGCACCATTCAAAGGAAATATTTCAAATTTAATTTTATATAATAGGGTTTTAACAACTTCAGAAATACTACAAAACTATAACGCAACCAAATCTCGTTTTGGTCTTTAATATATTTATAAAATATGGCAAATGAATTAGTAATTAAAAATGGGTTTATATCAAAAGATAACTCTTCATTAGATGGGACAAAAGGTACCATCGCAATTAATCCATCAACTACAACCGCATTTTTAACTTTTAGTGGTAGTAATACTGTTGGAGGTACAGGTTATACTGATTTTATTAGGGTGGTTAATACCGCAACAGGGGCAGTCACACCAGGCAAAACTTTTAGATTAAATCTTAGTGGTGAAATTGAAATAATTAATAATGCGTATAATACAAATATTTTTACATTAGGAGATACGGGTAATTTAACCGTTTCAGGAAGAGTAAAAGGAAGTGTAAATTATTCTCAAGCTGGTGGAGGTGCAAGTGTCACATTAGGCGCAAGTTTAACTCCACAAACAATATTAAGCACAACAATTACAACATATGGTAACCCTGTAGTGATTGGTGCGTACGGAGATACTGAAAATCAAGGAGCTGGGTATTGGTGTACTATGCAAATATGGAGAGACTCAACCGCCATAGGCGCAATAGTACACACAGAAGGAAGTTCCACAAGTGAAAACACGTCATTTGCTTTCAACTATATAGATAACCCAAGTGCGGGTACATATACCTATTATTTAAAGGCTAACATAGTTTCAGGAGGTAATATAAAATTTGGTGAATCAACCGCCCCAATATTAAATGTAAGAGAATTATAGGATTACGCAAAAACCTCAAAATGGACCCTTTCTTTACTACCAACCATTTGTTTATACCACATATTTTTATCATCTAACCATACATAAGGATCTTCAGGATTTTCAGTCCAACCATGTTTAGAATAGTAATCAAAATCTTTACGTAATAGATTTGCTCTATGAGATGAATGAAATTCTTCACAACCTAACCAATGTGGTAAGATAAATTCACCTTCAATTGTTTCATATTCCATAGTATTTTTGAATCCACGTTCTTTCCACACGTCAATACAGTCGTTGTAATATTGTTTAAGTGCATTTACATAATCACGCCACATTACAGAACACGGGTGATTTAACCAACCCTTATAAGGTTTACCGTCTTTACGTAAACGACCTGTGATTGCCGATATAATTTGATAAGCTTCAACACGTTGTTTACCAAGACGTTTGTTATCTAAAGACTCTAATGATTTTCTAAAATCTGAATAAGGAAGAAATGTTTGCATAATACAAAGATAAGAAAAATTTCTAATTATTTATTGAATATTTGAAAAAAAAGAAGTATATATTAATATAATAAACGTTTAATTTAATAAAAAATGAAAAAATTAGTTTTACTTTCTGCGGCTTTTTTAACGACAGTATCTCTTTTGACATCTTGTGGTGAAAAAGGAACAGGAAATGCAACTGAATGTGCGAGTGATTGTGCTACTGAATGTGCAACTACTAATACAACTAAAGTTGATTCTACAAAAGTATCTACAGACGTTGTTGTTGACACAACAGAAAATTAATTAGGAATTACCCTAAAAAAGAAAACCCACTTCAAAAGAGTGGGTTTTTTAATTGGTGGACCTAGAGGGCTCCGACTCCCTCGTCCAGATCATCTTGTTTAAAAGACACCTACATGTTTAGGTTGGTGTTTTCTAACACCCCAAAATATTTGATTTTATCTTGATCAAAAACAAGTATGGTTTGTTCTTCACTATCGTAAACCAAAAACCAATAGACCACTCAATTTCGGGTTTAGTGGTAATCTACCTTGATCACTTCTGTTCCTGAGCGTATGTGAA
>Ga0315909_10003949_pt1 | contig 17760 bp, 14 predicted proteins | sample LakEriMetagenome_11_FD_203527 | JGI IMG/M metagenome (GOLD analysis project Ga0315909, IMG submission 203527) | Freshwater fungal communities from buoy surface, Lake Erie, Ohio, United States - Buoy 2 MA125 | ecosystem: Environmental > Aquatic > Freshwater > Lake | place: USA: Lake Erie, Ohio...
TGCCTGCGCTATTTCAATGCCAGCGGATGCTCTGCGGATGGAGTGATCGGCGAGGATCACAATCCTGAAACGCACCTCATCCCGCGCGTGCTGATGGCGCTGACGGGTGAAGCGGGTCCCATTGAAGTGTTTGGCACGGATTACCCTACGCCGGATGGCACCTGCATCCGCGATTACATCCACGTGGAGGACCTGGCAGCTGCCCATGCACAGGCACTGGATCATTTGGAGGGGGGCGGGGCCTCGTTGCGTGTCAATCTCGGCACCGGCGTGGGAGTTTCCGTCAAAGAGATCATCGCTGCGGTAGAGAAGGTCACAGGCTTGACAGTCCCCGTGGTCTACGGTCCGCGCCGTGCAGGCGACCCCGCGCAGTTGGTGGCGGACCCCTCACTCGCCTGGGAATCGCTCCAGTGGCGGGCTGTACGAACCGATATCTTGGAGACGGTGCGCTCGGCCTGGTCTTGGATGACTGGCTCCCGAAAAGGCCGCTATCGACGTTGAAAATTGCTTCTTCAAGTAATTGCGATGTAATCACATTTTTTTTGTTGCACTCACTCTGGAATTTGCTACTTTGTCCCTGTCAGCCCACTCATTTATGAAAAAACCTACTTTCACTACAATCGGTCGCTGTCATCACCCACGCGGCTTTAGTTTGGTCGAGCTATTGGTGGTGATTGTGATCATGACCATTTTGATGACCATGGGAGCCATGGGCATCCGTAACCTGACCGGCGGGAAAGGCACCTCGACCGCGCTTGCCAACACGGAAGCCGTTTTTGCGGAAGCTCGTGCCACCGCGATTGGTCGCGGCGCTGCCGCTCGGGTGCTGATTGATGCGCGTGACATCAACGATCAGAGCAACTACCTGCGTCGCATCGTGATCGCCGCTCAGGACATTGATCCCGTGACCGGGTTGCCCATCAATAACCAGTGGAGTCTGGTGAGCCGCGGCTACACCTTGCCCGAGGGCACATTTTATAGCCAGACCTTGAGCAAGCGGGACGGCACGGGTGGCGTCACCATGCAAGCGCAGATGCAGACCCTCAGCAAGGCCGCTGACAGCGGTCAGTATGTGGTCTATGAGTTCAATAGCCAGGGACTTTGCACGACGCCTGGCACGACTTTTGTCATCGGCTCGGGTGCCCGTCCACGCGGCTCTGCTCCCATCGTCAATGGAGCCGCCAAACGCGACTTTGCCGGCTTTGCGATGTGGGGGAATGGGGAAACGTCCACCTTCCGCAATCCCGCGCAAATTGGTGAACTGTCCGCTCTGAAAAACTTCTAACCTATTTCCCCCCCCCTCCTCGTATGAAAAAATACCTACCCAAAAAACCCGCCGGTTTCACCTTGATGGAGACCGTGATCGCCATCGGTGTGCTCGCCGTCATGTTGACCGCATTCATGGCGGTATTCGGCCCGGCGACCCGCGGCATTCGTCGTTCGATCAATGTGCAGGAGGCGGATCGCCTGACCAGCGCCCTCGAAAAAGAGTTGTCGACGAACCGCCCCGCCGCCAGCGGAACAGGTTCTGAGGCGGTGACCGCATTTCACAAAGCCTACGAATGGATTCTCAACTCTCATCAGGCCAACACGGTCGTATTTGCCTATCAATACCGCGGCAATCCGAATGCATTGCGCCGCGATGGTACGATGGAGCCCTATCTTCAGAGAACCGGACAAGCCGGCAAGGACTTCATCGTGCAGCCCATGTTTCGCCGGCGCAGTGACACCTTGTTTGCCGATGATCTCAAGGCGCTCGAAGGCCGTGTGTTTTTTGTCAAAATGACCCAACTCGTTTTTGATGGAACCAACGGCCTGCGATTGGGCACTGTCGGCACCATTACCGCTCCGCCTCAACCACCCGGTTCCATCGCATTGACCGGCACGGGAGCCGATGGGTTTCCGGAAGCAGTCATCCCGTTCACAGCGGAATTCTATGAAATTCAGACCACGGATCCGAATTTCCTCCGAACCGGCGGTGCTTTCAATCTGGCTCGATACACCAAACCGATGTTCACCCGCAACATCGCCGTGCGCCGCTAAACCCCTTTTCAAAAAAACTATGAAATCTTTTTCCAAAAACAGCAAAAACAAAGGCTTCACGCTCATTGAGCTGATGGTAGCCATGGGGATTGCCATCATCATTATGGCGATGTTGGTGGGTATTACCAATGTGGCAATGGGCGCTTGGCAACGCAGTCGTGCGGAAGTGCGTGCCTCACGGCAGGCCAAGGCGATGCTCGATGCGATGGCCAAGGACTTTGAGTGCTTGGTGATCCGCTCCGGCAACGTGAACGAGTGGCTCTATGCGCGCACCGAGCAGACCTTGCCCGGCTCCACGCGGGATCGCAGCACCAATGCTGCGGAGTTGATGTTCTTTTCGGCAGCGACGGATCGCTACCGGGGCGGTGCCGGCACACCGGCGGACCGTGGTGGCGATGTTTGTACGGTTTCCTACAAGCTTGCCTATCAGGACCCGTTGGAAGGTCTCGATAATGCCAACTCGACATTCGTGTTCTACCGCCAATTGGTCGATCCCAAGCCTACTTTTGATACTCTGCTGGGTCGTCCTGATCTGAAAACGGCTTTCACGGCCACCGCGGGGAACAATCGTTTTGAAACCAGAGTCACGGCTGGCGGCGCGAACACCGATGCCAAGTATGACTTTGTTTGTGAAAACGTCTATCAATACTCCATTACCTTCCGCGTGGACATCACCACGGTTTCCGGTACCACCACCACCGTGCGCCCTGTGCGTGTGACGATGGGGCAAAATGGTTCCGCTAACACGTTCCGCGTTTATGGGGATCGCCTTGATACCGATGCCGCTGTGGGCGGAGGTGGCATGTCCGCCACGAATGCCGAAATCAGAACTGGTAAACTCACGGGTGTGGAAATCAGCATCACCGTGTTATCCGACTTCGGTCTGAATCAACTCAAGACCCGCACCTTTGCGACTCCAGATGCGAAAGCGAAGTTCCTTGCGGAGCATTCCTATGAGTTTGCCAAGTCCGTTGACCTGCCAGGCATGTGAGTGCGTGTTGTGAGCCTCGCTCCTCTAGGGCGGGGCATCACGCAAAAGATCATGGTTTTTCTCCTCGATGGGTTACTTGAGGCAAGTGGCGAGTTCCGGGATGATCTTCTTGAGCTCGGGCACGATCAAATCGGTGATCGCCTCGGCACCTTTCCTGTTGAAATGAGTGGTGTCTCCCTCTTTCCAGTTGTAGGTCATGCTCGCCTCGCGACCGATTTGATTGTGGTGTGCGATGCTCAGCCGGTGCAAATCGATGAATGGCAATTTTTTCTCTTCGGCTACCGCTTGCGCGGTCCGCGCGTAGTCCGTTAGCGTGCCTTTCAGGTTCGATTTTTCCGATCGTACTACTTTGTCATCAATCTTGCCTGTTGCATCAAAGGTCCGGCGCGTAACAGAACTGACGATGACCGGCTTTCCGCCCGCCTTCTGGATGCGTTCGATGTAGGATTTCAAGTGATCGCGATAGACATCGGTGCCGTAGCGTTTTTGATCGTTGTGCCCGAATTGAATGAGCACATAGTCGGGCTTGAGGGCGACAAGAGCATCGAGGCGCTTCGTCAGCGATTCAAGAGTCGCGCCGTTGACCGCATGGTTGATCACCTTGATCTTGTCATTGAATCGATCAGCAAAAGCCGGACCCCAGCCGGATTGTTCCGCGACCGTGGAATCGCCAATCAATCCGATGGTGAGCGCTTTTACTTCCGCCCGGCAGGCCTGGGCGGTGATCAGCAAAGCAGCGGCGATCGTGGAGCCAAGCCTCATGATGCGTTCTGTTGTGTGGAAGATCTGACAGCCGAGTAACTATCACCAACCTGGCTTTGCCGGACTCCCTTTCACTTGGAAGGGGCTGGATTGTTTTTCAGCCACTCTTCGCGTGCTTGGAGATTGTTTTTCAATCCGTAGAGGCGGGTGCGCTCGGTTTCGAGGTCGTTGTAAAGGCGCATGAGGTCGGAAAAATCGCGCGATAGGTCGCCGCGGGCGTCTTCGAGCATTTGTTCGATGTCGTGCGCTTCATCACCACCGACTTCCTTGCCGCCGCCGCCTTCCGGCATCACCAGCTCACGGCGTTGGTTGCGGAGATTGTCGATGGCGGCATCGATGCGGCCTAGTTCTTCCTGTTGCAAGGTTTTCTCTTTATCCGTGATCTTCTTGCTGCCGAGATTGTTGAGGATGAGGGCGCGGCGGCTTTGGTTGGTTTCAATGGCTTTTTCCAATGCCTCCAGGACTTCTTTCCGCGCTTGGCGGCCGGAGGTGTTGTCGCGGCGGTTCTGCTTCCAGTCCTCGCTGATGCGCACATTTTCGTGGTCGTAGCCGTTGTAGTAGGAGGTGCCGTAGCTTTCGTACTTATTCATGTCCTGGTGTCCGGGGTAGGACTTGGCGATTTCCATGACCTGGCTGACGCGCTTGTTGATATGCGCATCGAATGCGGCGAGGGTCTTTTCCAATTCCTCCTTGGGCACGATGTTTTCCCGGCGCATGCGCTCGAAGACGTCCACACGCTTTTGGCGGAAGATCCAGAGATTGCGGATCAGGCCTTCGATGACATGATCCTTCATGTTGGCGACTTTCGTGCGTGAATCCTGAGAGTCTGTCAACTCGGCCAAGCGCTTGATGATGGAGTCCACTTGTTTTTCGAGTCGCTCATCCTTCGCCAGCAGGTCTTTTCTCAGCATGGCGAAGCGCTCCTCGCGTGCGGCGATGTGCTCCTTAAGGGTGGCTACGGATTTCACGCGGGCCTCATAATCGATGGGCGCTGCGGCGGGTTGGGCCGAGGCATTCAGGAGAGTGAGAGAGAGTAGGGCGATGCAGTACAAGTTTTGTTTCATAATGTTTTCTTAGTGAAGGGGCTGATCGGGGTCAAGGAAATCCGGTGAGGCATTTGTGTCATTCGTGGGTGGGTGCGGCTTTGTGTTCGGGGAAATGGATGAGATTGTTTTGCAAGCGATGGACGATGGAAAAAAGGACTCCCGTGCTCCAGCCAAACATCAACACACCAGTGACGGCTTCGATCGCGCCGAACACGCGCCAGTTTTCGGGAGGAATGACATCGCCATAGCCTACGGTGGAATAACTGGTGGCGGAGTAGTAGAAAGCGGTTTCAAAGTTGGGGAAGAAATCACTGTAGGTGAAAAAAACGGCCCACACGCTGATTTGAAGCAGATGCAGGAGCAATAAGCCGAAGACTACGCGGATCAGAATCCAGAACATGTGAAACGTGTAGTGGGGCGTGTGGGGCTTGGGCCAGGTTCTTACCATGCGTTTCATGCCGTAGAGCATTCCTACGCCGTGGATCAGCACGCAACTGCTCACCAACAGAAACAGGATCAGGAAAAACTTCAGCATGGTTGTGGCAGAGGTTATTTCCATCCACCACCGAGAGCTCGGTAGGCCTGTACCACCGCACGCATCCGGTCACTGCGCGCATCGGCGAGAGCCAGCTCGGAGTTGAAAAGATTGCGCTCGGAGTCCAGCACTTCAAGGTAGCTGGTGACGCCGCCTTTGAAGCGCTCCATGGATAGCTCTGCGGCCGCGCGCTGTGCTTTGACCAATATCGTTTGCTCGGTGATGATCTGACCGGCTTTTTGGTAGGAAATGATCGAGTTTGCCGCTTCTTGGAACGCGGTTTTCACGGCCTTGTCGTATTCCGCCATCGCGGTTTTGGCGGCGGCTTGCGCTCCCTCCACTTGGGCTTTGCGTCTTCCTGCATCGAAGATCGGACCTGCTAGATTGGGGCCGAAGGAATAGGCACCGGAACGACCTTCGAGCAGGTCATTGAGATCGGAACTGATCACACCACCACGACCGGTGAGGGTGAGCGAGGGATAACGCAGCGATTCCGCCACGCCGATCTCCGCCGTTGCCGCGCGGAAATTCTGATCCGCTGCCGCCACATCGGGACGCCGTGCGATGAGCGAGGAAGGCAGACCCGCGGAAATCTGCGTGACTTTATCGAGGCTATCGAAGCTGCCCCCGCGCGTGATGCCGCCGGGATATTCGCCGAGCAAGGCGCGGATTTCATTTTCCTTCGTGGCAATGCCGCGCTCGGTCGTAGGGATGAGCACCTGCGCCTGTGCGAGCAAGGACTCCGCTTGGCGCACTTCGATCTCCGAACTCACACCACCTTCTTTGCGTGATTTTACAAGGTCGAGCGAAACCTTGCGGCTCTCCACGGTGCGCCGTGAGATGGCCAGACGTTCATCGAGATTTTTCAGATCGACGTAGGCATTTGCCACGGCGGCGATGAGTAAAGTCTGCACACCATCGCGTTGGTATTGCGCCTGGAGAAGGCGTGCGCGCGCGGCTTGATTGTTGCGTGCGATGCCGCCCCACAAGTCGATCTCCCAACTGAGAAATCCGGTGAGGTTGTAGGATTCCGAACTGCGGTCACCACCTGGTCCGACCTGTCCCGCATTGGGTGAGGCGTAGTTGCTGGTGGCACCGGCCCCACCGCCGACTTGCGGGAAAAGCGCCGAGCGAGCGATATTGGCCTGGGCACGTGCCTGCTCGATGCGATAGGTCGCCGCCACCAGGTCCGGATTGTTTTTCAGTGAGCGATCGATCAGCGTGCGCAGCGTCGAATCCGTAAAGACCTTGCGCCACGACTTATCACCGAACGAGGTGCCGTGCGGAGCGGAGTCGCCACGGATGGAACCGGGCAAATTCATTTCGGCGGAGTGAGGATCGGGGCCCAGCATGCAGGAGCTGGCCAGGAGCAGGAATGGGAATACCAAAATTGCGCGCATGAGAAGAGGTGGGGTGTGAGAGAGTTAGTGGCTGGCGGTATGTGTCTCGCTGGCAGGTAGTGGCGTCGCTGCAGGTTTTTTGCGATCCGAAAAGCGCTGCACAAAGACATAACAGACCGGAATCAGGAACAAGCCGATGACGGTAGAAATGGTCATGCCAAATACCACGCCGGTGCCCATGGTGCTGCGGGAAGCCGCGCCGGAACCGGTGGCCAGCATCAGCGGCACGCAACCGAGGATGAAGGCGAAGGAGGTCATGAGAATCGGGCGCAGGCGGAGTTTCGCGCCTTCGATGGCGGCGTCGATGGTGGGCACGCCTTCCTCGCGTTTCATTTTGGCGAACTCGATGATGAGGATGGCGTTTTTCGCCGCGAGGCCGATGAGCATGACGAGGCCGACTTGAGCATAAACGTTCATGTCGAACTTGCGCAGGAGCAGGCCGACCATCGTGCCGAGGATGACCGTAGGAACGGAAAGCAGTACGGCGAAGGGCAGCGACCAACTTTCATACTGGGCGGCCAGCAGCAAGAATACGAAAAGGATGGCCATGCCGAAGATCACTCCCGCTTGGCCTTCGGATTTCTTTTCCTGGAGCGTGAGGCCGGACCATTCGTAGCCGGTCTCGGCGGGCATTTCCTTCATCACTTCCTCGATCGCCTTGATCGCTTGGCCAGAGCTGTATCCCGGCGCGGTGGCGCCAATGATTTCGGCGGAGTTGTAGAGGTTGAAGCGGGTGACCAGGTTGGGGCCGGACATCTTCGTGATGGTGACCAGCGTGCTGAGCGGAATCATGTTGCCGTCGTTGCTGCGGACATAGAATTTCCCGATGTCGTCCGGCTTGCTGGTGAACTCGGGCTCGGCTTGCAAGAACACCTTATACACCTTGCCAAACTTCACGAAGTCGTTGACGTAAAGACCGCTCAAGTAGGTCTGAAGGGTGGCGAAAACGCTGTCCACCGGCACATTGAGCGTGCGGCATTTCTCGCGATCCAGCTCCACCTTCACCTGTGGTGTGGCGGGGTTAAAGGTGGTGCTCAGTCGGGCGATTTCTGGGCGTTTGGCGGCGGCGGCCTGCAATTGTTTCACGTAGCCAGCGAGGTCGTCGATGGTGCCACCAGATTTGTCTTGAAGCTGCATGGTGAAGCCGGAAACGTTGCCATATCCGGGAAGCGGAGGCGGGCCGAAGGCAAACGCACGAGCACCGGGGATGTTTTGGAATTTTTTCGTCCACTCGGCGGCGATGGCCTTGGCATGGAGATTCGGCTCGTGGCGTTCTTCCCATGGCTTGAGGCCTACGAACATGAGCGCGCAGTTCGGGACGTTGAGCGAGTTGAGGATGTTCATGCCGCCGAGACTGACGGCGGATTGCACGCCTTCGGTATTGCCGACGATTTCCTCGATCTGTTTGAGCACCTCGTCGGTCCGCTGGAGTGCGGCTCCTTCCGGCAACTCGATCGCTACAAACAGATAGCCCTTGTCTTCGTCCGGAATGAATCCACCGGGTACGTGTTTGCCGATGCGGTTGATGCCAACTATGACCAGCACCAGCATCACCATGGAAAGCGTCGCCTTGCGCACTAGTCCGCCTACCACCCTGCCGTAGCGGTCGATGATCCAGTCGAAGGCGGCGTTGAATTTCTTGAAGAACCAAGCGATGGGACCCTTGCCGGGGGTTGGTGCGCGCAGCAGCATGGCGGAGAGCGCCGGACTGAGCGTGAGCGCATTAATCACAGAGAATACCACCGCGATGGCAATGGTCAGCGCGAACTGGCTGTAAAGCTGGCCGGTCACCCCACCCATGAAGGCGACGGGCACGAACACCGCGCACAACACCAAACCGATGGCGACCACCGGGCCGGACACCTCCTTCATCGCGATGCGCGTGGCTTCCTGCGGCGACTTGCCGTGCTCGATGTGATGCTGCACGGCCTCGACAACGACGATGGCGTCATCGACCACGATACCGATAGCCAGCACCAGGCCGAACATGGTGAGCACGTTCACACTAAAGCCTAACACCGGGAACATGATGAAAGCCCCCAATAGGGAAACCGGCACCGTGAGCATCGGAATGATGGTCGCACGGAAACTCTGCAGGAAGATGAAAACGACGATCAACACCAGGATTACCGCCTCGAAAAGCGTGTGTACGATGGCTTCAATCGAAGCCTTGATCGGTAAAGTCGAGTCCAGCGCGACCTCGTAGGTCATGTCAGATGGGAACTTAGCCTTCGCTCTTTCGAGGATGGCCTTGACGTTTTCCGCAGTGTCGAGCGCATTGGCTCCAGGTGCCAGATAGATGGCGAAGGCGCCGGCTGGTGACTTGTTGAGGCGGGCGCGGAGATCGTAGGTCTGGGCACCGAGGTCAACGCGGGCCACGTCCTTGATTTTCACTTGCGAGCCATCGCTGTTGGAGCGGATGATAACCTCTTCGAATTCCTTGGGTTCCTTCAGCAAACCGAGGGCACGCACGTTAAATTGGCTTTCCTGACCCGGTAGCGCTGGTTCCGCGCCGATCCGTCCTGCGGGCGACTGGGCGTTCTGCTCTTGCAGCGCCTTCTTGATGTCGTCCGGCGTGATGCCGAGCGAGGCGAGTTTGTCCGGCTGCAACCACATCCGCATCGTGTAATCCTGAGCGGTGAAGTTTTTCACATCACCCACGCCCTTCACCCGTTTGATCGAGTCCACCAGGTTGAGATCGAGGTAGTTGCTGAGGAAAACGGCATCGTAGGTTTTGTTCGGCGACGCCAGACCGATCACCATCAGGATGTCTGGGCTGGAACGGTTGACGACGACACCCTCGCGTTTCACCGCTTCTGGAAGCTGGGCTTCTGCCTGGGTCACGCGGTTCTGCGTGTTCACCTGCATGATGTCCACGTCTGTGCCGACATCGAAATAGACGTTGAGCGTCATCTTGCCGTCGTTGGCGTTAAACGACTGCATGTAGAGCAGCTTGTCCACGCCGTTGACCTTGGTTTCGATCGGCGTGGCCACGGATTCCATAACCGCCTCGGCGGCGGCACCACGGTAGGTCGTGGTGGCCTGGATCATGGTCGGGCTGACGTTCGGGTATTCCGAGATCGGCAGTCGGGAGAGCGAGATGGCGCCAACGATACAGGTGAGGATGGCGATGACCATCGCTACGATGGGGCGGCGGATGAAAAATTCGGCCATGACGTGTTAGTGTTTTTCGGGTTTCTCCGCAGCGGCGGCGGTGGATTTCATGGCAGCCATCTGGGTGGCGTTCATCGGATTCACCAGCATTTTTTCACGGACTTTCTGCAAGCCCTCGACTACGATGCGTTCACCGATTTTGAGGCCGTCAAGAATGACAATGTTAGAATTGGATAACTCCCCGACCTTTACCTGGCGTTGGCTGGCGGTGTTATCCGGACTGATCACCCATACGAAGTTTTTTCCCTGGAGCTCGCTGAGCGCCCGTTGTGGGATTTCGATGCAATCCTTGCGAGTGCCCAAATCAACGCGAGCCCGCGCGAACATGCCTGGACGCAGATTTTTTTCTTTGTTCGGAAATTCCGCGCGCACCCGCAAAGTGCCAGTTTTCACATCGACCGCACGGTCGATGAAAACAAACTTTCCTTTGTCTGGATGCTCTTTCCCATCTGATAAAATTAAACTTAGCGGAAGACTTTCAATAGCGCGACCCAGCTCTTTGCTTTTTTCGACAGACCGCAGATAATCGACTTCACTGACATTGCAGTAGAACCAGATCGGATCCAGTGTCGAGATCGTGGCTAACAATGTGGGTTCTCCTTTGCCGACCAATTCGCCGAGCGCCACCATTTTTGCGCCGATGAGACCGCTGATCGGTGCCTTGATTTCGCAGTAGCTTAGATCAAGTTGTGCGGTCTGGACCCGTGCCTTGGCGGACTCCAGGCCGGCGAGCCCTACTTCGACACCTGCCTTGGCATTGTCGAGATCCTGCTTGGGGATCGCGCTTTTTTGATAGAGAGGTTCCAGACGGGCGACATCCGCTTCGTATTTCCGCAGGGATGCCTCGGCCTCGGCTAGCATGCCGTTTGCTGCGGCCAGTCGTTCCAGGAAAGGTTTTTTATCGAGAGAAAACAGCAGATCGCCTTGTTTGATCTCCACGCCCTCGGTGAAGGGCATTTGATCGACAAATCCCTCGACACGCGCGCGGATCTCCACGTTTTGCGGAGAATCGAGTTGTCCGATCAGCGTCGTGTTCAGCGGCACCTCGGAAACTTTGAGTTCCATCACTTCGACGATGGGCGGGGGCGGCGCGACGACTTCCGGCTTTTTGCAACTGACGCCCATCAGGGTAATTCCCGCCACTGTGAGTGTTTTCCACGAGCTGGTGGATAGGTGCTTGGCAATGGCAGCGGGCTTGAAGCGAGGAGATGAGACCGAATTGTTTTTCATAGGAAGTGATAGGCTCAGGCGGTAATAGAAAGTTACTTGCAGTGAGTTACAAAGTTTTTGTTTATTGGTCAAGCGCGGAGAAGGAAATACCGTTTTTGTATAATCGGCCGCGCGAGGCGACAGACCGGAGTATCATATCAGAGTGATTGATCCTGGAAATGCATATCCTGCTAGATGCCCTGCGTATTCTGCTACGCCACGCTTTCACTACTGGCATGAAACAAAGCAAGGCGATCATAAACAAAAAAACCACCCGAAGGTGGTTGGTTTGATGATAACATCGCCAATTGGCGACCCGTATGGGAGTCGAACCCATCTTGCCAGAATGAAAATCTGGAGTCCTAACCGATAGACGAACGGGTCTTTGTGTTGGTTGGGGGCGCAGAGATTCGCAGAAAATTTTCGGTTGGCAAGAAAAAATCACCAAAAAAATCATTTTTTTTCGCGGGCAGCATCAGCATTTAGAATCGTGCGATCCATTCCGCTGTGATGCGCAGGAAGTGCTCCGCATTCACCCACCATGAGGCGAAAAATCCTCCAAAGGTCAGCGTCCGCGAGGCCGCGCAAAGCATGACCGATAATACGATGATGTTTCCCAGATAAATGAAGACCAGAGAGAAGAAGGTATCGTTTTCTTTCAAATCAGGCTGATCTCTGGGAATCATCCACAAGGTCCACCACAAGTGAAAGGTCCACGTCACACCGAGCATCGCATAGAATGCGGTATCGGCATAACTCGGCAGTGTCATGCACCATTCCAGTATGCCGTAAAATGCAATCAACGACACGGACCAGAACGGGAAAAAATACGGCGACAGGGAGATGAGGATATTTGATTTGTTGGTCGCAATGTAGCCACCGTTCACCGAGACCCGCATGTCACTGACCTTTCCCAGATGGAAGAGCACAAAAAACGCATGGGTCATTTCATGGCCTAACACATAGAGGTATAAAAACGCCTTGCGAAACCAACCGCCCGCTTTGAAAAGCACGCACATGATGATGGAGCCGATCGTGAAAAACCAAAACTCCCTGGTCACCCAGAAACGCTGGTGCAGGGCCTCGTGGGAAAATTGACCAATCAAGGTATAGGTGGTGATGAAACAAATCGGCACCAGCAAGACCAGGGCCACCATCCAGCGCAGAAAGCGCATGCCCAGCCCCAGTTCCATTTCCAGGAACATCTCCTGCTGCGCCAGCGTCGCGCGGATGTGTCGCAGCGATCGGTTGTTGCTCGGCTGGTTTGCTGCGATCTGCGCCCGCACTCCCGCCGCGCGGATCTGATCAATGAACGTGGACTGCGGCCGCGACACATTGCGCGATCTCCTGCGAGGGATGTCCAGTTTGTTGCGTGAGCGAGCCATGATGTTCCGCAGGAAGGTTAATAATCAACATCACCGAAGGAATCAAGTTGAATTTTGTCCTGCCTGCGCGCCTCTTAACAAAGTCTGTCTCGGAAATCTTCGTAGTGGAATTCCCGCAAGGTTTCGATGCGACCATCCGCATGCAAGAGCCGGATGGCAGGGTGGGGGACGCCGTTGAACATCGTCGTCTTGACCATGGTGTAGTGCGCCATGTCATCAAACACCAGTATATCACCGACACGCAATTCACGCGGAAAACAAAAGTCACCCGTCACATCGCCCGCCAGGCAAGTGGGGCCGCCCAGCCGATAGGTATAGCCTTTTTCGGAGGCTTCCCCGGCGAGGTGATAGGATTCACCGGGCAAAGTGACCGCCGGCGCGGCATCGGTGGCTGGTGTGGCGGGGTCCACGAGATACACATCGGGGCGGTACGGCATTTCCAATACATCCGGCATGTGGGCGGTGGCGGAAATATCGAGAATGGCGAGTCGATGCCCGGCGGAGGTGAAAACATCCATGACGGTCGCGCGCAGCACGCCTGTGTGGATGGCGATCGCTTCACCCGGTTCCAGCCAGACATCAACGCCGTACCGCTCGCGCGTTTCCTGCACGAGTCGGATCAGTCGCTCGCGGTCGTAGAATGGCTTGGTAATCCAGTGCCCGCCGCCCATGTTCAGGTAAGTGAATTGCGGAGAGCGCAGCAGGTGGCCGAATTTTTCATCGACCGCGCGCAAGGTGGTTTCCAGATCATCGGAGTTCTGCTCGCAAAGCGTATGAAAGTGCAGGCCGGACAAGCCGGTGAGATCAGCTCCCTCCAGTTGATCCGCGGTAATCCCGAGTCGTGAACCAGCCACGCAGGGATCGTAGAGTGGAGTGTCGCCCGTGGAGCATTGCGGATTGATGCGCAGACCGCAGAGCACCGCACCCGATTGAAAGCGCGGGTGGGCGAACACCATGTCACGGAAGCGGTACCACTGCGAGAGAGAATTGAAATCGAGGTGATCGGTGAACTCTAACAGCTCCGCGATTTCCGCCTCTCCATAGGCAGGGGAGTAGGTGATGACATGCTTGCCAAAGGTCTCGTGGGCCAGGCGGGCTTCCCATAGTCCCGAGGCGCAACAGCCATCGAGATCATCGCGCAGGGCGGGAAAGGTTTTCCAGCAGGAGAACCCCTTCAGCGCCAGCACCAGATGGCACCCGGCGGCTTCTTTGACTTCGCGCAGAAGGCCTGTGTTGCGCCGGAGAGCGGGCAGGGAAATGAGAAACATGGGCACAGTGTGAAATGGCACCGCCATCCGCGCAAGCGCGCATTCGAGCGAAAGGAAATTTTCATTTTCTGCGAAGAATTCTTTACAAATCACGATCCCTCGCGCACAATTCCCGCCCGCAAGGAATCAAAGGAGAGGTGGCTGAGTGGTCTAAGGCACCCGATTCGAAATCGGACGTGGGGTAATACTCACCGTGGGTTCAAATCCCACCTTCTCCGCCATTTGGCGCTTTTCCATGTGCGGTACCAGCATCATCGTGCCACTCGGCACTGATCAAGCCGAAGCCAGTGCCGAGCCGCAGAGCCACACCGTGCACTCCGACAGTGAAACAGGCGAATTGCGCACGATTGTCGTCTGATTCATTTTATCCGGCAAGAATGCGAAATTTCCCGCGTATGCATCATTCTACCCAAACATCCGATCGTGAAAAATCTACCTTATCTCTTCGCACCCATGGCGCTCGTCGCGCTGCTGACCAGCACCTCGCAGGCCGAGGTGAAACCGAATCCACTCTTCTCCGATGGCGCTGTTCTCCAGCGTGGTCAAAAAATCCCGGTCTGGGGCACGGCCCGCGATGGCGAGAAAGTCACTGTGGAAATCCAGGGCCAGAAAGCCACAACTACCGCTGCGGGCGGCAAGTGGAGCGTGCGTCTCGATGCGCTGAAGGAAGGCGAACCGCTGACGATGAAAATCACCGGCGACAATACCCTCACCATCAACAACCTGCTCGTCGGTGAGGTGTGGGTTTGCTCGGGTCAATCGAACATGGAGTGGCCATTTTCCAGAGCGCACAATGCCAAGGAGGAAGGTCCCAAGGCGAATTATCCGCAAATCCGCATGTTCACGGTGAAAAAAACCGTTTCCCTCAAGCCCATGGACGAAGCCACCGGTGCCTGGGCGGTGTGCTCGCCAGCTACCGTCAATGGTTTTTCCGGAGTGGGTTACTTTTTCGCGCGTGACCTTCATCTGAAACTCGGCGTGCCGGTCGGCATGCTTCACACTTCCTGGGGCGGCACCCCGGCGCAGTCATGGACCAGCCTGGAAGGATTCGGCAATCAACCGGAGCTGCAGGAATACGTGACCGCGGCCAAACAAAAACTCGCCAACTATGACGCGGAAGTCGCCGCCTACGATGCGAAAATGAAGGAGTTCCAGGCGCAAAACAAGGAGTGGATGGAAAAAGTCAATGCGCCCTTCCAAGCCGCCCTCAAGGAATGGAATGAGGCTGCCGCCAAAGCCAAGGCAGCCGGTCAGCCGGCGCCAGCCAAACCCACGCTCGCTTCCCCACAGCCCAAGCCCCCCGGCAATCCGGCCACTGGAGCGCATCACCCGACCGGCCTCTACAATGGTATGGTGGCACCGCTCATCCCCTACGCCATCAAGGGCGCGATCTGGTATCAGGGTGAGTCCAATGCCGGAAAATCCGAGCAGTACCGCACTCTTTTCCCTGCGATGATCGCCGACTGGCGCAAGCGCTGGAACCTCGGCGATTTTCCGTTCCTTTTCGTGCAAATCGCCCCCTTCAAGGGTCAACCCGCAGAGATCCGTGAGGCGCAGTTCCTTTCGCTCGCTTCTGTGAAAAATTCCGCCATGGCCGTGACCACGGATGTTGGCAATGCCAATGACATCCATCCGACGCAAAAAGAACCCGTCGGCCAGCGCCTCGCCCTCGCCGCTCGTGCTCTAGCCTACGGTGAAAAAATCGAGTATTCGGGACCACTCTACGATTCTATGAAAGCGTCCGGTGGCAAAATCACTCTGAGCTTCCGCCACACCGGCGGCGGTCTTCTTGCCAAGGACGGTGCGCTCAAGGGCTTTACCATTGCCGGCAAGGATCAAAAATTCGTGCCTGCCAAGGCGGAAATTCAAGGTGACACCGTTGTCGTCTCCGCCGAGGGCGTGACGGATCCGGAAGCCGTTCGCTACGGTTGGGATAATGTCCCTGACGTGAATCTCTTCAACAAAGAGGGCCTTCCCGCCTCGCCCTTCCGCACGGATGTGAAATAAGCCGGGCCCCTGGGATCCGGACTTTTCTGCCTCTGCCGACCCCGTCGGCGGAGGGACTCTGCCATGAAATCATTCCTTCTCACCATTTGTCTCACTCTCAGCGTACGCGCGGAGTTGCCTAACATCATTTTGATGATGGGCGATGACCATGGCTGGGAGGAAACGGGCTACAACGGCCACCCGCATGTGAAAACTCCGGTGCTCGATGAAATGGCAGCCACGGGGCTGAAGTTCGTGAGTTTTCATGCCGCGCACTCGAGCTGTTCGCCCACGCGGGCCAGTTTCCTCACGGGCCGACATCCGAACCGCATGGGCACGTTCGCGCCGGGTTGGTCGCTCCGCCCAGAGGAGATCACCAGCGCCCAACTTCTCAGCAAAGCGGGCTACCACTGCATGCACCTCGGCAAGTGGCACGTGGGTGCGGTAAAGTCGGGCTCGCCCGTGAATCCGGGGGCCATGGGGTTTCACGAGTGGCTCTCGCACGATAATTTTTTCGAGATGAATCCCTCGCTCTCGCGCAATGGCGGTCCGCCCCAGGTGATCAAGGGCGAAAGCTCGGAGATCCTCGTCCGCGAAGCCATGGCGGGCATTGATCGCGCGCGCAAGGCGGGCAAACCGGTGTTTCAGGTGATCTGGTTCGGATCGCCGCACGAACCCTACAGCGGGCTCCCACAGGATTTGGCACTCTATGATGATCTCCCCGCCAAATACACCAAACCCGTCGGCCTAACATCTAACGAGACCGGCGGCGGCGTGCGTCGCCCGCAGGGCGAAGTGCTGCGTGAGCGCTATGCGGAAATCACTGCCATGGATCGCGCGATCGGACAATTGCGCAAGCATCTGGCCGCCACCGGCCTGCGCGAAAATACCTTGTTGTTTTATTGCGGCGATAACGGCACTTCACCCGAGAGCGCACTCGGCTTTCCGCACCGCGGTGCGAAAGGCACGATCTATCAGGGTGGCACCCTGGTGCCCGGCGTGCTGGAATGGCCGGCGCGCATTCCCCGGCCCCGCAGCACGACCTTCCGCGCATCGACCAGCGATCTCCTGCCTACCCTGGCCACCATCACCGGCCAGGCTCTACCCCAGCGACCACTGGACGGCATCGATCTCTCGCCTGCTCTCGATGGCAAGGTTGCCGAGCGTCCCAGCGCCATGGCGTTCTGGGAGTTTCACACCGCACATCGATCGGGTGCGGAGCCCTACATCGATCCGGAGCTGCAAAAAGGCACCACGCCACTCGTGAAAAAATCCGGTGGCAAGGCCACGCGTGATTTTATCAACCTGCGCTACACCGCCATCAACGAAGCTGACTACCACGGCGCGCGTTCTTACATCGATGGCCGGCACAAACTCATTCTGCGCGAAAAGAAAAACGAGACCATCGCCGAGCTCTATGACCTTCAGGCGGATCCCGCCGAGAAAAACGACATCAGCGCGCAGCAGCCCGAGCTCATTCAGAAACTCAAAGTCGATCTGCGGAAATGGCAAGAGTCCGTGCTGCAGAGCTTGATGGGCAAGGACTACCGCTAGCGGAACAGAACCGGATAATCCCGCTTGGCAAAATATGCGCAGGTCGCTAGTGTCTCGCCGTTTCATGAATGCACCCACGCCAGTCTTTAGCAATATTTCCGGATATTTGTTCGCCAATCTCAATCACTTGAAAGAGTGGCGCGTGAAGTTGATTGATGAATGCAAGGCACACGAACTCAAGGGTACCATCCTGCTGAGCACGGAGGGCATCAATTTGTTTTTGGCGGGGCAGCGTGAGGACATCGAGCATCTCATCGCGGTGGTGCGCAGCATTCCCGGGTTGGAGAAATTCCAGGCGAAGTTCAGCGAGAGCGATCATCAACCGTTCAATCGCATGCTGGTGCGCATCAAAAAGGAAATCATCTCGTTTGGCGTGCCGGAGGTGGATCCGGCAAAGTATACGTCAC